>Ga0153956_1000805_pt1 | contig 32277 bp, 21 predicted proteins | sample TSFL040MetaG_FD_104704 | JGI IMG/M metagenome (GOLD analysis project Ga0153956, IMG submission 104704) | Attine ant fungus gardens microbial communities from Florida, USA - TSFL040 MetaG | ecosystem: Host-associated > Fungi > Mycelium > Unclassified | place: USA: Florida, Wekiwa Springs... | reverse complement strand
GGCAAGCAGACCCCGAGCGACGCCTTCCCGACCACGATCTACACCATCCCCGGTGACCCCAACGCCGACCACACATCCACGTCGCCGTACGGCGATTTCTACGAGCACATGATGTATCTGGGGCTCACCCCCGATCAGGTGACCAACCACACCGCCACCACCGACGACCTGCTCACCACCATCAACATCTCGACTGACTTCGACCAGTTCGGCGCCTGGCTCAACGCGTGGGGCCACGGGCTGGCCGACAGCAGCTGGTGGGACGGTCTGTTCTACTCGGCCGTGGCGTTCGTCTACAGCGCCTTCGGCAAGCTCGAGGACTTCTTCGGCGACTGGATGGGCCTGGACTGGGACGGGGTCGAGCAGACCCTGGATTACTGGTTCCCGACGGTCTGAAACATCTCGCTTCGCAAATGATTTGGAAAGGTGGCACGCCAGTGACGAAAGGGCACCCCATGACTCTGACCAAGGCCTTGGCGCCGATCGCGATTGCCAGCACGGTGGCGGGCGGTGTGCTGTCCGCTCCGGTGGTGCACGCTACGCATGTCGACGTGAGCCTGCTGGCCGGCACCGCGTTCTTCGTGGGGCCGACGATCTTGTCGACGCCGTCGCCGACGTTCGCTCAGTCCGCTGTCGATCTCTACCTGCGACCGCTCGGTTTCGACGTCGGTGGTGGCGACTTGGACGCCTGCCATGTCGGCGCCGTCGACTGCGATGCACCGCTACGGCTGCTGACCACCCCGGCGCTGGTCCAGCAGGGCCACAGCAGTTTCGTCGGGGCAGCCGAGATCGTTCGCGCAGTGCACGCCGAGTTGGACGCCAACCCGGGTGCCTACGACGCCGACAACCCGCTGTGGATCTTCGGCTGGTCGCAGGGCGCCACGGCCGGTTCGATCGCAATGGCCCAGCTGGCCCACGACGACGTCGATCCAGAGTTGCTGCACTTCGTGTTCATCGGCGACCCGGTTGAGCGAGGCGGCGCCTGGCAGGACATGGTCGCTGGCGCTTCATCGGGCGACTTCCTCGACACATCTCTGCTGTCCGGCGTCCACACCCCGAACGACGCGTTCCAGGCCACCGTCTACACGATCCCCGGCGACCCGGTCGCCGACCCCAGCTCGACGTCGGCGTTGGGCCTCCTCTACGAGCACATGATGTATCTGGGGCTCACGCCCGATCAGGTGACCAACCACGCAGCGACCATCGACGGCATGCTCACCGACATCAGCATCTCAGGCGACTTCGACCAATTCGGCGCCTGGCTCAACGCCTGGCCCCACGGCCTGGTCGACAGCGGCTGGTGGGAGGGCCTGTTCTACTCGCTGGTGGCGTCCTTCTACAGCGCCTTCGGCAACATCGAGGACTTCTTCGGTGACTGGCTGGGCGTCGACTGGGGCGGCGTCGAGGACACACTCGACTTCTGGTTCCCGGCGGAGGCGTAGCGCGGCCGTCGCGGCCCTCCGTGCAGCTGGCTACCGTCGATGCTGTGGCAGTGTCGCGATCGCGCGTCAGGCGGGCCTGCGCCGTGGGAGGTGCCGCGCTCGTACTCGGGGCGGTCCCGGCGTGCAGCCACCCGGGGCATCCGCCCCCGCCGCCGGCCGGCACTCCGTCCGCCACGGTGCCCGTCATACCTCGCGCGGAGGCGCCCTACCTACCTCGCGAGGAGCTGGTCGCGCCGGTCTCGCAGCTGATCAACGATGCGATCGCGGTTCCCCGTCTGCCGGGTGCGGTAGTCCGGATCGGGCACGCGGGCACAATCGTCTTCAGCCAGGCCTTCGGCGCGCGCAGGCTGGGGGACGAACCCGCTCTTGACAGCTTACTCTCTCCGGCCGAGCCGATGACCGAGGACACGATGTTCGACATCGCGTCGTTGACGAAATGTCTCGCGACCACCGTCGCGGTCCTGCAACTGTACGAACAGGGCAAGGTCCAGATCGACGAACCCGTCCAGATCTACCTGCCGGAATTCAACGAGACCAACGACCCCCGACGCGCCCAGGTGACGTTGCGCATGCTGCTCACCCACACCTCGGGCATCGGCGGCGATCTGAGCCACCAGGGCCCCTGGGGCCTGACCGCGGCCGACAAGGCCGACGGCATTCATCGGGCCCTGACCGCACCGCTGGAATTCGGCCCCGGCGAGCTATTCCACTACTCCGATATCGGTTTCATCATCCTGGGCCAGCTGGTCGAGAACATGACCGGCCAACCGCTGGACACCTACGTGCAAGATAACGTCTTCGCACCGCTGGGCATGACCGACACCCGCTACCTGCCTGCCGCCAAAGCCTGCGGGCCACACCTGATCCGCGGTACTGCCATTGCATTGGACCCGAGGGCGTCGCAGCGCGACGAGTGCCCGGTAGGAAGCTGGAGCACCGACCTGTTGGCACGCATCGCGCCGACGGCACATGACGAAGACACCCCCGGGATCAACCCCGACTTCGACCAGCTGCTGCGCGGCACGGTGGACGACCCGACCGCACGCCGCATGGGCGGGGTGGCCGGCAGCGCCGGAGTGTTCTCGACCGCCGCCGATATCGGCAGGTACGCCCAGGCCCTGCTCGATCGGCTCGCCGGGCGCCCGAGTTCCTTTCCGCTGCGGCAATCCACCCTGGAATTGATGACCACACCCCAGCAACCCGGGCATGATCCGGCGCAGCTCGTGGCCGCGAACGCCGCTGCGCAACAGGCGAATGCAACGACACCTAACAGGGCTGATCCCCTGCTCGCCGCGAACTATCCGGCGATCAGCGGACAGGATCTCCGCGGTTTCGGCTGGGATATCGATACGCCGCACTCCCGGCCACGCGGGATGATCTTTCCGATCGGCAGCTTCGGGCATACCGGGTTCACCGGGGTGACGCTGTGGATCGACCCGGGGTCGGAAACCTACGTGATCGTGCTCGCCAACGTGATCCATCAGCGAGGCGGTCCGCCCATCGCGGGGCTGAGCGGCGATGTGGCTACCGTGACCGGTCGGGCGCTGCATCTGTACGGCAGCTGACGAGCCAACTTCCACCCCGTGGTGACACCCCGGGCGGGGTACCGCCGATAATGGCCGGGTGGCCGATCGCAACGCTCCCGCCATCCCCGTTATCGCGCTGACCGGGTATCTCGGGGCGGGCAAGACCACACTGCTCAACCATGTGCTGCGGGCGCCGGGCGCGCGAATCGGGGTCATTATCAACGACTTCGGTGAACTCAACGTCGACGCCGGCCTGATCACCGGCCAAGTCGATGAGCCGGTGTCCATCGCCGGCGGGTGCATCTGCCACCTACCGGATGAGGGCGGCCTTGATGAGGCGCTGGAGAAGCTGGCCGATCCGAAGCTGGCCCTCGACGCGATCATCATCGAGGCAAGCGGGGTGGCCGAACCCGCGGACGTATCGCGAGTGATCCGGTTCAGCGGGGTGGAGCGGATACGCCACGGCGGTGTCGTCGACGTCATCGACGCAGCGGAACACTTCGACACAGTCGACACCGAGTCCGCCCCGCCGCAGCGCTACGGCGTGGCCTCCCTGGTTGTCGTCAACAAGTTGGATCGGATAGCCGAAGACGCCCGCGAAGAGGCTCTTCGCCGGGTCGAAGCCCGCGTGCGCGAACTCAATCCGCACGCTCACGTGGTGGGTGCGATGGCCGGACGCGTCGATCCGCGATTGCTCTACGACGTCAGCGACGGCGGAGAGTCCGGGCAGATGTCGTTTCGGGAGTTGCTGCTCGACGGTCACGACGACGAACACCACGACCACGTGCATGCCGCCTCGGTCACCGTCATCGGCGACGGCGCCGTTGACCCCGGACCGCTCATCGACCTGCTCGAGCAACCACCGCAGGGCGTCTATCGGATCAAAGGGACCGTCGCCATCGGCAAGCGTCACTACCTGGTCAACGTCGTCGGTACGTCTGTGCACGTGGTGACCGCCCCGGCGGGCACAGCGGCCAGCCACCTCGTCGCGATCGGCACGCATCTGGACACCGAGTACGTTCGGACGCGGATGGAAAAGGCGCTGCGCCCGGTCCCGGGAAAGGTCGCCGCCGCCGGCATGCGACGGTTGCAGCGATTGCGGCAGTACAGCATTTAACCGGTACCGCTACGCTGCGAAATGGACCTCTCGACTACCAGCCTCAGGCCGTGAGCCAGTCGCGGGGTCCGGTCAGGAGAGGTTGTGGAGAACGAGACCCGCATGCAGCCCTTCGTTCCGGTGCTGTTCGTCCGAAACGTGCCGGCGAGCGCTGAATTCTTTCGGGACACGCTCGGGTTTGACATCGACTTCCTGCACGGGACACCCCCGTTCTACGGATCGGTGTCACGTGATGACGCCTGCCTACATCTTCGCTACGTCCCCGAGCCAAACTTCGCGGAACTGGCTGCGGCCGAATACTCGTTGATTCTGGGATCGATCGAGGTGTCGGATGTCCAGGCACTCTTCGACGAATTCACCCGCCGCGGTGCACCCATTTGCCAGCCTCCGACCCAAAAGCCCTGGGGTGGAACGGATCTGCATGTCCGCGATCCAGACGGCAACGTCATTTCTTTCGTCAAATACGGGTAGGACCCTAGGCTGCGCGTCGCTCAGCCGGTGAAACCCTCTCCCGATGTCGACCGGTCATGATGGGTATAGGTGAGCGCGAGCTGGCGATCTTTGGCGATCTTGTTCAGCATCGCGATCCGCTCGTGTGCGACAGCGCCAGTCCTTTTCCGGCTCTCACGGATCGGATTGGACCACGGCACCCAGTCGGCCAACATGGCGATGCGCACGTTGAGTCTGGTAAACCGCTCGAAGTTCTGGACACGACGCCGGAAGTTGTAGCCCAGCGGCTCAAAGATGGTGCCCACCAACATGGCATCGATCTGCCCGAACCCGAATACGACGCCGGCCGGCGCGAACGCGACCATCGCCGTGATCTGTTTGGCGTAGTGGGCTACCACCTTCCGGACCGGGGCCGGCAGGGTCCCGATCAGGGTCTCCAGGTGTTCGGGACCGGCAACCGCGTCGACCAGCTCGGCTCGCCACGGGGAGGGGTTGCCACCGCGGGCAAGCACGTAGTTCAGCGACTTGATCAGCTCCAGGCCACTTGCCGAGTGCAAAATCTCGGGCGCACCCCACAGCCGGCCTGAGAACGAGGAATATTCGGCGAGATCCTCCAACTGATCCTGCGTCAGCTTGCGTCCGAAAGCATGGTCGACGAGACGGCCAAGCAGCATGCCACTGCCGAATCCCAGCAGCGACGTCACCGGAATGGGCTCTCCGTATTTGAGATACAGCTCGTCACCCCACTTCCGCCGAAGCCCACGACTGGCCAGTGCATGCATCAGCCGCACCCGCACCACATCCTGGAAGGCCTCCGAGTGCCGGTCGAAGATCTCCGGCAACGTGAACTCGGCGAAGACGCGGGCCGTCTCGATGAAGCGGCGCGGGCCATCGTCGGCGAATCGGCCGGTGGCCCCCGTGGCAGCGGAGATGTCGCCGGTCATCGCGGTCTCGTACACCGCCCAGCCGCGGATGATCGTGGTGGCCGCGAACGTGCTGGACATCGCCAGCATGCGGCCTCGTTCGGCGGCGACCAGGTCGAACTGTCCGGGCAGCCCATCCAGATGCTCGAACAGGTCAATGAACTCCTGGGGCGGATCGTCAAGAGTGTCAATGCCCTGCGTCAGGGCCTGCTCGAAGAGCGCTCGCCCCCGCTCATGTCCGAGACGCTCAAACGCGTCGACGGCGCCGATCATGTGTTCGTCACGTTGCCAGAAATAGTCGTCGCGCAGGCGGGTCATGTCGTTGGGTTCGACCTCTTTGTCGATGTCGATCCACGGCCCAAACATGAACTGGCGCATCTGATGCCACTGGGCGGCGAAGTGGTCACGCCCCGGTGGGATAGGCCGTAGCGGCCGCTCTGGGTGATCACGTCGATTGAAATCGACATCCGCCAGGAGGATCTTCGGACGCTCACCTGTCACAGTCACGCGGGCAACCCAATCTCGGAGTATCGGCGACAAATCGTCGCAATTGTTGCACGGTGGCGCCGGCGTGAGGCCCCGATTACTCCGGCGACCTCAAGGTTCTTCACACCGATGCGGGCCCGATGAAGTCAACGCCGGCACGAATCGCCGGGCGGTGCCGCAAGATGCGGAAATGCGCCAGCCGGCCCAGGCCCGCCGTGGTCATCAGGCGTGCGCCAGGCCATGACGCGACGACCTTCTCGCTCGTCACATAGGGAGTGTCGGGGTCATCGGGGTCGTGGATGAGCAGCAGCGGCGGGTAGTCGGTTTTCTCGGCGATCCGGACCATGTTGGTGTCCTCGAGCGGCATGCCGATACGGCGTTCCAGGCGTCGATGCAGGCCGGCGCGTATCCGCCGGCCGAAGTTGTGGCGCGCGGCGAACAGATCCAGGTAGATCGGGAACTCACCCATCGGCGCGAGGAACACCAACCGCCCGACTGTGGCGCCCCACGACGCCGCGAACGCGGTCGCGTTAGCCCCGAGGGAGTGGGCGACGACCGCGCGGGCCGGCCCGTGGGTCCGGATCATCGCTGCCACCGCTTCGGCGCATTCGATCGCGGTGGTGCGACCGGGTGCCAGTACGCCCGGCTCGGACTCGTTATGGCTGGGCAGGTCGAACGCGATGACCCGGTGCCCGGATTCGACGAGGGGTTTGATGAACATGCCCAGGTGTGGCCGACGCCCGCCCCAGCCGTGCACGAGGTAGACCGGTGGCCCTTCGCCCCAGGACTCGCCGACGATCCGGTGCCCGTCCCAGTGCGCTTCCAGCGGCTGGCCGGGCGGGACCCCGGGCGGCATGCGCAGGCTGGACTCGAGGACCGGCGGGGTGCACCACAGTTCCAGTGCCCAGCGCGACCCGATGGCGGGCGCGACTCGCTCCAGTAGCCAGAACAGCCGGCGCACCCGCGGGATGACCGGCGGTTGGACACCGGAACCCTCCACATCGAGCACGATGGGGCTGGGGGCATCGCCGCCGTCGGCACTGGCTTGATCTCGGCGAAGGCCCCGTCGCGCGGCCGAGGGGTTCGTTGACTCCGGCACATGTCGAGGTTAGCGAGGCCATGCGGTCAGTAGCCAACATCGAGCTGGCACTGGTTCAGGCCTTGAGGGTTGGTGTGATTGCCGCATCGATGATCTTGGTATCACGCGTGGCGATGGTCAGATTGCGGCGCAACGCCTGGGCGACGATGATGCGGTCGAACGGGTCGCGGTGTTCCCAAGGAAGTCGCCCGGCGAGAATCGCGTCAGCGGAGTCAATCGCCAGTTCCGTGCTGCTCATGTCGGCGATGACGTCGGTCCAGGTCGACAGCAGCGCTCCCCCGTCGAGGCGACCCAGCCTGGTCTTGGTCGCGATTTCCCATGCCGAGGCAGCGGTGACCCACACCGAGGTTCCCGGATCGCTCAAGATCGCGAGCGTGTCGGCGTCGACGTTCGAGGGCTTACTGACCAGCCACAGCAAGGTATGGGTATCGAGCAGGACGTTCACGCCTCGGCGTCTTCCCAGGCCGCGAGTTCTGCTGCCGGTAGTGCGTCATCGAAGTCGCTTGGTACGACCAGGCTGGGTAGCTGGCCAAACCTGCGCGGTACAGCGCTGATCGGTACGAGCTGCGCGACTGGTTGACCGTGGCTGGTGATGGTGAATGACGCGCCGGCCTTGACGTCATTCAAAAGCCGGTTGAGCTGGTTTTTGGCGTCCGTGCTGCTGATCGTCTCCATCGGAGACATCGTATCGAGATTACGCCTATCGCGCTAGCGCTACTAGCGCGATTGCGCCTCCGCATATCCCCGCCCGTAGGACATCGGTTGAGACAAAAACATGGCAGGACATGGCATCACCGGCCCGGATCATATGCACGGGACACCGATTCGTGAGTCATATCCAGGCGGCCTCGATAAGTTTGGCATCCAAGGCATGGCTTGTGGTCTGCCTGATAGCGGCGCCAGGGGTTATTTCGCCCGTGGTCGAGTAGGGCGGAGGCTCTCGATGGAGTCATTTGACGTTGTAGTGGTGGGCGCCCGTTGTGCAGGTTCCGCGCTCGCCACCTATCTGGCACGGGCCGGTATGCGGGTATGCCTGATCGAGAAAGCCCAGTTCCCGAGCGAGACACCGTCCACCCATGTGATCCAACCGCGGGGCGTGGCGATCCTCGCCGAACTCGGCGCGTTGGACCCGGTGCTGGCACACGGCGCATCCCAACTGGACAGCTTCAGCATGGTGATCGACGACGTGTCGCTCGACGGTGTTCTCGGCGACACGTTTCCTCATCTCGGACTGAACGTGCGCCGTACGGTTCTCGACCACGCACTACTGCAGGTGGCAGCGGACGCCGGCGCCGACGTGCGAACCGGATGCCGGGTGACCGGGGTCCGAACTTCGGGCTCACGCGTGAACGGTGTCGATACCGTGGACGGACCCGTCGGAACCGGACTGCTAGTCGGGGCCGACGGCCGGGGTTCGATAATAGCCAAATCCGTTGGGGCTCACGAGTACCTGACCGCGCCCGGGGGACGGATACCGGTGTGGGGGTATTTTTCGACGGGGCGACAGGAGCCACGCCTGCGTATCGGACGCCGGGGCAATTTCTCATTCTTGGCCAGCCCGACGGATTCGGGCCTCTACATGGCCGCTGTCGGCGTCGACCATCGTGAGATTGCCGACTTCAACCGTGACCGAGAGACTAATTTCCGTAACGCACTTCGACACTGGCCCGAGCTCGATGCGATCATCGACGACACCGACCGTGACGGACCGCTGCGCGTCATGGCCAACTGGCACAGCTATTTCCGAGAGTCGGCTGGCCCAGGATGGGCGCTCGTCGGGGATGCCGGACATTTCAAGGACTTCTCCCCGGGACAAGGAATCTCCGACGCACTCTGTCAAGCCAAATCGCTGTCGCTGGCTATCAGCACCTCTACCGGTTCTGCATCTGTACAAGACGCGACGCTGAAACGGTGGTGGAAGTGGCGTGACCGCAGTTCCTACGATATGTACTGGTTTGCGATGCAGATGGCACCACCCGGGCCTCCTTCAGCGCTGACAGCCGAAGTCATCCGCCGGATCGCAGCCGACCCAGATGGCGCGACGACGCTGCTGAAAGTCATGAACCGCGATCTACCGACCGCCAAGCTGTTCACCCTGCCACGACTGCTCGCAGCGACATACGCGACACTGCGCAACCATCCCCATCAACGCCGGGCAACCTTCGCTGAGATCCGCACACAGATGAGCGCCGAGATCGACAAACTCCGCGCCCGCCTTGGGGCGCGCGCAACGGCGACGACCGGCTGAGCGCCCATAGCTCGATTACCTCAGCCCCGCAACCGGATTAGAGGCGACCCGCCCTGTGCGAGCTTTCCGTAGCGGCACGCCGGACAACCTGATATATGCGCATTTCTGTATGACACGGAGCGTGAGACCCTACACTACAACTGAGACGGACCCCTAGTGTGCCATGTTCGTAAACCGCGACAAGTGCAGCTGATGCGCCACCGTTACCGTCTTCGTCGGCCCGTTACGGTGCTTGGCCAGGATCAGATCCGCCTCGCCACCACGCGGGTCATCCCGTTCAAAAGCGTCCGGGCGGTGCAGCAGGATGACCATGTCGGCATCTTGTTCCAAACTGTTATGGACTGAAATCCCTTGTGCCACAAAGTTATGCGTAGCGGGAACGGTTCCGTCGTACACGTCATGCTCACCAATGCTGGTGATTTCCATGATCGTGTCCCAGTACACGTCGCTGGTCGCAACGTCGTGGATGTCGCGGTCTTCGAGCACCATGGCGGCGCGGTGTAGTCGGTCTCGGCTCGGGGCGTGCTTCCACATCGTCGACCCGCAGAACTGAGTGCCCAGGGCAGCGGCGAACTCGCGGTGACTCATCTGCTGATCGGCCAGTGCCTGGCGCACCCGGCCCCAGATCTCTTTCGGGACGGTGTCCAGGTTCGGGTTGCGTGCCACACCTTGCAGGTGAGACAGAATCTCTTTGGCTCCTTCGGCTTTGGCACCCTGAGCCCCGACGTTGTGCAGAAACCGGACCTGGTTTTCGGCACTGTAAATGTGCAGGTGCCAACCGTCGCGGTAACCGGCTTTGGTCACCCGCTTGATGCGGCCGAACACCCCGACTCGCGACAGCAGCTGCGCAACATCGTCGATGAGCTGCCGACTGGTCGAGGCGTAGTAGATCCGCGCCTGCTCTAACTTGGCGTCCCAACGCACCGAACCGTCGGTCGCCCACAGGTGCCGCAGGAACAGCGCCACCTGATCGTTCGGCAGCGCGAAAACCTCTTGCGGCACGAACTTCTCGTGGCTGCGCTTGCCGAACAGCCCCAGCTTGTCCAACCACTGCGCGATCGGATTGCGCTTGCCGTGCGTCAACCGGTACGGAGCCGGCAGGCGCAGGGTGGTCACTCGCGCGGCCGGGTACTCGTCGCGGACCGCCATCACCCCGAAGTGCATGGCCGCAGCCGTCACCGCGGTCAGGTTCGCCTCGTCGATCGACGCGTAGCGGATCGGCTGGCGCTTCACGCATGACCCGTCGCCGATCATGTGCGCCAGCAGGATGACCTCGCAGTCCTCCATCCGCTGGGTGGCCACCGGCTCCGGCACCCGTCGCGGCACCGCCAGCCGGTCCCCGATATTCAAGTCCCCCAACGCCACCCAACCGTCCAGGGTCAGGAACGGGTGATTGGCGGTGGCCTCGACCTCACGCCCGGAGGCCATCCGCAGCTTGAAGACCTCGCGGTGCCCGCTGGGGAACACGTTGGTCATCGGCCGGGCCACCATCCGCAGCTGCTCATCCAGCGACCACACCAGTGGCCGTTCCCCGGTACGCATGAGCTCACCCAGGGTGACCTCCGAGCCGTTGTCGGCCCGCAGGATTCGCGTCGAGGCGGTCAGGCAGCCGGATTCGCGCAGGTCCGCCAACATCGGCTTCTTGTCGGTGCGCTGCTCAGGACCACGGTTGAGCTGGCTCAGCGCGATCACCGGCACCTCGAGCTCCTTGGCCAGTAGCTTGAGGTTCCGGGAGAATTCCGACACCTCCTGCTGGCGCGACTCGACTTTCTTGCCGGAGGTCATCAGCTGCATGTAGTCGACCGCCACCAGTCGCAGGTCCGCCTTCTGCTTGAGCCGGCGGGCTTTGGCGCGGATCTCCATCATGGTCAGATTCGGCGAATCATCGATGTAGAGCGGCGCCTCGCTGATCTCACTCATCCGCCGCGCCAGCCGGGTCCAGTCATCGTCTGTCATCCGTCCCGAGCGCATGTCGCCGAGTTTGATCTTGGCTTCAGCGGAGAGCAATCGCATGACGATCTCGGACTTGCTCATCTCCAGCGAAAAGATGACGCTGGCCATCCGGTTCTTGATCGAGCACGACCGCATGAAGTCCAGGGCCAGCGTGGATTTCCCCATACCGGGCCGCGCCGCAATGATGATCATCTGTCCCGGGTGCAGCCCGTTGGTCACCTCGTCCAGGTCGGTGAAGCCGGTCGGCACCCCGCGCGCGATACCGCCGTGCGAGGCGATCGCGTCGATCTCGTCCATGGTGGGCTGCAGCAGGTCTTCCAGCGGGACGAAGTCCTCGGAGCTGCGCCGCTCGGCCACCTCGTAGATCTCGGCCTGGGCCCGGTCCACGATCTCGGCGACGTCGGCGCCCTCTGCGCCCGCATAGCCGTACTGCACCACCCGGGTGCCGGCCTCCACCAGCCGCCGCAGGATGGCCTTCTCGGCGACGATGGTGGCGTAGTAGCCGGCGTTGGCCGCGGTCGGCACCGTGGAGATCAGCGTGTGCAGATACGGGGCGCCGCCCACCCGGCGCAGCAGGCCGCGGCGGTCGAGCTCGGCGGCCACGGTGACCGCGTCGGCCGGCTCACCTCGCCCGTAGAGGTCCAGGATCGAGTCGTAGATGTTCTGGTGCACCGGGCGGTAGAAGTCCGCCGGCCGCAGCCGCTCCAGCACGTCGGCGATGGCGTCCTTGCTCAGCAGCATGCCCCCGAGCACCGACTGCTCTGCGGCCATGTCCTGGGGCGGCTGGCGGCCGACGTCCTCGCGTGGCGGCTCTTCAAGCTCAGAGTGCCCACGGTCGTCGACTACTGCCATGCGCCCTCCTCCTCCACTGGCACGATCGAACGTCTATTCGACGCTGCCGCCCCAACATATCCCTGGGCACCGACACCCCCTTGTGCCGTGCCGCGTTGACGGTAGGCGTTGCTGGCGGCCGTACCAAACGAGCTTGTTAACAAAGGTGTGGATTAAGTGTGCACACCGGTCCCCCATTTGTTTGGGACGGTGGGGAAGACTTGTGGATTGCGGTTCTAACCGGGGTTATCCCCGCAGGTAAGGGCGGTAGGTGGGGGTGTTTTGATTGTGGAAGACAATCTCTTCGGCGTGTCGTCACAGGTTGCCGTCTTGGGCGTGTTGCTTTGCAGACAGGTAGACGCGATTCCACATCAAGGTAAACAGCCCCGTCTTGCAAACGGGCCCAAAAGTTAGCCAGCGCTAACCCGGTTGATCCTCATCCGAACACAGCAAAGCCCCGGCAGCACCAATAGGGCGCTGCCGGGGCTGCTGAGATACGTGCTTGGGTCATCACGGCGACCCGCTGCGCCCGGGTCCGCCGAGCTTGCGATCGCCTGCTAGTTTGCCGCGGCGACGTCGAGGGTGACGTCGACGTTCACGTCGGGGTGCAGGTGCACCGACACCGGGTGGCTGCCGACCGCCTTGATGTGGGCCTTGGGCAGCCGGACGATCCGCCGGTCGAGGTTCGGCCCGCCGGCCTTCTTGATGGCGGCGACCACGTCAGCGGCGGTCACCGAGCCGAACAGCTTGCCCGAGTCACCGGAGGTCTTCACCGGCAGCGTGACCGTGCCCAGCGCCTGCAGAGCTTCCTTGAGCTCCTTGGCGTGGTCCAGGTCTCGGACCTGCTTGGTCTCGCGGGCGCGACGGATGTCGTCGGCCTGCTTCTGCGCGCCGCGCGTGGCGACGATGGCCAGCCCCCGCGGGAGCAGGTAGTTGCGGCCGTATCCGTCCTTGACCTCGACGGTGTCTCCGGCCGCTCCGAGGTGGTCCACCTCAGCGGTCAATATGAGCTTCATCGTTTCGTACTTTCTCCAAGATTGAGTGGTCGGCTAGCGCGCCGACGAGGTGAAGGGCAGCAACGCGACCTCGCGCGCGTTCTTCACCGCGAGCGCGACGTCGCGCTGGTGCTGAACGCAGTTGCCGGTCACACGACGGGCGCGGATCTTGCCCCGCTCACTGATGTAGGTGCGCAGCAGCGAGGTGTCCTTGTAGTCGATCACCTGCTTCTTGTTGGAGCAGAATGCGCACTTGCGGGCCTTGATCGGCTTCTCAGGAGCCGGGCGCCGCTTGTTGGATTTGGCCATCTACCTATCTCTTTCGTGCTGTGGTTCGTTTGTCTAAAAGGGCGGCTCGTCGTCGGCGCCACCGAAGGAGCCGGACGCCGGAGCACTGCCCCACGGGTCTTCCGCGGGCGGGCCGGACGGACCAGACGGGCCGGACGGGGCTGACATGCCGCCGCCCCCGCCGAAGCCGCCTCCGCCGCCGCCGCGGCTGACCTTGTTGATCTTGGCGGTGGCATACCGCAACGAGGGGCCGACTTCGTCGACCTCCACCTCGTAGACGGTGCGCTTCTCGCCCTCGCGGGTCTCGAAGGACCGCTGCCGCAGCCGGCCGGTGACGATCACTCGCGATCCGCGGGTGAGGCTCTCGGCAACATTCTCGGCGGCCTCGCGCCAGATGTTGCACCGCAGGAACAGCGCGTCGCCGTCCTTCCACTCATTGCTCTGCCGGTCGAAGACCCGCGGAGTGGACGCCACCGTGAAGTTGGCGACCGCCGCCCCCGAGGGGGTGAACCGCAGATCGGGGTCCGCGGTCAGGTTTCCAACGACGGTGATCGTGGTGTCACCTACAGCCACGGGGCCCTCCTAGGATCGGTGTCAGCGCTTGAGTGCTGCATTCGCAGCTGAGCCTACGCAACGGCCGGCCCAACCTGCTACGACTTGTCGGTGCGCATCACCTTGGTGCGGAGCACCGACTCGTTCAGGCTGAGCTGACGGTCGAGTTCGGACACGGTGGCCGGCTCGGCCTTGACGTCGATGACCGCGTAGATGCCCTCGGCATGCTTGGCGATCTCGTAAGCCAGGCGGCGCTTGCCCCAGATGTCGACCTTGTCCACCGAACCGCCGTCTTTGCGGATGACGTTCAGGAACGTCTCCAGGGACGGGGCTACGGTGCGCTCGTCGAGAGTGGGGTCAAGGATGACCATGATTTCGTATGGACGCATGGGAACCTCATCACCTCCTATGGTCGTAGTGCGGCCGTGGAGGTCTCCACGGCAGGAGGGTCGCCTGCGTCGGCAACCGGGCTAGGCTACCGGACCATCCCTGCCGTCGCGAAATTGCACTACCAGGTCATTCGCGAACGCTCGGCGCGCGGATGTCGCATTGTGACGGTAGCCTCACCGCCATGTCAGATGTTTCCCTATTAACTTTGTTGCGCGAACGTGCCTTCCTCTCCCCCGATGAGCCCGCATACACCTACACCGATTACGAGCAGGACTGGGCGGGTGTCGCTGAGACACTGTCCTGGTCACAGATCTATCGGCGTGCTCTCAATGTGGCTCGTGAGCTCAAGCAGCACGGCTCTGCCGGGGACCGGGCCGTCATCCTCGCCCCGCAGGGGCTCGGCTACGTCGCGGCCTTCCTCGGCGCTATCCAGGCGGGATTCATCGCGGTTCCCCTGCCGGTGCCGCATCCCGGCGCACATGACGAGCGGGTCAGTGCCGTGCTCACCGACACCGCGCCGGCCGTCGTCTTGACCACGGCCGGGGCCGCAGACCTGGTAGCTGAGTACGTGCGTGAGTCCGGGACCGACGCCACCGTGGTCGCTGTCGACGAGTTGGATCTGGACGCCAGCGTCCCCATGGGTGAGCAGCCTGCCGACTCCGGCGGTGTGACGTATCTGCAGTACACCTCGGGCTCGACTCGGCTTCCGGCCGGCGTGATGGTTTCGGACCGCAACCTTCAAGTGAACTTCCGGCAGTTCATGGCCGGCTACTTCCCGGAGTTCAACGGGGTGGCACCTCCTGACACCACGATCGTGTCGTGGCTGCCCTTCTACCACGATCTGGGCTTGATCCTGGGCATCATCGCGCCGGTCCTCGGTGGGTACCGCTGCGAGCTGACCAGCCCCGTGGCGTTCCTGCAGCGCCCCGCCCGCTGGATCCAGGCAATGGCCAGCCACCCCCGGGCATTTTCGGCGGCGCCGAACTTCGCCTTCGAACTGGCGGTGCGCAAGACCACTGACGAGGATCTGGCCGGCCGCGACCTGAGCGACGTACTGGGCATCGTCAGCGGCAGCGAACGCGTCCACCCCGCAACATTGGAGCGCTTCCTCAACCGATTCGCCCCCCATAAGTTCCGTGCCCGGGCGCTGCACCCGGCGTATGGGTTGGCCGAGGCCACGCTGTACGTCGCCACGCTCGACGTGGAGTGCCCACCCCAGACCGTCTACTTCGAATCGGAGAAGTTGACGCGCGGCAGCGCACAGCGGTCTGCCACCGGGGAGGGCACCCCGCTGCTCACCTACGGTGTGCCGAAGTCGCCGATCGTGCGGATCGTGGATCCCGAAACATGCACCGAGTGCTCGGTAGGAACGGTCGGCGAGATCTGGACAGCCGGCGCCAACGTGTCCGCCGGCTACTGGAACAAGCCGGAACAGACCCGGGAAGTGTTCGAGGCGACGCTTGTCCGGGCGTCCGAGGGCACCCCGAGCGGCCCCTGGCTGCGCACCGGTGACCTCGGATTCATTTCCGAGGGTGAGCTGTTCATCGTGGGCCGCATGAAGGATCTGCTGATCATCCGCGGGCGCAATCACTACCCCGAGGACATCGAGGCCACCCTCCAAGAGATCAGCGGGGGCCGCGTCGCGGCAGTATCGGTTCCCGTCAACGAGGACGAAACTCTGGTCACGATCATCGAAGTCCGGGATCGAGGCGAATCCGCCGAGGAGACCGCACAGCGGCTGGCCGACCTGAAGAACGATGTCCAGGTCGCGATCTCCCAGGTACACGGCGTGACCGTGGCTGATGTCGTGCTGGTGGGACCGGGCTCCATTCCCATCACCACCAGCGGCAAGGTACGCCGGGCCGCCTGCGTCGAGCAGTACCAGACACGGCAGTTCACCCGCGTGGGCCGCTGAGCGCGACGCGTCACCGCGTTACGAAGTCGCCGCATGTGGATAGCCCTGTTGGTGATGGCCGCTGCCACCAGCGTTGAGCCGGTTCGTATCGGCTTGACTCTGCTGATGCTGAATCGGCCTAGGCCGGTACTGCAGCTGATGGCGTTCCTATGCGGCGGCTTCGTCATGGGGACCACCGGCGGCCTGGTGGTTTTGTTCGTCCTTCCTACCTCGGTGACCGAGTCATCTGGGCTGACTCTGCCGAGGATCCAGATCATCATCGGGGCGCTGGCGCTGCTGACCGCCGCCGTGCTCGCGGTCAGAGTCTTCACGGCCCGACAAGGCGAGCCGGCCGCGGCTCGCTCTGATTCGGGCCCGGTCAGCGTGTCCGCCCGGGCCCAGCGGCTGCTCAAGGGCCGGTCGTTGTGGGTGGCGGGTACGGCTGGTTTGGGTATCGCGCTGCCGTCGGTGGACTATCTGGCCGCCTTGGCGATCATCGTCGCCTCCGGTGCCGCCACCAGCACGAAGGTCGCCGCGCTGCTGACATTCAACGTGGTGGCGTTTGCGCTCGTCGAGATTCCGCTGCTGGCCTACCTGGTGGCCCCTGACGCCACCCGCGGGTTCATGGCAGCGCTGCACATGTGGGGTCGGCAACGTCGGCCGGGCCAGGTCGCGGCGCTGCTGGCCGCCGTAGGCGCTGTCTTATGCACTGCCGGTGTCCTGGGTCTATGAGAAGGTGGAAGCCGGGTCCGACAGCGGACCTGCGCAGCTGAAGGGGTTAGCGATGAAACGACTGGTCGCCGGAGCTCTTGCGGTGTTGCTGACCGGGTCGGCTGGTGGGTTGAGTGCAAGTACCGCTACTGCGGCCCCGGCACGTCCCCGCGATACCCCGGGAATTTCACCGACACCCACCCCGACGCCGGTGGGTGATGCAGCGACTGCGGACGTGGTCTACGCGGTCGGCGGTGCGCGGCCTCCCGGCATCCCGTGGGCGGACTACACCAAGCGGGCCGGTTCCGGCTATTTCCCGAACAAGAAGCGCGAGATCATCGACTATCCGGCGGGCGCGATGTTCCGGTGGGTGCCCACCATGTTCGCGCCGGACACTCCGCGCGACAACGTGACCGTGGCCGCCGCAGTCGACGCGGCGACCGACAGCCTGGATGCGATGATTCGCAGCGGGAATGAGCCGGCCGCCGTTGTCGGGTTGTCGCAGGGCACCATGGCGCTGGACAAGGAGCAGGTCCGGCTCGCCAACGACCCCAATGCGCCGCCGCCACACATGCTGCAGTTCTCCACATTCGGTTCTCCCATGGGCAAGCACGCTTTCGGAAAGAGCTTCCTCACCGGACTCTTCCCGCCGGGCAGCCGCCTGCCACTTGAGGACTACGTCATGCCCCCGGAGGTAGAAAGCCAGTACGACACCAATCGGGTGGTCGCCGCGTACGACGGTATGGCCGACTTCCCCGACCGTCCCGACAATCTGTGGTCGGTTGCCAACGCCCTTCTCGGTGCCGCGATCGTGCACACTCCCGCCGCGTTCACGACCCCGGCAGATGTGCCGCAGCAGAACATCAGGGCCACCGTCAATTCCCGGGGCGCAACAACCACGTCGTACCTGATTCCCATCAATCACCTGCCGTTGACGCTGCCCCTGCGCTTCGCGGGCGTGCCAGATGACGTGGTCGACCAGCTCGACGCCTTCCTACAGCCACAGGTCGACGCCGGCTACTCCCGCAATGACGACCCCGCGACCAAACCGCTTTCGGTCGACCCGGCAGGCATGGACGTGGCGCAGATCCTGGGTCCAGAAACCAACAGCGCCGTCGACGACACTGTCGGCAAGCTTCGCAGCTTCTTCAATTTCGCCGGCTGACCCACGGCGTCAGGCGTCGGCCACCGTCTCGACCACGTCGCCGTCGGCGGTGCCCCGTTTCGGGTCGTCGGGCCGGCGTTGTAGCCACGGCCGCGCGGGCCACCAATTCGCCCGCCCGAGCAGCGCCGCGGCAGCGGGCACGGTAATACTGCGCACCACAAATGTGTCGACAAGGATGCCGGCTCCGATGACGAAGCCGCCCTGCACGACAGCCCCGACTCTGGCGAACAGCAGTCCGAACATGGCAGAAGCGAAAATGAGGCCCGCCGCGGTGATCACCGCACCGGTAGACCCCACGGTGCGGATGACGCTGGTACGCACCCCCAGCGGTGATTCGTCCCGCAATCGCGACGCCAGCAGCATGTTGTAGTCGGCTCCCACGGCCACCAGCACAACAAACGCCAAACCTGGCACGCTCCAATGCAGTTGCTGGCCCAATATGACCTGGAAGACCAGCACCCCGAGCCCGATCGCCGACAGGTAGGAGATGATCACCGAGCCCACCAGATAGATCGGGGCGACGATCGCTCGCAGCAGGGCAGTCAAGATCAGCAGCACCACGAGCGTCGTCAGGACGACGATGAGCCGGATGTCCCGGTCGTAGTAGTCGCGAATATCGCGCAGTGTGACCGGGTACCCGGAGATCGATATAGAGGCGTCCGACAGCACGGTATTGGGTTGCGCCGCTTGGGCGGTGGCAAGGATGACGTTGACCTGGTCCATGGCTTTGGTGCTGAACGGATCTTCATCGGTTTGGATGAAGTACCGCACCGAATGCCCGTCTGGCGAAACGAAGGTGTGGGCCAGCTTCTTGAATTCCTCCGTGGCCAGCACCTGTCGGGGCACATTGAAGCCCGCCATCGACGGTTCGGTGGCGTCGTGGCCCATCGTCATGAGAAACGCCGATGCGGTGTCGAGGCCCAGTCCCAACTCTTTGGTCTGGTCTACCAGCAGCTGCACACCATCGGCCACCTGACGCCCAGCGACGGCGAGGTCATTGGTGCCGTTCTGCATCTCGATGATCTTCCGCTGCACCCGACGAGGGTTGTCGAATCCCAGCGCATGCAATGACTGTGCGGCTGACTGCAGAGACCGGCTGAGCCCGTTGACCGCCGACGACAAGGTCTGCGAGGGCTGCGCCGACTGCAGCTGACGGAACAGGTTGGAGATTTCATCGAGAGTGCCAGCGGCACGGGCATCTTGCAGCTTGTGGAACTCGGCTCGCGCCGTCCCGCAAATCGGATTGGCGTCGCACGTCGGGCTGGTATCGAGGGACTCGGTGACGGGATCGACCCAGTCGAAGCTGGACGCGAGTCCGGCGAAGGTCACCTGGAGGGCGTCGCCGAGCGCCCGGATGCTGTTGACCAGCCTTGCGGCCTGGTCGATTTCACCGAATGTCTTGGTGCCCCCGAACTGAGTCTGCAGATACGCCAACGCGTCGACCAGACTGCGCACACTGCCCAGCGACTGGCCGACCTGGGTGTTCAGATCTCCGAGGCCGTTTGCCAATTTCCTGGAGCCCGTGGTCAGCCGGTCAAGGTCACCATCGCGCTCAGCGATCAAGCCCGCGGCGTCGCCCAGCTGTCCCCCGACCTCACCGGCTTGATAAGTGGCCCTGGCCTCTTCGAGCGACTGGCCACTCGGTCGGGTAACGCCACGCACAGCAGCCACACCTGGGATCTGGCTGATCCGCTGCGCCATCTGCTCCATGTCGGCAAGAGCCCGTGGAGTGCGCAGATCGTTGGGCGACTGGACCAGAAGGTACTCCGGGACCGTCTGGTTCACGGGGAAATGGCGGTCCAGCGCCGCATACCCCACCGAACTTTCGACGGAATCCGGCAGTTGCTTGCGGTCGTCGTAGTTGAACCGGATCAGCCCCGCCCCACTGCCCAATGCCAGCAGCAGCGCCAGGCTGCCGATCAGATAAGTCTTGCGGCGCCGAACGATTCGCACGCCGGTCCGCCGCCAGAACCGCGCAGCGCGTTCGCGTCGGGGCGCCACCCAGCCGCGCGGCCCGGCCAGCGTCAGAATGGCCGGAAGCAACGTCACGGCGGCAAGAAATGCCAGGGCGATCCCGATCGCGAGCACCGGGCCGACCGTGGCGAACACCCCCAGTTTGGCGAAGCCCATCCCCATCAGGGTCACCGCCACGGTCGCCGCGGACGCGGCGATCACCTTGCCGATGGATGCCAGGGCCCGCTGCACGGCACGCTGGCAATCCTCAGCCGTGCCGGATCCCATCCGGATGTAATCGTGATAGCGGCTGACCAAGAAGACGACGTAGTCGGTTCCCACGCCGGCGATCAATGCACTGAGCATCACGATGGCCTGGTTGGAGACGGCCATTCCGGTCACCAGGGACACCGTCGCGACCGCCGCCTGCGCGGCCACCATCGATGCGGCGATCGTGATCAACGGCAGCAACATGGTGAGCGGGTTGCGGTAGATGATGCCCAGGATGACAAGCAGCAGAACGCCGATCGCCAGCTCAATCGCGAAACGGTCCCGCGCCCCGGCGTCGGTCAGGTCGGCGACGGTGGCCGCCGGACCCGTGACGTCGGCGGTCAGCGTCGATCCGTCAACGGTTTGCTTGACCGTCTCGGCGACTCTTACGTATGCCGCGTAGGCCTCGGGAGTGCCCAAATCTCCGGCGAGCCCGACCGGCAGGATCCACGCCTTGCCGTCACTGCTGGCGAGCACCTCCCGCAGCGCCGGGGTGGTGTGAAAATCCTGCAGCATCACCACGTCTTGGGTATCAAGACGCAGCCGGTCCACCAGTGCGCGGTAGACCTTTTCATCGGCTCGATCCAAGCCCGCCTCATCGGTGAGCAGAACGGTCACGACGTTCTCCGAACCGTCCTCGTCAAATGCGGCGGAGACCTTGGCGGCGGCCTCGACCGACGGGGCGTCGGCGGGCAGCACGGCAACGGGATGGCGCTGCGCCATCTCGGTCAGCGACGGTGCGAACAGCGGCAGCAGCACGACCAACAACGCCCAGAAGCCGATCACCGGCCACGGGCGCCGCACCACGAACGCGCCTAACCGGCTGAAGATGAGCTCACCTCCGGCTGCGGCTGCGGCGCCGGCCGGTCGTGACGTACCAAACCGAGATCAAGCAACATTTTCCCAATGGCCGGCATTGGCGACCCGCTCAAAGACGGACTTCAGCAACGCCAGGTAGCGCGCCACCGATTCGTGGGCCTCCGGGTTGTCGGGGAACACTGCGGTGACTGCGGTCTCCTCTCCGACCCGGATCACGTAGAGCGACATCTGATACGAGTACCGGCCGTCGCTGAAGACCCCGATGTTCAGGTCGTCCAGGCCCGCGGCGATCAAGGCCGACAACGGAGCGGCCCCGGCGTCGAGGAAATTGATGACGGGAAAATTGGGTGGCGGTTTGCCCAAGCTGGGTACCAACTCGCGCACCCGCTGGTAGGGCACGTCTGCCAGAGTTCTGCCAGAATCGAACGAAACCTGCGCGGCGTTGGCGGCGTCCGCAAACGAGGACTCCGCGATGGGAACGGTGAACGGGATCAGGCCGGTGAACCAGCCCAGGGTCAGGTCATCCCCCGGGGATCTGCGAGTGTCCCGCGGGGTGAGTCCGTAATAGGTGGCCTCACCGGTCAATTCGTGATGAGCCAGACCGCAGCACGCCAGGACGCCACCGATGAAACGCGAGTTTGCGTCGGTGCAGGCGGACTCGAAGTCGATGGTCTGCTTTTCATCCAGCATGGTGACGGTGACCATGGCCGCGTCGCATGGCTGTGCGGGGTCGCCGAGCGGCAACGGGAAACCCGGCAGGCTGTGGTCGTTGTGCTCGGCGAAGGTTCGCCAGGCCTGGATATCGGGCGACTCTTGGGTGAGCGCAGAGGTGAACTGGTGCTGGCGGACGCAGAACTCGCTGTAATTTCCCGCCGGCGGCAACTCCAGCGGCGCTCCCCCGGCCACCAGCGCGTTGTACATGAAATAGAGCTCCATGAGCGTCACCCCGGCGACCGCGGCGTCCACATGCACGTGATCGATGCTGGCGAAGAACGTGAAGTGGCTCTTGCCCTGAATGATCCCGAACCGGAAGCAGTCCCACTGCAACGGATCCGGAGTCTCCTTGAGCAGATCACGTACCTGCGGCAGCGCCAACTCGCCGTGATCGACCGGAACGAATTCGATATCGGCGGCGTCTTCGATGACGTGGCGAATGAGGCGTCCGTCGTCGGCATGCTCGAACCAGCTGCGGTAGGTCTCGTGGCGCCGTACATGGGCGTTGATGATGTAGTCGATGGCACGCCGATCGCAGCGGCCCGCCATATCACAACTGAGCACCATCAGGCGCGAGTAGTCGAGTCCGACGGCCGTCTGGTCGATGTAGCCGCGAATGTGTTGTTCCTGCATATAGCTGGCCGTCACGGCATTGGCCGGTGCCCGTCGCGCCGCGGCAAGCGCAGCGGCCGAAGGCTTCCACACGACGGTGGGCCCCGCCTCGGGTTCCCAGTCCGCCAACGTCCCCAACGCCAAAGGCCCTACACGCACCGTCTGCTCCTCTTCTCGGGCGAACAACACTTCGGCTGGCGGCTCGGGACAGCGGCCAGCCGACTCAAACTACCTACCACCGGGAGAGTCCGCATGTTCTAGGCGAGCGGCCAACTGGTCGCACACATGCTGGGACAGGCCACGCACCGTGGTGAGCTGAGCAGGACCGACCCGGACCCCGGTCTCTGTTTCGACCCGGGTGCGAAACTCCAAGCTGGCCAACGAATCCAGGCCATATTCGGGCAGCGGCCGGTCCGGGTCAACGGTACGGCGCAACAGCAGACTGATCTGGTCGGAGACCAGCTGCAGGATGGAGCCCAACCACTCGCCGGGCGGGAGCTCCCGCAACTCGGCGAGGAACCTGTCCGCGTCGGGACTGCTTCGGCGCACCGGACGGAATGCCTCGGCAAACGCGCTGCGGTGCGCCAACGCCGCCAACCACGGTGCGCGGGTGATCGGCGCGTATCCGGCGTAGGCACGGCCATAGCTCAGTACAGCGTGGAAGGCGCGAGCGGCTTCGGCGGATGTGATCGCAGCGTGCACACCGTCAGCGGAGTCAGTGGAACTGCCGGTGTCCGACCACGGTCCCCAGCCGATCACGGTGGCGGGCAAGCCCTGGGCCTGGCGCCAGCGTCCGAATGCGTCCAACCAACTGTCGGCTGCCGCGGCGGCTCCCTGTCCCGGCGCACCGATCAGCGCTGCGGTCGAGGAGAACGCGCAGAACCAGTCCAACGGTTGGGCGGCTGCTTCTTCCCTCAACGACTGGTGCAGGTTCCACACGCCGTAGACCTTCGGCGCCCAGCAGCGGTCCACGAGGTCATCGGTGATCTCGGTCAACGGTGCTTCGCCTACCGCGCCAGCCGCATGCAGTACGCCGCGCACCGGCAGGCCCGACGCCGTCGCCGCCGCGACCAGCCGGTCCGCCGTCTCCGGCTCGGCTATGTCACCGCACTCCACCTGAATGTCGGTGCCGCGCGCACGCAACCGCTCGATGGCCTGTTGCGCTTGCCTGTCCGGTGCCGTGTCGCCGTTCAGCACGATGCGGCCACAACCCGCCGCGGCCATCTCCGCCGCCAGGTACAACCCGGCTCCGCTGGTGCCACCGGTGACGATGTAGGCGCCGTCAGCCCGAAAAAGCCGGACCTGCGCCGGTGGCACTACCGCCAGGGTGCTGCCGGTCTGCGGTGAGTCCAGCAAAACCGTTGCCGCGCAGTCGTCGCCGTCAGCCTGATGCGGGGCGACGGAGACCTCCAGCAAGTGGTGGTGCGTGGTCTGCGGCTGCGGCAGTCTGCCGTCAGCTGCATTTCGGTAGACGGTGCACAGCAAACGCTGGACCGTTTCTGGATGGCTGTGCGCCAGCAGCGCCAAGTCGACCACGTGCAGCGACAGGTTGCGGCGGAAGGGGAACAGGCCAAGCCGACTGTCACCGTAGACGTCCTGCTTGCCCAGTTCGATGAACCGGCCACCGAAGCTCAGCAGTTCGATCCCGACGCGTTGCGCCACCCCGGACAGCGAGTTGAGCACCACGTCGACACCGTAGCCATCTGTGTCGTGGCGTATCTGATCGGCGAACTCAAGATTGCTGGAGTCATAGACGTGTTCGATACCCGTGTCGCGCAACAGTTGTCGCCGCTGCGGACTGCTCGCCGTGGCGAAGATCTGGCACCCGGCCGCTCGCGCGATTGCGATGGCGGCCTGACCGGTCCCACCGGTTGCGCAATGGATCAGCACCTTGTCATCTGATGTGACGCGGGCCAGATCGTGCAGCCCATACCAGGCGGTGGCGTATGCGGTCGGCCACGCGGCGGCTTCGGTCAATGGCAGCTCCGCCGGCAAGACGGCCGCCAGTCGGGCGTCGCAGGTGATGAACGTGCTCCAACAAGCGTCGGGGGATATCCCGCCGACGTAGTCGCCCACTCTGTGACCGGTGACATCGGGGCCGACCGCCGTCACCACGCCCGCGAAGTCGGGGCCCAGCTGCTGCAGGTGTTCCTCGACGGGAGAGGCTTCGGCCCACTTGATTCCGGCGACCATCACCGCGACCTCGATCTGACCGCTGCCCGGTTCAATTCGCGGGTAGGCGACCGGTTCCCACGATTGGGCCTCAGTCGAATCGCTGCGCTGCAAGCGCAGACAGTCTTGGCCGTACTCGACCGTGGCGGTCCGCCGATCCGCTGGGCCGAGCGGGCCGGGGCGCAGCCGCGCGGTGTACCAAGCACCGTCGCGCCACGCGGTCTCGTCCTCCTCGGACCCGCTCTGAAGTTGCGCCGCAAGCTGAGCGGCCAATGCCTCGTCATGCTCGGCAGCACTGCCGTCTACGTCGATCTGGGTGACCTTCAAGTGCGGATATTCCGCATCCACGACCCGAAGCAGCCCGCGCAGGCCCGCCTGTTCCAGGTTGGGCCGATCCCCCGGTCGTACCGCGGCGGCATCTCGGGTCACCACATACAACCGCGGTGACTCCCCGCGAAGCGCCACCATCTGCGTCACGACATCCCGCAGGTAAGCCACGAAGTCCCGGCCGCGCCGCGGGGCGTGCGAACCGTCACGGGCCGGCGGGGTGACCACAACAACTCCGGTGCGGCCATTGAGCAGCCCGTCGAGGCCGTCTGTCACGGATCCGCCGCCGATCGGCATCGATACCGTACTGGATTGCGCCCCTTCGCCGTTGAGCGCACCGTCGAGGCAACCAGTCAGCGAATCCGTGGCGTCGGCCATGCTCAGCAACAGCCAGCTTCCCGCATCGGTCGCCACCGGACCAGGTGGATCGCGGCGCTCCCATTCGATGGTCAGCAGGCGTTCATCAAGGGTGCGCTCAGCGGACTCGCTCTCCGACCGGCCGGCTGCGAACTGCAGGCCTTCAACGGTGAGCAACACATTGCCCGAGACGTCCATCAATTCCAGATCGACCTCGCAGGCGTCGGCTCGCGCAGCCGTCACGGTGCTCAGGCAGTACCGCACGCCGCGGATCAGGTGATGGCGACGCAGCCTGCGCACGCCAACCGGCCGCAGCAGTCCCCCGTCGCCGGCGCGCGGGACGTCGGGCCGCATGACGGCGGACATGATGCACGTCTCGAGGAGGGCCGGATGAACTTCGTAGAGTCCCTGCTGAGGGCGGACCGGCCCCGGCAGCGCGACTTCGGCCAACGCCGTGGCGCCGATGGTGTGGCGGCCGTCGCCGAAACGGACCGTGACCAAGCCCGAGAAGGCGGGTCCGTATTGAATTCCGTTACGGTCGGATGCTTTTCGTAGATCGTCGCCGTCCACGGTGGCCTGATGTGCTGCCAGCAACGCGCCGATATCGCGGGCCGACGGTTGCCGAACTTCCGGCTGCGCCTGCAACACCGCGGTCGCGCAATCGACGCGGTCGCGGCCCTGTCGGGTGTGCACCGCGAAGTCCAGGACGCCGGGCGCAACCACCACAGCCCCCGATGACACCGATGTCCAGTCGTGCAGCGGCAGCATCTGTTCAAACCGAACGTCGCGGATCTCGGCCGATTCGCCCAGACTGGCACGCGCGGCGGCCAACGCCATCTCGCAGTAGGCGGCCCCGGGCAGGATGGCCACGTTGTGAACCCGGTGGTCGTCGAGCCACGGGTACGCCACAATTCCGACTTCGCCTTGCCAGACGTGGCGTTCGGGTTCTTCCAACAGGTGTACGTGCGCGCCCAACAACGGGTGTACTGCCCGGACCGCCGCGCCGCGCGGAGTGGCGTCGGCGTCCTCCCGACTGAATATCAGCTCGCGGTGGTTCCAGCTCGGCAGCGGCGCCTCCACCAACGAGCCCGATGGGTAATGCGCAGCGAAGTCCACCGCGATTCCTGCGCTGTGCAGGTCAGCGACGAACCCGCGTAATCCGTTCCAGGACTGGCATTCTCCGGGGGTGGCCAGCAACGCAACGATCGGAATGTCGAGGCTGTCGGCATTCTGCTCGAGGACCGTAGCCAAACGTGCCTGCGACGCCAGCTCTCCGAATACCCGGTGGCCGTCCTTGATCGCCGCCTGCACCGCCGCCGCGAATCGCGCCATGTAACGCAGGTTGTCCGCCCAGTACTGGCCGTCGAATGCCGGCCGGTCGCGTGGCGACCACAGCGTGGCGGAGTAATACGGGATCTCGGGCTCAGTCGGCTTCAGGTCCGCGAGGGCTTGAGCCAGTTCGTTGAGGATCGGTTCGACCTGTGGCGAGTGCGCGGCGACCGGTGCCGGCACCTCGCGTGCCGGCACTCCCTGTTCCTGCCACCCGGCGACCAGGTTGCGGACGGCTTCGCCGTCACCGCCGATGGTTGTCGACACCGGCGACTCGACCACGGCGAGCACCGCGTCGGATACGCCACGGATGGAGAACTCCGACAGCACTTGCTGCGCAGGCAGTTCCACGGTTGCCATGGCACCGCTGCCGGCGATCCGCGATATCAACCGCGCCCGCCTGCAGGTGACGCGCAGCCCGTCCTCCAGGGTCAGGCCGCCGGCTACGACGGCCGCCGCCGCCTCTCCGAGCGAATGCCCGATGACGGCGCCCGGCCGCACCCCGTGGGCCTTCATCGCTTCGGCCAGTGCGACCTGGATGGCAAAGCTCGTCGGCTGGACCCGCTCGACTGCGGTAGGCGGCAGCTCGGCAGCGATGATTTCCGCGAGCGAAAAGCCGGACTCTTCGGCGACGACCGACTCCATCTTCGCGATCGCGGCCGCGAACGCCGGCTCTTCGGCGACCAACGTCGCCGTTCTCGACCACTGGGGAGTCTGTTCGGAGAACACCCACACCGGACCCCGGCCGTCCGATTCGATGGCCGGCTGATAGGCCCGGTCATTGCCGGCGATTTCGCGAAGCGCCTCGCCGAGTTCACCGAAGTTGCTCGCCACCACGGCCGTTCGCACCGGCCGGTGCGACCGCCGCCGCGCCAGGGTGTAGCCGAGATCGGCGAGACCGGTGTCTGGCATCGTGGTGCCGCGTTCGTCGACCCAGTCCGCCAACCGGGCGGACGTCACCCGCAGCTGATCCGGGGAAGTCGCCGATATCGGGAAAAGCAGCGGCCCTTGCCGGCCGTCCTCGGTGGCCGATTCCGCGGTCGCATCCGGCAGCGCCGGCGCAGGTGGTGCCTCGACGATGACGTGCACGTTGGTACCCGACAGGCCGTGCGAAGAGACCGCAGCCCGGCGCGGATGGTCCGACTTGGTAGGCCACGGCATATTTTCTCGCGGCACAACCAGGTTGGTCTCCAGCCCGGCCAGCTGGTCCGGCAGTCGGGTGAAGTTCAGATGCTGTGGGACCGTCCCGTTCTGCAGTGCGAGAATCGCCTTCATCAGGCCCAGCGGTCCGGATGCCGACTGGCAGTGCCCGAAGTTGGTCTTGACCGACCCCACGAAGCAGCGGTCGTCGGTGCCATAGACCGCTGCCAGTCCGGCATATTCGGTCAGATCCGCGGCCGGGTTTCCCAGACCGTGTGCTTCAACCAGCTCCACGGTGGCGGCTTCTATGCCGGCGGCGGCCAACGCGGATTCGTACACCGCGACCTGCGCCGGCTTCGACGGCGCCGCGTCCATTCCGGTGTCACCGTCCTGATTCGCGGCACTGCCGCGCAGCACTGCCAGGATCCGGTTGTGATCGCGGACGGCCTCTGGCAATCGCTTGAGAAGCAACACCACGCAGCCTTCGCCCCCGACGAATCCGTCGGCGGCAGCATCGAAGGCCCGGCATCGGCCGGTCGGTGACAACATGCCCTGCTGCGAGCCGGCAACCGACCTGCGGGGTTCGAGCATCACCGATACGCCGCCCGCCAGGGCGAGCTCGCTCTCGCCGACCTGCAAGCTGCGGCACGCCTGGTGGACCGCCATCAGGCCCGAGGAACACGCCGTGTCCACCGTGACCGCCGGCCCGTGAAGTCCCAGGGCCTGCGACACCCGGGCGGAAGCGAAGCTGGTGCTGGTTGCCGTGAATCCGTACGGCCCCTCCGCGGCGCCGCACTCGGCGGACAGCAGTTCATAGTCGCTGTGGGTCAGACCCACGAAGACACCGGTCTGCGATCGGGACAAGTCCGCCGGGTCGATTCCGGCGTGCTCGACGGCCTCCCACGAGGTCTCCAGTAACAGGCGATGTTGCGGATCGACCGCGATGGCCTCCGGCTCGGTCATCCCGAAGAAGTCCGCATCGAACGCGCCGATGTTGTCCAGGAAGCCGCCCCAGCGCGACACCGACCGGCCCGGCGCGCCCGGTTCGGAGCCGTAGTAGCTGTCGACATCCCACCGGTCGGCGGGGACTTCGTCGATGAAATCCGCGCCGCGCAGCAAGGCGTCCCACAACCGTTGCGGCGAATCGATGCCGCCGGGAAGCCGGCAGGCCAGCCCGATAACGGCGATCGGCAAGGCGGATGGACTGAGGGGGGATTTTGGGGGGGTAGTCATCGCGCTCGCGAGGTTACCGCAAGGTCACGATAACTTGGCGTCTGAGTAAACTAGGGTACCATTAAGAGGTCCCGAAACTACTATTCGGGTCCTCGTTGACGGTCCAGTAGTTCACTTTGCTGGGACGAAACCCGGATGGGCAGCATAGCGATCAAGCCCGCCGCCAGCACTACCAGCAGGCCACCGAGCCCGGCCCGATCAGCGCCGAACAGATCTACGAAGGTGAAAAACAGGGTCGGCGCCAGGAACGTGGCCGCCCGGCCAGTGGTGGTGTAGAGCCCGAAGGCCAGACCTTCCTTGCCGGCCGCGCTCATCCGCAGCAACAAGGTCCGCGCCGACGACTGGGCCGGGCCGATGAACAGGCACAGCAACAGGCCGCAGACCCAGAACGTCAGTGGTCCCGACAGCGCCAACAACACCAGCCCGACCACGATCATCGCCGCCAAGGCGCCGAGGATCACCGCCTTGGAGCCGACCCGCTCGTCGAGCAAGCCACCGAGCGCCGCCCCGATCGCGGCCACGGTGCTGGCCGTGACGCCGAAAAGCAGCACGTCGGCCGCGGAGATGCCGTACACGTTCACGCCCAACACCGCGCCGAACGCGACGACACCGGTGAGCCCGTCCCGGAACACCGCGCTGGCCAACAGGTAGTAGACGATGTTGCGGTCACGGCGCCATTCGGCGACCAAGTCGCTTCGAAGCTGGCGGAATCCGCCCGGCGCGGCGACCGCCGGAACACCAGCCGCGGGCTCATCGGTGCACGATTTCGGCCGCGCCCTCAGCAGCGGGAACGCAAAGACCAAGAACCACGCCGCGGTCAGCAGCATCGCGGCCCGCACGTTGACCCCGTCAGCGCTCGGCAGGTGCAGTAGGCCGACTGTGGGTCCCTCCCCGGCGACGAAGCCCACGTAGACCACCAGCAGCAATGCCACACTGCCCAGATAGCCGGCGGCCAGACCGAAACCGGAAACCCTGCCGGCGTTCTCGGGTGTGGTGACTGACCGCAGCATCGCGTTGTAGGGGACGGTGGCCAGATCACTGCAGGCGGCCGTCACCGCCAACAGTGCCAAGCCCGGCAAGAGATAGCGCGGGTCGTTGCGGATCAAGCTCATCGATGCGGTCAATGCGGCAACCATCACGCTCAACACGATCAGCGCCAGACGCCGACGCCGTGGTTCGGTGATCGAGTTGCCGGTCAGTGGAGCCATGAGGGCGACCGCGATCCCGGCAATGGCCATCGCCCGGCCCAGCCAGCTGGCCGGCGAGGCGCTGGCGCCCACGCCGACCGAGGCGGTCAAGTACACCGAGAAGACGAACGTGATGGTGATCGCATTGAGGCCGGTGGCTCCGCAGTCCCAGAGCGCCCACGCCAACCACGGGGGTTTCCGCACGGGCACAAACCCTATAGCTGTTGCGCACCCCCATGTGCCCCGGTTCCCCTTTGGTCCGGGACCGGCTCAACGCGGCGGTCCCAGCTTCACCTCTCCTACGTCGAGCCTCGCTGAATCGCCGGGTCTATGCGGCGGTCCCAGCTTCACCTCTCCTACGTCGAGCCTCGCTGAACCGCCGGCGGCTTGGGTCGCAGCCGGGCCGGCAGCCAGGGTGGGGGTGCATCGGGGGCCCGGTCGAACACCCCACCAGCCGGGTCGTCAACCCACCCATGGGTCCGCACCAGGTCTTCTTGCGGACGGTAGATCTGCCGGATCACCAGGACACACAGCACCAACACCACCAGGTCACGCACCAAGACCGTGGTGGTGAACCACTGCTCGGGCAGGCCGCGGTCGGGGACGCTGTAGAGGTAGTACATCCGCGGCACCCAGACCAGCGCATCGACGGTCATCCAGATCAACAACAGCCGGCGATGCGGCAAAGCCAGCACCGCCAGCGGCACCAGCCACAGCGAGAACTGCGGGCTCCACACCTTGTTGGTCAACAGGAACGCCGCGACCACCAGGAACGCCACCTGCGCGACGCGCGGGCGCCAGGGCGCGGTCAGCGCGATATAGCCGATCCCGAGGCAGCACAGCGCGAACAGCGCGGTGACGACACCGTTGAGCACCGTCGGGGGCTGCCACATCCCCAGGTCGCCGTCGAAGCCCTGCCAGCCGGTCAACGACCTCACCACGTTGTAGAGCGAATCCATGTCATCGCCGCGGCGGGAGTTGAGCCGGAAGAATTCACTCCAGCCCCGCGGCGCGTAGAGCAGGACCGGGAGATTCACCACCAGCCAACTGACCGCGGTAGCCACCGCGGTGCGTTTGACCTCGCGCAGCCTGCCGGTACGCAGGCCCAGCACCAGCAACGGGAACAGCAGTAGTACCGGATATAGCTTGGCGCCGGCACCCAGACCGAGCAGCACGCCGGCCGCGGTCGGGCGGCGTCGCGCCCAGGCCAACAGACCGGCCCCGGCGAACGCAATGGCCAACGCGTCGAAGTTGGTGAAGATCTGGAAGATCACCAGCGGTGATGCCGCCACCAGCGCCGCGTCCCAGATCCGTCGGCCCGCTAGCCCAGCGGTGGACCACACCGTCGCCAGCCAGGCCAGTGCCAGACCCAGCGCGACGATGTCGAAGAACACCACCACTTCGGCGACCCCGCTCAATGCCGGGATCTTCACCACCTTGATGATCGCCGTGTACGTCTTGGCCAGGGCCATCGCCGTGTACTGATACAGGCCGGTCAGCACCGGATATTCCATGTAGCGCACGGCGGGCTGTCCGTCATAGCGGGTCTGTTCCTTGCCCGACGAGTCCTTCTCCACCCAGCTGGACTTGTACGGGAACTTGCCCTGATCGAGTAGCTCCGCGGTGTAGAGCGGCACCACGTCGGAGTAGCACAGCTGGAAGTACGCACGCTCGTTCTCCCAGTTGGCCACGCGCTGGTCGGGGCTACCGCTGCCGGTGCTCTGCAGGCACGCCGACTTGGTGGTCCACCCCAGGGCCAAGAACAGCACTGCGATCAGAAACATCACCCGCAGTGGCGTCATGAACCTGGTCCGCCCGATCAGCGCATGCCGGCCGACCGGGCCGCCGATGGTGTTCGACAGCGCATGGCCGACGACATCGGTGCGGCTGGGCAGGTCGCGGTCGTCGGCGCTGCGCAGGTCCTCCGCCAGCCGGCGGGGCGAGCGCATCGGGCGTTCGGTGGTCTCCTCCGTCACGGCAGAGCCTCCGGCGCCGGGGGCGGCGGCGGGGGCGGCGGTGGTGGTGGTGGTGGTGGCGGCGGAGGCGGTGGAGGCGGTGGAGGAGGCGGGGGCGGTGGCGGCGGAGGTGGTGGCG
>Ga0153956_1000804_pt1 | contig 32280 bp, 30 predicted proteins | sample TSFL040MetaG_FD_104704 | JGI IMG/M metagenome (GOLD analysis project Ga0153956, IMG submission 104704) | Attine ant fungus gardens microbial communities from Florida, USA - TSFL040 MetaG | ecosystem: Host-associated > Fungi > Mycelium > Unclassified | place: USA: Florida, Wekiwa Springs... | reverse complement strand
GGCGCACCTGGTCAGCGTGATGGTCGAGACGTTCGGTACCGAGAAGATCGGCCGCGGCCGCATCGCCGCGCTCGTCGACGAGTTCTTCGACCTGCGCCCGGGCGCCTTCCGCGAGTACCTGCAGCTGCACCGCCCGATCTACCAGAAGACCGCCGCCTACGGCCACTTCGGCCGTGACGACGCGGACTTCACCTGGGAGCAGACCGACAAGGCCGCCGCGCTGCGCGAGGCCGCCGGCCTGCCCGCCGGCGACCCGGTCGCCTAGCAGCTCCCGCAGACGTCCCGCGAGCGGCCTGCACGGCCGCTCGCGGCCTGCGCCGCAGCCGGCGCGCATCGGGTATAAGCCGTCCCAGATCCCGCGGAGAGGGGAGGGCTTGTGCAGCAGATCCGGCTCGATACGAAGTTCGTCGACTACGCGATCCTGATCACGTACTTCGTCGTCGTCCTCGGGATCGGGTTCGTCGCGCGGCGCTACGTGAAGACGAGCCTGGACTACTTCCTCTCCGGGCGCTCGCTGCCGGCCTGGATCACCGGCCTCGCGTTCATCTCCGCGAACCTCGGCGCGACCGAGGTGCTCGGGATGGCCGCCAACGGCGCCCAGTACGGCGTCGCGACGGTCAACTACTACTGGATCGGCGCGATCCCGGCGATGGTCTTCCTCGGACTCGTGATGATGCCGTTCTACTACGGCTCGAAGGTCCGCTCGGTGCCCGAGTACCTGCTGATGCGCTTCAACGTGAAGTCGCACGTCTTCAACTCGGTCACCTTCGCGGTCGCGACGATCCTGATCGCCGGCGTGAACCTGTACGCGCTGGCGCTCGTGCTGCAGCTGCTGCTCGGCTGGCCGATCATCGTCGGCATCCTCGTCGCCGCGGTGATCGTCGCCGCCTACATCTCGCTCGGCGGCCTCTCGTCGGCGATCTACAACGAGGTGCTGCAGTTCTTCGTGATCATCGCGGCGCTGATCCCGATCGCGATCATCGGCCTGCACGACACCGGCGGCTGGAGCGGCCTGCAGGACAAGATCAAGGGCACGAAGATCGGCGAGGCCGGCCTGCACGCGCTGCAGGGCACCGGCGTCGGCCACGTGACGAACCCGATCGGCTCGACCTGGATCGGGATCGTCTTCGGGCTCGGCTTCGTGCTCGCCTTCGGCTACTGGACGACGAACTTCGCCGAGGTCCAGCGCGCGCTGTCGGCCAAGGACCTCTCCTCGGCGCAGCGCACGCCGCTGATCGGCGCGATCCCGAAGCTGTTCCTGCCGTTCGTGATGATCCTGCCGGGCATGGTCGCGCTGGTCGTGATCCCGAACCTCGGCTCGACGCACGAGCTGCAGTACAACAACGCGATCCCGCTGCTGATGAACAAGTACCTGCCGAACGGCATGCTCGGGATCGCGCTGACCGGCCTGATGGCGTCGTTCATGGCCGGCGTGGCGGCGAACGTCAGCGCCTTCAACACGGTCGTGACGACCGACATCGTGCAGCCGTACCTGGCGAAGGGCCGGCGCGACGGCTGGTACGTCGGCTTCGGCCGCGTCGCGACGCTCGGCGGCATCGTCGTCTCGATCGGCACGGCGCTGATCGCGTCCGGCTACTCGAACCTGATGAACTACCTGCAGGCGCTGTTCTCGATCTTCAACGCGCCGCTGTTCGCGACCTTCATCATCGGCATGTTCTGGAGGCGGATGACGCCGGCGGCCGGCTTCTGGGGGCTGGTCTGGGGGACGATCGCGGCGGCGACGCTGTTCATCGGCTACAAAGCCGGCGGCTTCAACTTCGGCTCGGACCTCGACGAGTCGATGTGGGGCGCCGGCGCGGCGTTCGTCGTCGACGCGGTCGTCACGATCGGCGTGACCTTCATGACCAGGCCGAAGCCGGTCGCCGAGCTGCAGGGCCTCGTCTTCGGCATGGCGAACGCCGACGAGAGCGCGCGCCGACGCGTGCGCTGGTGGGAGTCGCCGCACCTGCTCGGCTTCTCGACGCTGGCCGCCGCGGCGGCCCTGACGATCATCTTCTGGTAGCGAGGAGGAGGACGCGATGAGCGACGACACCCCGCCCAGCGGCGCCAAGGCGGCGCAGGCCGCGAACCTGTTCGACCTGCGGCGGATCATCGGCGGCCTGTTCACGGCCTGGGGCGTGCTGCTGGTGCTGCTCGGGCTGCTGCAGAGCAGCGCCGAGCAGCACCGCGCGGCCGGCATCAACATCAACCTCTGGGGCGGCGTCGGCATGCTGGCGCTCGGCCTGCTGTTCCTGCTCTGGGCCTTCACGCGGCCGCTCGGCGGCCGCGCCGGCGACGGCGAGGACGGCTAGACCAGCGCCGCGGCGGCGCCCGGCGTCACCGCGAAGGCGTCCGCGGGCGGCTCGACGCCCGGCGCGAACAGCGCCAGCACCGAGCCGCCGAAGCCGCCGCCGACCATCCGCGCGCCGGCGGCGCCGGCCGCCTTCGCGCGCGCGACGGTCGCCTCGACCGCCGGCACCGAGGCCGCGTAGTCGTCGCGCAGGCTCGCGTGCGAGGCGTCCAGCAGCCGCCCGGCCCGCTCGAGGTCGCCGCGCTCGAGCGCCGCGACCATCGCGTCGACGCGGCCGTTCTCGCCGACGACGTGGCGCGCGCGGGCGCGCAGCGTGCGGTCGGCGAGCGTCTCGACCTGCGCCGGCGTCGCCTCGCGCAGCGTGCGGACGCCGAGCGCCGCGCAGGCCGCCTCGCACTCGGCGCGGCGGTCGTTGTAGCCGGAGGCGGCCAGCGAGTGCGTCGCGCCGGACTCCAGCGTCGCCAGCCGCCAGCCGCCGAGCCGCAGCGGCACCGGCCGCACGTCGAGCGTCGCGAAGTCGATCCGCAGCGCGTGGCCGACGCGGCCGTAGAGCACGGCCAGCTGGTCGAGCAGCCCGGTGTTCGCGCCGACCCACTCGTTCTCGACGCGCGAGCAGAGCCTGGCGAGCTCGCGCAGGTCAGCCGGCGGCGCCTGGCCGGCGACGCCGAGCAGCGCGTAGGCCAGCGCGGTCGAGAGCGCGGCCGAGGAGGACAGGCCGGCACCGGCCGGCAGGTCGCCGCCGATCTCCAGCCGCGCCGGCCGCAGCGTGTAGCCGGCCGCCTGCAGCTCGCCGACGATGCCGCGCACGAAGGCGCGCCAGCCGTCGTGGGCGCGGCGGCCGCCGGGGTCGGCGAGCGCGAAGGCGTCGCGCTCGCCGAGGTCGGCGGCGTGGGCGAGCACGCGGCCGCCGTCGATCGCCTCCGCGCGCACGCTGACGCCGCGCGCGATCGCGAACGGCAGCGCCAGGCCGGCGTTGTAGTCGGTGTGCTCGCCGATCAGGTTCACGCGGCCCGGCCCGCGCGCGCTGACGGACTCAGGCATGCTCGAGCCGCTCGCGCATCACGCGCGCGGCCTCCGCGCTCTCGTCGATCAGCAGGTAGCGGCGGCCGAGCTTGGCGGCGACGGCGCCGAGCGTGCCCGAGCCGGCGAACGGGTCCAGGCAGAGGTCGCCGGGCCGGCTGGAGGCCTGCACGAAGCGGCGGATCAGCGCCTCCGGCTTCTGCGTCGGGTAGCCGGTCTTCTCGCGGCCGGTCGGGGAGACGATCGTGTGCCACATCACCGACGTCGGCCGCTTGCCGCGCTCGACCTGCTCGGGCGTGACGAGTCCCGGCGCCATGTAGGGCTCGCGGTCGACCGCCTCGGCGTCGAAGTGGTAGCGCTCGCGGTCCTTGACGTAGACGAGGATCGTGTCGTGCTTCTGCGGCCAGCGCGTGCGCGGCTTGGCGCCGTAGTCGTAGGCCCAGATCAGCTCGTTCAGGAAGCAGTCGCGGCCGAAGATCTCGTCCAGCGCGAGCTTGACGTAGTGCGCTTCGCGGTAGTCGAGGTGCAGGTAGAGCGTGCCGGACGCGTCCAGCACGCGGTGCAGCTCCTCCAGGCGCGGCGTCAGGAAGCCGAGGTAGTCCTCGAAGGCGTCGCGGAACGAGGACTCCGAGAGCAGCGTCGCCGCGTAGCGGCGGCCGCCGAAGCCGACGTGGCCGCCGTCGGCCGCCGGCACCGTCGCCAGCGTCCTGCGGCGCTGGCGCTGACCGGTGTTGAACGGCGGATCGGCGTAGACCATCTGCGCGAAGCCGTCGGGCAGCGCACGCAGCAGCTCCAGGTTGTCGCCGGTCACGATCCCCTCCATGCAGGCCGCGAATCGTCGCAGGCGGCCCGGACGCGCGCGGTGTCGGGTCGAGCCGCCCAGCGCGACTCGACCCGACACCCCAGACCAACGGCCGCCGGACGGCGCCGCTTGTGCGGGCAGAGCCCCGCAAACGGATGATCTTCCCGCAGCCGCCGCGTCCGCGGCGCCGTGCTGTCACAGTGGGCGCGATCGCCTTGTCCCTTGGGGGAAGGACCCGATGCGAGGAGGCGACGATGCGAGTGTTCGTGGCAGGTGCGAGTGGAGCGATCGGCCGGCAGCTGGTGCCGCGGCTCGTCGCCGCGGGCCATCAGGTCCACGGGATGACGCGGCACGAGTCCAAGCGGGCGCTGCTGGCCGGGCTCGGCGCCGAGCCGGTGGTCGCCGACGCGCTCGATCCCGACCAGGTCGCCGAGGCCGTCGCGCGCGCCAGGCCGGAGGTCGTCGTGCACCAGCTGACTGCGATCGGCGCGATCGACATGCGGCACATGGAGCGCTCGTTCGCCGAGACGAACCGGCTGCGCAGCGAGGGCACCGACCACCTGCTCTCGGCGGCCCGCGCGGTCGGCGCGACGCGCTTCGTCGCGCAGGGCAACGCCGCCTCCTACGAGCGCACGGGGGCGGCCGTCAAGAGCGAGCAGGACGGCTACGACCTGTCGCCGATCGCGCAGCTGCGCGCGAACGTGCTGGCGCTGCGCCGGCTCGAGGCGGCGGTGCTGGGCGCCGACGCGCTCGACGGGATCGTGCTGCGCTACGGCTGGTTCTACGGTCCCGGCACGTCGATGGCGCCGGGCGAGGAGATCTTCGAGCTGATCCGCAGGCGCCGGCTCCCCGTGCTCGGCAAGGGCGGCGCCGTCTGGTCGTTCATCCACGTCGCCGACGCCGCCGACGCCACGGTCGCGGCGATCGAGCGCGGCCGCCGCGGCGTCTACAACGTCGTCGACGACGACCCGGCGGCGGTCGCCGACTGGCTGCCGGCGCTCGCGCGAACGCTCGGCGCAAGGTCGCCGCTGCGGCTGCCGCGCTTCGCCGGCCGGCTGCTCGCCGGCAGCGCGGCGACGACGATGATGACCGAGCTGCGCGGCGCCTCGAACGCGAAGGCCAAGCGCGAGCTGGGCTGGCAGCCCGTGCACGCGAGCTGGCGCCAGGGGTTCGCCGCGGCATGAGCGAGCGCGATCAGTTGCTCGACGAGCAGCGGCCTGTCGCGTTCGCGATCGCCTACCGGATGCTCGGCAGCGTCGCCGAGGCCGAGGACGTCGTCCAGGAGACGCTGCTGCGCCTGCACCAGACGCTCGAGCGCGGCGAGCGGATCGCCTCGCCGCGCGCCTTCGTCGCGACCGTCGCGACGCGGCTGGCGATCAACGAGCTGCGCTCGGCGCGTGTGCGCCGCGAGACGTACGTCGGCGAGTGGCTGCCCGAGCCGATCGTCACCGACGGCCGCGACGATCCGGCGAGCCGGGCCGAGCTGGCCGACTCGCTCTCGCTGGCGCTGCTCGCGCTGCTGGAGCGGCTCTCGCCCGAGCAGCGCGCCGTGCTGCTGCTGCACGACGTCTTCGACTACCCGTACGCCGAGGTCGCGGCGATCGTCGGCAAGAGCGAGGACAACGTGCGTCAGCTCGCCTCGCGCGCTCGCAAGCACGTCGAGCGGCGCCGGCCGCGCTTCCAGACGACGCGCGAGCAGCGCGACGAGCTGGCGCGGCGCTTCTTCGTCGCCGCCGAGCAGGGCGCGGCGGCGCTCGAGCTGCTGCTCGCGCACGACGTCGAGCTGACCGGCGACGGCGGCGGCAAGGCGCCGGCGCTCGCGCGCTCGCTGCACGGGCGCGCGCGGGTGGCGCGCGCGGTCGTCAACTGGCTGCGGCTGGCGGCGCGCCTGCCGGGCGTGACGCTGCGGCCGCTCGAGGTCAGCGGCGAGCCGGGCGCGCTGTTCCTCGACGGCGCGCAGCAGATCATCGGCGTGCTGGCGCTCGACGTCGCCGGCGGCGAGATCGCCGGCATCAGCTCGGTCGTCAACCCCGACAAGCTCGCGCACCTCGGGCCGGTCGCGGACGTCAAGGCGCTGCTGCGGGAGGTGTCGCGGCGCTCGTGAGCCCGGCGCGGCCGGCCGCCCGGCTAGCGTCTCGCGCACCTTGATCGCGAAGGTCGAGCCACTGACGACGACGCGCCGGCTCTCCGGCCCGTTCGACTACCTGGTCGGCGACGCGCCGCTGCGCGTCGGCTCGATCGTGCGCGTGCCGTTCGGCCGCCAGGCGCTCGACGGCGTCGTCGTCGGCCTCGCCGAGACGTCCGCGCTGGCGCCGGAGCGGCTCGTCGCGCCAACCGCGGTGCGCGCGGACTCGATCCCCGAGGACCTCGTCGACCTGGCGCTCTGGATGGCGGCGGAGTACTGCTCGACGCCGGCGCGCGCGCTGGCGCTCGTGCTGCCGCCGCCCGGCAGGGTCAAGACGACGCTCTGGGCGGCGCGCAGCGAGCGCCCGCTCGACGGCGAGCGGCTGAGCGAGCGCCAGCGCGCGCTGCTGGCGAGCCTGCCGGCGCCGGCAGGCGCGAGCCTCGCGGCGCTGCGCCGCCTGCAGGCGCGCGGGCTGGTCGAGATCGCGCCGCGGATCGCGCGCCGCGCGCCGCGCGCCGACGCGCGGCCGGACGCCGCCGTCGAGCTGACGGCGGCGCAGGCCGCCGCGCTGGCGGCGATCGAGGCGGCGCCGGGCGAGCCGCGGCTGCTGCACGGCGTCACCGGCTCCGGCAAGACCGAGGTCTACCTGCGCGCCGCCGAGCGCGCGCTCGAGCGCGGCGAGGGCGTGATCGCGCTGGTGCCCGAGATCGCGCTGACGCCGCAGACCGTCGCGCGCTTCACGGCGCGCTTCGGCGACACCGTCGCGCTGCTGCACTCGGCGCTGTCCGACGGCGAGCGCTACGACGAGTGGCGGCGGCTGCGCGGCGGCGAGGCGCGCGTCGCCGTCGGGCCGCGCTCGGCGATCTTCGCGCCGGTCGAGCGGCTCGGGCTGATCATCGTCGACGAGGAGCACGAGGCCTCCTACAAGCACGAGGGCGACCCGCGCTACGACGCCCGCCACGTCGCCGCCGCGCGCGCCGCCTACGGCCACGCGCGGCTGCTGGCGGGCTCGGCGACGCCGCGGCCGGAGACGATCCACGCGCTGCCGCGGCTGCGGCTGCCGCAGCGCGTCGCCGGCGGCGGCGCGCTGCCGCCGGTGCGCGTGCTCGACATGCGCGACGCGCGCCATCCGCTGCATCCGGAGACGCGCCGCGCGCTCGGCTCGGCACGCAAGTCGATCGTGCTGCTGAACCGGCGCGGCTGGTCGAACTTCCTCAGCTGCCGGCACTGCGGCAAGGTCTGGGAGTGCCCGCGCTGCGACGTCGCGCTGGTGCTGCACCGCGGCGAGGGGACGCTCGGCTGCCACCACTGCGGCCATCGCGAGCCGATCCCGCAGCGCTGCGACCACTGCGGCTCGCTGGCGGTCGCGCGCCACGGCGCCGGCACCGAGCGCGTCGAGGCCGAGCTGACGCAGCTGCTCGACGTGCCGGTGTTCCGGCTCGACGCCGACACGGCCGCGACCAAGGACGCCGTGCCGGCGCTGATCGAGCGCTTCCGCCGCGCGCCGGCCGGGCTGCTGCTGGGCACGCAGATGGTCGCCAAGGGCCACGACTTCCCTGACGTGACGCTCGCCGTCGTGCTCGACGCCGACGCGACGCTGCGCTTCCCCGACTTCCGCGCCGAGGAGCGCACCTTCGCGCTGATCGCCCAGCTCGCCGGCCGCGCCGGCCGCGGCGCGCACGGCGGCCGTGTGCTCGTGCAGACCCGCACGCCGGAGGCGCCGGCGATCGAAGCCGCCGCGCGCCACGACGCCGACGGCTTCCTCGCCGGCGAGCTCGAGCGCCGCCGCGCGCTGCGCTATCCGCCCTTCGCCGACCTGATCCGCGTCATCTGCAGCGCGCCGGACGCGGCGCCGGCGCAGGCCGCCGCCGAGCGCGTCGCGCGGGCGGTCGCGGCGGCGACGGGCGAGCTGACCGAGCTGCTCGGCCCGGCGCCGCTGTTCCGGCTGCGTGCGCGCGAGCGCGTCCAGCTCGTGCTCAAGACGCGCGAGCGCCGCGTCGCGGTCGCCGCGACCGGCGCTGCGGTCGAGGCGGCGGCACGCGAGCGCGAGCTGCGCGACGTCGCCTTCTCGGTCGACGTCGACCCGGTTTAATGTCACCGCGACATGTCCGAAGAGGCCCACGGCGAAGTCGTCGACCCCGATCCGCAGGAGCAGCTCAGCCCCGAGGCGCGCGCGCGGCGCGAGGCGGCGCTGCGGCAGGTCCGCAAGTACGGCGATCCGGTGCTGCGCTCGCGCGCGCTCGACGTCGAGCGCTTCGACGACGCGCTGCGCGAGGAGGTGCGCCGCATGGGCCGCCTGATGCACGACGCGCACGGGATCGGCCTGGCGGCGACGCAAGTCGGCGTCATGCACCGGCTGCTGGTCTACCGGACCGAGTCCGAGGGCGCGATCTCGGCGCTCGCGAACCCGGTGCTGGAGTGGTCGAGCAAGGACAGCGAGACGGCCGAGGAGGGCTGCCTGTCGCTGCCCGGCGTCGGCGTCGAGGTCGAGCGGCCGGTGCACGTGCGCGTGCGCGCGCTCGACGAGCAGGGCCAGCCGATCACGGTCGAGGCGTCCGGGCTCGAGGCGCGCGTGATCCAGCACGAGATGGACCACCTCGACGGCGTGCTGATCCTCGACCGCACGTCGCGCGACCAGCGCAAGCAGGCGATGCGCGCGCTGCGCGAGGCGCTCGACCCGCGCGGAGCCGCGGCCTAGCGCCGTGCGCTCGCGTGCGCCGCGGCGCGGCCGGCCGACGACGACTCGCTGACCGCGTGCGCACCGTCTACCTCGGCACCTCCGACTTCGCCGCCGTCGTGCTGGCGCGCCTGGCCGCGAGCGCGCACCGGCCGCAGCTCGTCGTCACCAGGCCGGACCGCCCGCGCGGCCGCGGCCGCAAGCTGGCGCCGCCGCCGGTTGCCGTGCTGGCGCGCGAGCTGGGGATCGAGCTGATCCAGCCGGAGCGGCTGCACGACGCGGACGTGCTGGCGCGGATCGCGACGGCGCGGCCTGACGTGCTGACGACCTGCGCCTACGGCGTGCTGATCGAGGATCCGCTGCTCTCGGACTACGAGATACTCAACGTGCACCCGTCGCTGCTGCCGCGCTGGCGCGGCGCGGCGCCGCTCGAGCGGGCGCTGATGGCCGGCGACGCGCGGACCGGCGTCTCGATCATGCGCGTGACCGCCGGCTGGGACTCCGGCCCGGTCTACCTGCAGCAGGCGGTCGCCGTCGCGGCCGACGAGGACTACGGCACGCTCGCGGACAAGCTCTCCGAGCTCGGCGGCGAGCTGCTGGTGCGCGCGCTGGACCTGCATCCCGAGCCGGTCGAGCAGGACGAGGCCGGCGTCACCTACGCGCACAAGATCACGGCGGCCGACCGGGCGCTGGACCCGACGCGCCCGCCGGCGCAGGAGGAGCGGCGCGTGCGCGCGCTGCACCCGCACGTCGGCGCGCGCCTGGAGCTGCCGGACGGCCGCTTCCTCGGCGTCGACGCGGCGCGCGTCGACGGTCCGACGCACGCGCCCGCCGGCGGGCTGCTGCGCAGCGAGGGCGAGCGGCTGCTGCTGGACTGCAACGGCGGCGCGCTGGAGCTGACGACGATCCGGCCGCCGGGCGGCCGCGCGATGGCCGCGGCGGCCTGGCTGCGCGGGCGTCCCGATCCGGCGCTGACGCAGTTCCGCAGCGATCCGACGCTGCCCGGCCGCGAGCTCGACGAGCTGCTCGAGCTGGCGCGCGCCGAGTGGCACGAGGAGCGCGAGTGGCATCCGTACGTCTCGGCGCTCGTGCTGCGCGGCGGCCGCCCGGTGCTCGACGCCGCGCGCGCGCTGGCGGGCGACGAGGATCCGGTCGTGCGCGACCTCGCCGCCTACCTGCTCGGCCAGCTCGGCGGCCATCCGCCGCAGTTCGGCGACGAGCAGGCGGCGGCGCTGGCGGCGCTGGCCGAGCGCGAGCGCGACGTCGGCGTGCTGCACGCGATCGCCTGCGCCTACGGGCAGCTCGGCGCGCCCTACGGCGAGGACTGGCTGCTCGCGCAGGCCGGCGATCCGCGCCCGCGGCTGCGAGAGGGCGTCGCCTTCGCGCTCGGCGGTCGCGCCGGCGCGGCGCCGCTGCGCGCGCTGATCGCGCTCTCCGCCGACGCCGCCGCCGGCGTGCGCGACTGGGCGACGTTCGCGCTCGGCACGCTGGCGCCGCAGGACACGCCGGAGCTACGCGACGCGCTCGCCGCGCGGCTCGACGACGCCGATCCCGACACGCGCCTGGAGGCGATCCACGGCCTCGTGGTCCGCGGCGATGAGCGCGGCCGCGAGCCGGCCCGCGCCCTGCTCGCCGGCGCCCGCAGCGGCAGCGGCTCGCACGTCTGGCCGCGGCACCTGCTGCGCGAGATCGCCACAGCGCTCGCGATACCGGCCGACTGAGCCCGCACGGCGCCGTCGCGCCGCGGAGCACCGCCGCTGTCGCGCGAGCTACTGCGCGGGCGTCGCGGTGGCGTCCGGCGCGGGCGTGCTCGCCGGCACCGTGGCGGCGGGCGTCGCCGCCGGCGCGGCGGGGGTGGCCGTGGCGGCGGGCGTCGCGGCCGGTGTGGGCGTGGCGGCCGCCGGCGCGGCGGGGGTGGCCGTGGCGGCGGGCGTCGCCGCCGGTGTGGCCGTGGCGGCGGGCGTCGCCGCCGGTGCGGGCGTCGCGGCCGGTGCGGGCGTGGCGGCGGGCGTCGCTGCCGGTGTGGGCGTCGCGGTTGGCGTGGCGGCCGGGGCGGGTGCCGTGACGGGCGGCGTCGACGGGTCGGGCGTCGCGGCCGGAGCCGGCGCGCTGGGCGCCGGTGCCGGGACGGCCGGCGGATCGCTCGGCGCCGGCGTCGCGGCTGGTGCGGGCTCCGGGCTCGGCGCCGGCGCGGCCGGCGTGCCGCCGCCGTCGCCGCCCGGCGGCGCCACCGTCACGGGCGGCGTCGAGGCCGATCCGCCGGGCGCGGGCGTGCCGCTCGAGCCGGGCGCCGACGAGTCGGGCGGGGTCGTGCCGTCGCCCGGCGGCGAGGTCTGGACCGGCGGCGCCGTGTCGTCGGGCTGCGAGGGCGTCGGCGTGCCCGTCGGCGCCGCCGGCGTGCTGCCGGACTCCTGGCCGTCGGGGATGCCGTCGCCGTCGCGATCGTCCATCCCGTCCGGGATGCCGTCGCCGTTGGAGTCCGGGTTCGCCGGGTCGCTGCCGTTGCGCAGCTCGATGCCGTTCGGCACGCCGTCGTGATCGGAGTCGTCGTCCGCGTCGATCACGCCGTTGTGGTTGGTGTCGCCGTCCGGCGTGTCGGACTGGATGTGGAACTGCGGATCGGTCGGGCTGGCGCTGTCCGCGCTGCCGTCCGGCGTGTCCGTCGGCGTCACGTTGCTGGCGTTCTCGAGCGAGCTCGGCTGCTGGTCGCCGCTCGAGTCGGCCGCGCTCGGCTTATGGAAGCCGACCTTGCCGATCGACTGCGAGCTGCTGGAGCCGCCGAGCCGGCCCTCGGCGGAGCCGGCGCTGCGCGAGGACGTGCCGCCGCGCGAGCCGGCGCCGCCGCTCGGCGCGCGCGTGCCGCCCTGGCTGCCGACCGGGGCGCCGCCGCCGCTCGTGCCGCTGCCGCCGCCCGCACCGCTGGCGCTCCCAGCGCCGCTCGTGCCGGCGCCGGCCGTGCCGCCGGCGCCCACGCCGAGGCCGAGCGTCACGGCCGCGTTCGGCGCGGCCGAGCCGCCCGAGGCCAGCACCTGCAACGGGCTGCCGAGGACGTGGCGACGATGCGGCGCGGCGGCATCCGACGGATGCTCGACGACCGGCGGCGCCAGCTTGATCGTCACGGCCTTGTCGGCGGTGCGCAGCCCGGAGGGCCAGTCGCGCCAGCCGACGAGCGGCGCCGCGAGCGCGCCGAGCCCGAGCGTGCCGGCCACGAGGCCGGTCGCGACCACTCCGGCCAGGCGCAGGTCAGAGAAGGCTGAGGGCCGTGAGGGCCGGTTGGGGTCGCTCAAGCTCATTGTCGGCAGAGGCCTCTTGGCCAATGTCGGCAAGTTGTAGGTCGTGCATTAGCCTGCCGCGACAATTTAATGCAGCCGCGAGAGATGTTGGACGAACGTTCGAGCACGATTTCCGATCGCATTACCCGTCAACGCGGATCTCAACGCGGATCTTCGGTGACGCCCGCGCGAACCTGTGCCTACGTCGTGCTGCGGCGCGTCTTCGAGCAGGACGCCTGGGCCGACCGCGCGCTGCACGGCGAGGCGCGCCGGCTCGGCCTCGACGCGCGCGAGCGGGCGCTGGCGACCCGGCTCAGCTACGGCGCCGTCCAGCGCGTCGCCACGCTGGACCACGTGATCGGCCGGCTCGCCGGGCGCTCGGCGGCCAAGCTCGACGCGCCGGTGCTCGCCGCGCTGCGGCTCGGCGTGCTGCAGCTCGCCTTCCTCGACCGGATCCCGGCGCACGCCGCCGTCACCGAGTCGGTCGAGCTGGCCAAGGCCGACGCGCCGCGCGCCGCCGGCTTCGTCAACGCCGTCCTGCGGCGCGCGGCGAGCGAGTCGCGCGCCTACGTCGCGACGCTGCCGGACCGCACGCCCGACGAGGCGGCGCTGCGCCACTCGCACCCGCGCTGGATCGCCCGGCTCTGGTTCGACGCGCTCGGCGCCGAGACCGCCCGCGCGCTGCTCGCCGCCGGCAACGAGCCCGCCGAGGCGGCGCTGCGCGCCAACACGCTGCGGACCGACGTCGCCGCGCTGACGGCGCGCCTGCCGGTGCCGTCGCACCCGGCGCCCGACCTGCCGGAGGGGATCGTGCTCGACGGGCCGCTCGACGCCTTCGAGACGCCCGAGTGGCAGCAGGGGCACTTCATGCCGCAGTCGCGCGCCGCGATGCTCGTCGCGCGGCTGCTGGACCCGCAGCCGGGGGAGACGTTGCTGGACCTCTGCGCGGCGCCCGGCGGCAAGACGACGCACCTGGCGGCGCTGCAGGGCGACCGCGGCCGGATCGTCGCCGTCGAGCGCCACGCGGGCCGCGCGCAGGCGCTGCGCCTGACGGCCGAACGGATGGGGGCGACGAGCGTCGAGGTGCGGGTCGGCGACGCGAGCGCGCCGCAGGAGCCGGAGGGCTACGACCGCGTGCTCGTCGACCCGCCCTGCTCGGACCTCGGCACGCTCGCCGCGCGCCCGGACGCACGCTGGCGCAAGGCCGGCCGGCCGCCGGAGCTGGCGCTCGCGCAGGCGGCGATCCTCGCGGCCGGCGCCCACGCGCTGCGGCCCGGCGGCGTGCTCGTCTATTCCACCTGTACGATCTCGCCGGTGGAGAACGAGCGCGTCGTGGAGGCGTTCCTGGCCGCTCGGCGCGACTTCGAGGCCGACGACCTCGGCGCCGTCGTACCGTCCTTCAGGCACATGACGTCGCCCCGCTTCCTGCAGACGCTGCCCAGCCGCGACCGCACCGACGGCTTCTTCGTCGCGAGGCTGCGCCGCCGGTGAGCGCCCACGATCCCGACCTCGGCGCGATCTGCCCGGCCTGCCACGAGCCGTGGCTGCGCCCGACGAACCTGCCGGGGCGCTACCGCTGCGTGAACTGCCTGCAGCGCTTCGAGCTGCGCTCGGTCTGCCCGAACTGCGGCGAGCACTCGACGATCGTGCGGATGTCGAACTCGGCCGTCTACATGTGCGGGCACTGCCAGGCCTCGATGATCGTGCCGATCTGATGGCGGTGCCGCTGCGAGGCGTCGCACCTTCGATCCTGGCCGCCGACTTCGCCCGCCTGGGCGAGCAGGTCGCGACCGTGCTCGAGGCCGGCGCGACGGTGATCCACGTCGACGTGATGGACGGCCACTTCGTGCCGCCGATCACGATGGGGCCGCTGGTCGTGCAGGCGCTCGCCGAGCAGGTCCACGCGGCCGGCTCGGCGATCGACGTCCACCTGATGATCGAGCGGCCCGAGCGCCAGGTCGACGCCTTCGCGCAGGCCGGCGCCGACTCGATCAGCGTCCACTACGAGGCGACGCCGCACGTGCACTACGCCGTGCAGGCGATCCGCGCGGCCGGCTGCCTGGCGAGCGTCGCGCTGAACCCGGCGACGCCGGCCGACGCGCTCGTCGAGCTCGCCGGCGACGTCGACATGGCGCTCTGCATGACCGTCAACCCCGGCTGGGGCGGCCAGGCCTTCCTCGAGCGCTCGATCGCCAAGCTGCGGCACCTGCGCGCGCTGCTGGGGCCCGACGTCGCGATCCAGGTCGACGGCGGCGTCGACGCCGCCACCGCGGCCCGCTGCGCCGCCGCCGGCGCCACGGTCTTCGTCGCCGGCACGGCCGTCTTCGGCGCTGAGGACCCGGCGGCGAGGCTGCGCGAGATCGCGGCGGCCGCGGCGGATGTACGGCCACCCGTATGTGAACCCTAAGGGTTCCTGACCACAATCCGCGCGTGGACTGCACCGTCCTGATCGTCGACGACCACCCCTCGTTCCGGGCCAGCGCGCGCGTGCTGCTGGAGTCCGAGGGCTTCAACGTGGTCGGCGAGTGCGTCGACGGCGTCAGCGCCGTCAGCGAGGCCGGCCGCCTGCGGCCGCAGCTGGTGCTGGTCGACGTGCAGCTGCCGGACATCGACGGCTTCGACGTCGCCGAGCGGATCACCGGCCGGCCCGACTCGCCGGCCGTGATCCTCGTCTCCAGCCGCGACTCCTCCGACTTCGGTCCGCTGGTCTCGCGCTCGGGCGCGCGCGGCTTCGTGCCGAAGGCCGAGCTGTCGGGCGAGCGCGTGCACGAGCTGCTGCTGTGAGCCGGCCGCCGGCGCGGCCGGCTAGGCTGCTCGGGCGGGAACGGGAATGCACGAGGGGGACAACGTCGTGAAGGTCGTCGTGGCTGAGGACTCGGTCCTGCTGCGCGAGGGGCTGTGCCGCCTGCTCGAGGACTCCGGCTTCGAGGTCGCCGGACAGGCGGGCGACGCCGAGGACCTGCTGCGCAAGGTCGGCGCGCACAAGCCGGACGTCGCCGTGATCGACGTGCGGATGCCGCCGTCACACACCGACGAGGGGCTCGTCGCCGCGCGCCGGATCCGCGCCGAGCACCCGGGCACGGGCGTGCTCGTGCTCAGCCAGGACGTCGAGGAGTCGTACGCGCTCGAGCTGCTGTCCGAGTCGACCGAGAGCACCGGCTACCTGCTCAAGGACCGGATCGCCGACGTCGACAGCTTCACCGACGCCGTCCGCCGAGTAGCCGGCGGCGGCTCGGCGCTCGATCCCGAGGTCGTCGCGCTGCTGCTCGGCCGGCGCCGCCGCGAGGATCCGCTGGAGGCGCTGACCGCCCGTGAGCGCCAGGTGCTCGGGCTGATGGCCGAGGGGCGCTCGAACGCCGCGATCGCCGAGGCGCTCGTCGTCACCGAGCGGGCTGTCGAGAAGCACGTCACCTCGATCTTCTCGAAGCTCGACCTCTCGCCGGCGGTCGAGGATCACCGCCGCGTGCTGGCGGTGCTGGCCTACCTGCGCGCGGCGTAGGGCTGGCCCCACCCTCGCTGCACCGGAAGGCCGCCTTTCGGCGACGCCGCGCGGCCGTGATGCTGCAGGGCATGACCATCGTCTCGACGACCGACCTGCGCCGCACCTACGGCGAGGGCGAGACCGCCGTGCACGCGCTCTCGGGCGTCACCTTGAGCTTCCCTGCGGCCCAGTTCACCGCGATCATGGGGCCTTCGGGCTCCGGCAAGTCCACGCTGATGCACCTGCTCGCCGGGCTCGACACGCCGACGTCCGGCTCGGTCAGGATCGAGGAGCACGAGCTGTCCGGGCTCGACGACGCCGCGCTGACGCGCCTGCGCCGCGACCGGCTCGGCTTCGTCTTCCAGGCCTTCAACCTCGTGCCGGTGCTGACGGCGCGGGAGAACATCGCGCTGCCGCTGTCGCTGGCCGGCCGCAAGCCGGACACGGAGTGGCTGGAGCGGCTGATCGACACGGTCGGCCTGCGCGATCGACTCACGCACCGGCCGGCGGAGCTCTCGGGCGGGCAACAGCAGCGCGTCGCGGTGGCGCGCGCGCTGGTCCACCGCCCGGCGGTGCTGTTCGCCGACGAGCCGACCGGCAACCTGGACTCGCACGCCTCCGAGGAGGTGCTCGGCCTGCTGCGCCAGGCCGTCGACGAGTTCGGCCAGACCGTGATCATGGTCACGCACGACGCGCAGGCGGCGGCCGTCGCCGATCGCATCGTCGTGCTGCGCGACGGCGGCGTCGTCCACGACGGCGCCGGCCAGGACGCCGACGGCGTGCTCGACCTGATGAAGGCGGTGGCCTGACGTGCGTCAGGTGGCGCTGCGCGGGCTCTTCTCGCGCAAGCTGCGGTCGGTCCTGACCGGCTTCGCCGTCGTCATCGGCGTCGCCTTCGTCGTCGGCACGCTCGTCTTCACGGACACGATCAACGCGTCCTTCACGAACATCTTCGAGCGCGCGCAGAAGGGCGTCGACGTCTCCGTCGAGGCCGCGCAGCCGGTCAAGACGAGCTTCTCGTCGCCGCCGACGATGCCCGCCTCGGCGCTCGCGACCGTCAAGTCGACGCCGGGCGTCGAGGCCGCGGAGGGCGAGATCTCCGGCGCGGGCACGCTGCTGGACCGCGCCGGCAAGGCGATCACCAGCTCCGGCGCGCCGACGCTGCTGCTCTCGGCCGGCCCGGAGAAGCGCTTCCAGGTGGTCGACTACCGCCAGGGCGGCGCGCCGAAGACGGCCGACGAGGTCGCGATCGACCGCGCGACCGCGAGCAAGTACGGCTACCGCGTCGGCTCGCGCGTGACCGTGCAGGGCGACGCGCCCGCCAAGCAGTACACCGTCTCGGGCATCGTCACGCTCGGCGACACCGACAACCTCGCCGGCGCGAAGATGCTGATCTTCACGCTGCCCGAGGCCCAGCGCGTCACCGGCCACCGCGGCTACGACTCGATCTCGGTCGCCGCGAAGGACCCCACCGCCGTCAAGGCGGCGCTGCAGCAGCGGCTCGGCCGCCACTTCAACGTGCTGACGGGCAAGGAGCAGGCCAAGCAGCAGGCGCAGGACCTCTCGGACGCGCTCGGCTTCCTGCGCACCGCGCTGCTGATCTTCGCCGGCGTCGCGCTGCTCGTCGGCGGCTTCCTGATCTTCAACACGTTCTCGGTCACCGTCGCCCAGCGCACGCGCGAGCTGGCGCTGCTGCGCGTGCTCGGCGCCTCGCGCCGGCAGGTGCTGCGCTCGGTGCTGATCGAGACGTTCATCGTCGGCCTCGGCGCCTCGATCGTCGGCGTGCTGGTTGGGCTCGTGCTCGCGCCGGCGCTGTCGGCGATGCTGAAGGCGTTCGGCGTCGACCTCGGCTCGACGGGGCTCGTGATCAAGCCGGCGACGCTGATCGTCGGCCTGGCGATCGGCGTGATCGCGACGATGATCTCCGGCTTCGTGCCGGCGCGCCGGGCGACGCGGATCGAGCCGGTGACGGCGATGCGCGACAGCGCCACGCCGGGCGTCGCGCCGCTGCGCCGGCGGCGGCTGGTCGGCTCGATCGCGCTCGGCGGCCTCGGGCTGCTGGGGCTGCTCGGCGGCCTCTTCGGCGGCGGCTCGACGGCCGCCAGCGGCTCGCTGCTCGGCCTCGGCATGCTGCTGGCGATCTTCGCCGTCGCGCTCGTCGCGCCGCTGCTGGTGCGGCCGCTGGCGCGCGTGATCGGCGCGCCGATCGCCGGGCTGCAGGGCCTGACCGGGGTGCTGGCGCGCGAGAACGCGGTGCGCCAGCCGCAGCGCACGGCGATCACCGCCTCGGCGCTGATGATCGGCCTCGCGCTGGTCGTGTTCGTGACGATCTTCGCCGCCGGCCTGAAGAGCTCGGTGACGCGCGCGATCGACCGCCAGCTGAGCGCCTCGCTGATCGTCCAGAGCCAGGACGGCATCACGCCGATCCCGAATCGGGTGACGACGGCGCTGCGCGACGTCGCCGGCGTCCAGGCGGCCTCGCCGGTGCGCTTCGGCTCGAGCCGGATCGAGGGCGTCAAGGGCATCACCGCCGCGACCGGCGTCGACCCGCGCTCGATCACGAAGGTCCTGCACCTGAAGTGGAAGGACGGCTCGCAGGCGACGCTGGCGTCGATGACCGATCGCAGCGCGATCGTCGACGCCGACTGGGCCTCGTCGCACCACTTCAAGCTCGGCTCGACGCTGCAGGTGACGACGCCGACCGGCACGCGGCTGCCGTACCGGATCACCGGCACGTTCAACTCGCAGGCCGGGCTGACCTCCAGCGTGCTCGTCAGCGAGCAGTCGATGCAGCGCTCCTGGGGCGTCCAGGACACGGCCTTCGTGATCGCGCGCGGAGCGCCCGGCACGACGCCGCCGCAGTTGCAGAAGGCGGCACGGGCGGCCTTGCGGCCCTACCCGTCGACCGACACGCTGACGATCGCGCAGTTCAAGCACAAGCAGGAGCAGTCGGTGAACTCGCTGCTCGGGCTCGTGTTCGCGCTGCTGGCGCTGTCGATCATCGTCGCGCTGCTGGGCATCGTCAACACGCTCGCGCTGTCGGTGCACGAGCGCACGCGCGAGCTGGGGATGCTGCGCGCGGTCGGCATGAGCCGGCGCCAGGTGCGGCGGATGATCCGCTCTGAGTCGGTCATCACCGCGGTGATCGGCGCCGTGCTCGGCACCGTCCTCGGCGTCGTCTTCGCCGTGCTCTTCTCGCGGCCGCTCGCGAGCCAGGGCTTCGTGTTCGTCGTGCCGGTGTCGACGCTGGTGCTGTTCTTCATCCTCGCCGCGGTCGCCGGCGTGCTGGCGGCGATCTCGCCGGCGCGGCGGGCGGCGAAGGTCGACGTGCTGCGGGCGGTCACCGCCGAGTGACCGCCGCCGCGGCGACGCGGTCTCAGTGGACGGGCGCGGGCGGCATCGCCGCGCCCGTCCGGCTGGGGCGGCGGTAGATCAGCGCCAGCTGCGCGCAGAGGACGCAGGCGGCGCCGAAGTAGCCGAGCTCGACGCGCGTCAGCTCGTTGGCGACGATCGGCACCAGCATCCAGGCGAGGAACAGCGCCGCGCTGATTAGCCAGGCGGTCGCGGCCGCCGCGGCGCGGTCGCGCGCCAGCGCCGCCTGGTTGAGCGTGCCGGCGGCCAGGTGCGCGCCCATCCCGAGCGCGACCAGCGCCAGCCCGAAGCGGCCGTAGCTGCCCTTGTCGTCGAACAGGATGCTCATCGCGAACGGCCCCAGCACGACCAGGCCGAGCGCGACGGCGGCCGCGAAGGCGCCGATCGCGGCGATCGTGATCTTGATCGCCTTGTCGAACTCGGCGCGCCCCTTGGTGGCCTCCAACCCGGCCAGGTGCGGCAGCAGCGAGCCCTGGACGGCCTGGAAGAGCTGCAGCGGCGCGCGCGCGATCAGCAGCGCGTTGAAGACGTAGCCGGCGACGGCGGCGTCGGAGGCTGTCGCGTTGGCGGTCAGCACGCCGGCGTTCAGCAGCGCCTGCTCGGACGCCATGATCACCAGCACGGCGACGGCGAAGCGGCCGCCGCGGGCGAGGTCGAGCTCCTCCTCGTCGGGCTCCGGCGCGGCCGAGACCTTCGGGCGGCGCGCGAACGCCAGCGGCACGACGACGAGCGAGACGAACGGCGCCGCCGCCATGCCGAAGGCGACGGCCGACTGGCCGCTGGCGATGCCGATCGCGACCGCGACGGCGAACAGCAGCCGCGAGCTGGCCTCCATGAAGACGAGCCCGCCGTAGAGCCCGAACCACTGGTGGCCGGCGAGCCAGCCGCGCGCGAAGTAGCTCGCCGCGTAGGCGATGCCGCCGATCACCAGCACCCAGTAGAGCGCCGCCGAGCCGTCGAACAGGTCCTCGATCGTCGTCCGCAGCGCCAGCGCGAGGATCAGGAAGACGGCCGCGAAGCTCGCCTGGATCAGCAGCGGCGTGCGGATCGGATGGCCCGTGTGCAGCCCGCGCGCGCGGCGCGCGGCGATCGTGCGCGAGAGCAGCTGCTCGATCGGCCGGTAGATCACCGAGACGATCACGAACAGCACCGACCAGAGCAGCGAGATGCGCTTGTACTCGACGTCGCTGAGGCCGTAGGAGGCGACCGAGAAGTACGCGAACGTGACGACGCCGGTCGAGGCGATGCCGACCGAGAGGATCTTCGCGCCGGCGCCGTAGCCCTTGCGCTCGGCGGCGGCTGCCGCCGGCGCCTGCTCGGGCGCCGGGGCGGCGGGGCCTGCGCTCACGCGCGGACGAGCAGCATCGTCCACGGGAACGGCGAGCGGACCTCGGTCACCGTGCCGTGGGCCGAGAGCAGCTCGACGAACGACCGCCGCGACCAGTGGTTGAGGTGGCCGGGCGTGTTGCCGAGCTGCTTCAGGTAGGCGCCGCGGGCCATGTTCAGGCCGCGCCAGAGCGGCTCGCGCGGGACCGACACCAGCAGGTGGCCGCCGCGCGCGACGCGCGCCATCTCGGCGACCGTGTGCGCCGGGTTCGGGACGTGCTCGAGCACCTCGATCGCGGAGGCGAGCTCGAACTCGCCGGCGTCGAACGGCAGCGACTCGGCCTTCATCACGCGGTACTCGAGGTTCGGCGCCTGGCGCGTGGTCCACTCGGCCTGGATCGCGGGATCCTCGAGGTCGATGCCGACGATGCGGCCGTCGTGCAGCCGCTGCGCCCACTTGTGCGTCAGCACGCCCTCGCCGCAGCCGACGTCGAGCACCGAGCGCGGCGAGGCCTTCGCCCAGAGCTCGTCGAGCGTGCGCTCGAAGCCGTCCATCAGCCGCCGCACCACCGGGTTGGTGGAGCCGTACTTGTCGTACGTGTTGCCGGTGACCGTGCCCTCGGCGTCGCGCGTGACCGTCGTACTCATAGTTTGAGCGCCTCCCGCTCCTCAGTGCGGCCCTTCTGGCCAGCGCGCGCGCCGGTCGTGGGCTCCTGCGTCGTCGCTGAGCTCTCGGCGCCCGGCTCGTAGTGCGACGGCGGCACGCCGAGCTCGAGCTCGACGCGGCGCACGCGCTCGAAGATCCGCTGCAGCGTGATCCGCTGGCCGGACAGCAGGTCGGCCATGACGCCGAGCGCCGCCAGCACGACGGCCGCGTTGAACAGCACGGCGCCGAGGATCAGCGACTGCACGTGGCCGGCGCCGTTGCCGCCGATCCAGGCGACGAGGAAGCGGATCCAGACCGCCGCCGCGATCACGCCGAAGACGCCGGCCGCGGTCAGGAAGACGCGCAGCGGCTCGTACATCGAGTAGATGCGGAAGATCGAGACGCCGTTGCGGCGCACGTAGGACCACATCGACGGGAACAGCCGCGACTCGCGCGTCTTGGCGTTCGTCCGGATCGGGACGTGGTCGACCGCGACGGTCATCTTGCCGGCCTGGATGATCGTCTCGAGCGTGTAGGTGAACTTCGAGACGACCTGCAGCGCCAGCGCGGCCTCGCGGTTGTAGGCGCGGAAGCCGGAGGTCGTGTCCGGGACGGTCGTCGAGGACGCCTGCCGCACGACCCAGGAGCCGAGCCGCTGCAGCGACTTCTTCAGCGGCGAGAAGTGCTCGATCGTCATCACCTGGCGGTCGCCGACGACCATGTCGGCGTTGCCGGCGACGATCGGCGCGACGAGCTTGGCGATGTCCGGCCCGTAGTACTGGTTGTCGGCGTCGGTGTTGACGATCACGTCGGCGCCGAGCTTCAGGCAGGCGTCCAGGCCGGCCTGGAAGCCGTTGGCCAGGCCCTTGTTGTTCGTCAGCCTGACGATGTGGTCGACGCCGTTGGCGCGCGCCACGTCGACGGTGCGATCGGTCGATCCGTCGTCGACGACGAGCCACTCGACGGCGTCGAACCCGGGCAGCTCCCGGGGGAGGTCGGCCAGGGTCGCGGGGAGCGTCTGCTCCTCGTCGAGGCAGGGGATCTGGATGATCAGCTTCATCGCGACGCATGAGACGGTATCGCGCGACGCGGCCATCTCACCGGCGGGCACGTCATCCTGTTCGCTCGAATGGAGGGCTCCACGCTCACGCGACCGGGCCGGTCGCACGGTCCCGGGACGCTCCGCCGCCTGCTCGCGGGCGGCGCCGGCGACCGCTCGGCGCGGCTCGCCCGCGCCGCGTTCGCGCTGGTCTGCCTCGGCTTCCTGATCGGGTTCTTCGTCTTCCCGACGTACCCGGTCTACGACTCCTACTACGCGCTGCTGTGGGGCCACGACCTGCTGCACGGCCAGAAGCCCGTCCTCGACGGCTTCCGCTACCCGACCGAGCACCCGCTGTCGATCTTCGCCGGCGCGCTGCTCTCGCTGCTCGGCCGCAGCGGCGACCGCATCTGGGTGCTGATGATCCTCGCCAGCTTCATGTCGCTGGTCGCCGGCATCTACAAGCTCGGGCGGATCGCGGCGACGCCGCTGGTCGGCGCGATCGCGGCGGCGCTGCTGCTGACGCGCTTCGACTACGCGTTCCTGGCGGCGCGCGGCTACGTCGACATCCCGTACATGGCGCTCGTCGTCTGGGCGGCGGTGCTGGAGGCGGCGCGGCGCAAGCGCGGCGCGCCGGTGCTGCTGATGCTCGCCGCCGCCGGCCTGCTGCGCCCGGAGGGCTGGCTGCTGTCGGCGATCTACTGGTGCTGGCTGGCCTGGGACGCGACCTGGCCGCAGCGGATCCGCTGGGCGCTGCTGGCGGCGATCGCGCCGGTCGTCTGGTTCGCCTTCGACGGCGCGATCACCGGCGACCCGCTGTTCAGCCTGCACTACACGTCCTCCTCGGCCGAGGACCTCGGCCGCCAGCTGCCGCTCTCGCAGGTCCCGGGCGCGATGCCGGGCTTCTTCCAGGCACTCGACAAGACGCCGGTGCTGCTGGCGGCGATCGCCGGCGTGCTGGTCGGCGTCGCGATGGCGCCGCGGCGGATGCTGATGCCGCTGGTGCTGGCCGTCAGCGGCATCGTCACCTTCCTCGCGATCGGCCTCGCCGGCGCCTCCGTGATCGAGCGCTACCTGGCCGTCTCGGCGCTGGCGCTGATGGTCTTCGCCGCCGTCGCGCTGGGCGGCTGGACGATGCTCGAACGCGGCCGGCTGCGGACCGCCTGGATGGCGCTGGCGAGCGCCGCCGTCCTCGCCGGCGCCGCCGTCACGGCGACGCACCTGAACTTCACCCAGTTCGGCAACGACCTCGTCTTCCGCGGCCAGGCCCATCGCGACCTCACGAAGGTGCTGCACGATCCGAAGGTGCAGGCCGGCCTGCGCTGCGGTCCGCTGACCGCGCCCAGCCACAAGATCGTCCCGGACTCGCGCTGGGTCGCTGACCTCGGCGAGGGCCGCGTGCTGGCGCGCGCCTGGGTCGACCGCGTGCGCCAGGACCCGAGCGCCTACAGCGCGGCCGACCGCCGCCAGGTCGCGAGCACCGGCAAGGGCGTCGCGATCGTCGTGACGAGCCGCTACGCGATCTTCAACAACGCCTGGACGAACCCCAGCGACGACGCCGACATCCAGCTGCCGCCGCCGGGCTTCCAGCGCGTCGCGACCTCGCGCTTCTACGCGGCGTATGTCCACTGCTGAGCTGGCACCGAGCCGGACGCTCTCGCTCGCGGCGGCGCGCCGCCACGCCTGGCCGGCGACGCTCGCCGGCCTCTTCGCCGTCGCGCTGGCGCTGCGCCTGGTCGGCCTCAAGTCCGGCCTGCCGTACGTCTACAACAGCGACGAGAACAGCCATTTCGTCCCGCACGCGATCGGGATGTTCGGGCATGACCTGAACCCCGACTACTTCATCAACCCGCCGGCGTACACGTACCTGCTCTACCTGCTGTACCTGCTGCGCTGGGGGAGCGACCCGCACGGCATCGGACGCGCCTTCGCGCACGACCCGACGGCGGCGTTCGCGATCGCGCGCGCGGCCTCGGCGGCGCTCGGCGCGATCGCCGTGCCGCTGACCGCGATCGCGGCCGCGCGGTTGACGCGCAGCCGGATGGTCGGCGCCGTCGCCGGCGCGCTGCTGGCCGTCGCCTTCCTGCCGGTCCACTACAGCCACTGGGCGCTCAACGACGCGCCGACGCTGGCGCCGATCGCGCTGGCGCTGATCGGCGTCGCCGGCATCTACCGCACGGGCCGGCTGCGCGAGTACCTGCTCGCCGGCATCGCGATCGGCGTCGCGATCTCGACCAAGTACACCGGCGGCATCCTCGTGCTGGCGGTCGCCGGCGCCGCCGTCGCCTCGCCGGTCGCGCAGCCGCGCTGGCGCCACCTGGCGGCCGCGGCGCTGCTCGCCTGCGTCGGCTTCGCGATCACCAACCCCTACGCGCTGATCGACCATCACGACTTCATCCAGGGCCTGCGCCAGCAGACCGAGACGGCCAGCGACGAGGGCGGCAAGCTCGGGCTGCCGCCGATGTCCGGCTGGCGCTACTACCTGGGTACGAGCACCTGGGGCTTCGGCTGGATCCCGTCGCTGCTGGCGCTCGGCGGCGCGCTCGGGCTGCTCGTGCGCGAGCGGCGGCTGGCGCTGGTGCTGCTGCCGTCGCCGCTGGTGCTGTTCCTCTACCTCGGCCACCAGTCGCGCTTCTTCGCGCGCTGGATGCTGCCGATCTACCCGCTGCTGGCGATCCTCGCCGCTTGGGCGATCGTCGCCGGGCTACTCTACCTGCGCACGCGCCGGCGGCGGCTGCCGATCCGCTGGGCAGTCGCCGCGGTCGCGCTCGTCGCCTGCCTGCAGGGGCTCGTCTTCTCGGTCCACAACGACCGCGTGCTGGCGCGCGCGGACACGCGCCAGCTGGCGCGCGACTGGCTCGTGGCGCACGTGCCCGCCGGGACCAAGCTGGTCGTCGAGCCGGTCTTCCCGGACCAGTGGGCGAGCGACGTCGGCAGCTTCAACCGCGCCACCGCCGGCGGCGCGCGCTGGAACAAGTACCTGACCTCGCGCTCGCACGTCGACAACCACGGCCAGCTGATCCACGGCGGCCCGGCGCGCGTGGTCAAGCTCGAGGACTACGAGCGCACGACGCGGCCGCTGCTGATCGGCTCCTACCGGCGCAGCGGCTTCTGCTACGTCGTCACCGGCTCGACGCAGTACGGGCGCGCCTACGCGGCGCCCGCGCAGGTGCCGCAGGCGATCAGGTACTACGCCGCGCTGCGCAAGGCGTCGACGCTCGTCTACGAGGTCAAGCCGAGCGCCGGCGACGTGCCGTTCTCGTTCGACGACTCGTTCAACTACTACCCGCTCTCCTACGACCGGCCGGGTCCGGAGATCAAGATCTACCGCCTGCGAGACTGCACGCCATGACGACGCCGCTGCAGGCCGATCACGTGCACCTGGCCCGGGCGATCGAGCTCGCGCGCGGTGGCCGCGGCCAGGTCAGCCCGAATCCGCTGGTCGGCGCCGTGATCGTCAAGGACGGCGTCGTCGTCGGCGAGGGCTTCCACGCGCGGCTCGGCGCCGCGCACGCCGAGCGCGCGGCGATCGACAGCGCCGAGGGCACCGACCTGCGCGGCGCGACGCTCTACGTCTCGCTCGAGCCCTGCTGCCACACCGGCCGCACGCCGCCCTGCACGGAGGCGATCATCGAGGCCGGGATCGCGCGCGTCGTCGTCGGCTCGGACGACCCGACCGAGAAGGCCGCCGGTCGCGGCCTCGGCATCCTGCGCGACGAGGGCGTCGAGGTCGCGGTCGCCGACGGCGAGCTGGCGACGCAGGCGCGGCTGCTCAACCAGCCGTTCCGCAAGGTCGCGCGCATGGGCCGCCCGTGGGTGCTGTTCAAGTCGGCGATGACGCTCGACGGCAAGGTCGCGACGCGCGCCGGCGACTCGAAGTGGATCTCCGGCGAGCCGTCGCGCGCGCTCTCGCACCGCTGGCGCGCCGAGTGCGACGCGGTCGTCGTCGGCATCGGCACGGCGCTGACCGACGATCCGCAGCTGACGGCGCGGATCGACGGCGTCGCGCGCCAGCCGCGCCGCGTCGTCTTCGACTCCGAGGCGCGGCTGCCGCTCGACTCGCAGCTGGTCCGCGGCGCCGGCGAGGTGCCGCTGACGGTCGTCATCTCGCGCGCGGCGCCGCGGCTGGCGGCCGACGCGCTCGAGGTCGCCGGCGCCGAGGTGGTGGTCGCGACCGGCGCCAACGAGCCGGAGCGCGTGCGCAGCGCGCTGACGCAGCTCGGCGCCGCGGGGATCGGCTCGATCCTGCTCGAGGGCGGCCCGCGGCTGGCGGGCGCCTTCCTGGACGCCGGCGAGGTCGACGAGATCCGCCTGTTCGTCGCGCCGGTCGTGCTCGGCGGCTCCAGCGGCCGCGACCCGATCGAGGGCGAGGGCGTCGAGCGGATCGCGGCCGCCGCGCGGGCGCTGGCGCTGTCGTCGGCGAGCATCGGCGACGACGTCCTGATCAGCGCGCGGATGCGGGAGTGGTAGCGATGTTCACGGGGCTGGTGGCCGACCGCGGGCAGGTCACGGCCGTCGACGCGACCGCCGACGGCGTGCGCCTGACGATCGCGACCGAGTTGGCGGCGGAGCTGTCCGACGGCGACTCGATCGCCGTCGCCGGCGTCTGCCTGACGGCGACGGCGATCGCCGGCGGCCGCTTCTCGGCCGACGTCATGCACGAGTCGCTGCGGCGCACCTCGCTGGCCGCGCTCGCGCCCGGCGCGGCGGTCAACCTCGAGCTGCCGCTGCGCGCGAGCGACCGGCTCGGCGGCCACGTCGTCCAGGGCCACGTCGACGGCGTCGGCACGGTGCGCGCGACGCGCGCGGACGGCTTCGCGCGCGTCGTCACGGTCGCGGTCTCGCCGCCGCTGCTGCGCTACGTCGTCGAGAAGGGCTCGATCGCGCTCGACGGCGTCTCGCTGACGGTCGCCGCGCTCGGCGCCGACGAGCTGTCGGTCTCGCTGATCCCGGAGACGCTGGCGCGCACGACGCTCGGCGACGCCGCGCCGGGACGGCCGCTCAACGTCGAGGTCGACGTGCTCGCCAAGTACGTCGAGCGGCTCGTCGCCCATCCGCCGTCCCCGACCCACGAGACCCAGCTATGAGCAGGCCCTTCGCCACGATCGAAGCGGCGCTGGAGGACATCCGCGCCGGCCGCATGGTCGTCGTCTGCGACGACGAGGACCGCGAGAACGAGGGCGACCTCACGATGGCGGCGCAGTTCGCGACGCCGGAGGCGGTCAACTTCATGGCCAAGGAGGGGCGCGGGCTGATCTGCCTGGCGCTGACGCCGGAGCGCTGCGACGAGCTCGGGCTGGACCTGATGGCGGCCAAGAACGAGTCGCCGTTCGAGACCGCCTTCACGGTCTCGATCGAGGCGCGCGACGGCGTCACGACCGGCATCTCGGCGGCCGACCGCGCGCGCACGATCCAGGTCGCGATCGACCCGGACGCGGCGCCGCGCGACCTCGTCCAGCCCGGCCACGTGTTCCCGCTGAAGGCCAAGCCGGGCGGCGTGCTCGAGCGCACCGGCCAGACCGAGGCCGCCGTCGACCTCGCGCGGCTGGCGGGGCTGAACGCCTCCGGCGTGATCTGCGAGGTGATGAACGACGACGGCACGATGGCGCGCGTCTCGGACCTCGTCGGCTACTGCGAGCGCCACGGCCTGAAGATGATCACGGTCGCCGACCTGATCGCCTACCGGCGCCGCCACGACCGGCTCGTCGAGCGCGTCGTCGCGACGCGGCTGCCGACGGCGTTCGGCGACTTCACCGCGGTCGGCTACCGCTCGCTGGTCGACGGCAAGCACCACGTCGCGCTCGTCAAGGGCGAGGTCGCGGGCCTCGCGGACGTGCTCGTGCGCGTGCACTCGGAGTGCCTGACCGGCGACGTCTTCCACTCGCTGCGCTGCGACTGCGGCGAGCAGCTCGAGTCGGCGCTGGCGATGATCGAGCGCGAGGGCCGCGGCGTGCTGCTCTACCTGGCCCAGGAGGGCCGCGGCATCGGCCTGCTGAACAAGCTCAAGGCCTACAACCTGCAGGATCGCGGCCTCGACACGGTCGACGCGAACCTCGAGCTCGGCCTGCCCGTCGACCTGCGCGACTACGGCATCGGCGCGCAGATCCTCGTCGACCTCGGGCTGTCCTCGATCCGCATCCTGACCAACAACCCGAAGAAGATCCGCGGGCTCGAGGGCTACGGGCTCTCGGTCAGCGAGCAGGTGCCGATCGAGCACGCCCCCAACGAGCACAACGAGGCCTACCTGCGGACCAAGCGCGACCGCCTCGGCCACGCGCTGCACCACCAGGGGCTGGCGCTCGACGAGCAGATGGTCCACGACGAGCAGATCCAGGACAGGGAGCGAGACCCCAAGTGAGCGAGCGCTACGCGATCGCGGTGGCGGACTTCTACGCCGATCTCGCGGACCGGCTCGTGGCCGGCGCGCGGCGGGCGTTCGCGGCCGCCGGCGTCGGCGAGGTCGACGTGCACCGCGTGCCGGGCGCCTTCGAGCTGCCGCTCGCGGCGAAGCTGCTGGCCGACACGGGCCGCTACGCCGGCGTCGCCTGCCTCGGCGCCGTGATCCGCGGCGAGACGACGCACTACGACTACGTCTGCAACGAGTCCGCGCGCGGCATCCAGGAGGTGCAGCTGCGGACCGGCGTGCCGTGTTCGTTCGGCGTCCTGACGGTCGAGAACCTGGATCAGGCGCTGGCGCGGACCGGCGGCGGCAAGCGCGACCAGGGCGCGCACGCGGCCGAGGCGGTGCTGGCGCTGGCGCGCCTGAAGGCGTCGCTGGCCTAGGTGTCTGCTCGTGGACCTGGTGAACGCGGGGGATGGGCGCTTGGCCGTTGGCGGCTGAGTGCGGGCGGCGGCGGTTGTAGTAGCGGATGAACGATTGCAGGGCGCGGTCGCGTTGGGTGCTGTTGGGCCAGACGCGGCCGTGGGCCCATTCGCTGTCCAGGGTGGCCAGAACCGCTCGATCTTCCCGTTCCAGCGCGGCGTGTAGGGCGGGGTCAGGATGTGTTTGGCCTCGAGCTCGGCCAGGACGGCGGCGAACCGATGGCTGCGGGCGTAGCACTTGGCGTTATCGCTCATGACCGCCTGGACGGGTCCGCAGCCCTGCTCGCGAAACCACGCCGCGGCGCGCCGGAGCGTGGCCGAGACGGTGATCGCGGTCTCGGTGGTGTGTAGTTCGCAGTAGACCAGCCGTGTGTGGTCGTCGATGACGCCGACGATCTTGACCTTGCCGGCATTGCGGGTCTTGTGCTGCTCAGCGCGCTGTCCGGTGGCCCAGTGGCCGGGCCGGTCGAACTTGGGCAGCTCGAAGGCGTCAATGTGCAACAACGCCCCGGCCTGGGCCCACTCATACCGGCGAGTGGATCGCTCGCGCGGGCTGCGGCGCCGACGCGAGACGCCGTGACGAGCCAGGACCTTGTAGATCGTCGAGCGATGCCGACGGCACAAGAACTGCAGTTGCATCGGCCCGTAGTTGGTTTTCTCACGCGCCGTGAGGATCAACGCTTCGGCCTGCGCCGACAGCGCCCATGGGCACGACCGTGGCCGTGACGACCGCGTCCGCAGGCACGCGCGAGACACGCGCTCAGCCTCAGACGCCGCCCGCCATCGGTGCCACCACCGATGCGCCGTCGCGGGCGCGACGCCCACAGCCGCCGCGGCGGCCCTGAACGTCGCGCCCGCATCGATCAGGCGCACCAACTCCAACCGCCCCTGCAGTCCGAGCTTGCACCTACCGTCTTCCATGTCCGGCCCCTTCCTCGGCGGGTCTGTCCTCGCAGACCGCACCTTCCGACAGGGGCCGGACGCCCTCGCTAGCCGTTCACGAAGTCCGTGAGCAGATCACCTAGTTGTGCGCGAGCGAGTGGATCTGGCTTGCAATTCCCTTCGCGCAGTCGGTATAGCGGGCGACATCCGGAGGGATCGAGATATACGCGCGGTGCAAGGTGCTGTGCCCGTAGCTATGCGTAAGGGCGCCCTTGTGCGCATTGCAATCGCGGAGGACTGCGGCGGAGGTGTTGGCGCCCGGCTGTCCCTCGGTCGCAGCGATCGCACTCGAGATCGCACCCGGGCAGAAGGTGTACTTCTTCACAGGAGGGGCAAGGTTTCGTTGTGCGCTACGGAGCGCCGACACCGAAAAATACTGAGTGATCTCGTTATGATCGAGGCAGTCACGCAGCACTCGTTGCCCTCCCGCCCCAGTCGAAGCGGTTGCGGTTGCCACCGAGACGCTCAGCAGCGAAACGGCAATCAACACGGGTGCAGCACGTAGAAGCTTCCGAAACACGATTTCTCCTTGAGATCGACGACGAGAACCTCAACGAAGCCGTCGTCCGAATGTTGCGCTCTAAGTCCAATATTTGACTGGTTAGAGCGTTTATGTCGAGGCGCCCGCCACGCGCAGGCGCCCCAGCGTTCCTGTCGCTACTTGACGGCCACCACCGTAGGCTTCTGAGCGAAACTCTCATAGAAGCCGTTGTTGGTCACCGGAACGCTCGCGGTCGTCCCATCCGCGAACTTCACGCTCACGTCGCGAGCGGAGTCCCCCGCCGTCCCCAGACCGTGTAGCCATCAGGCGTCACGGTCGTGGCGGTCACGAGCCCCTCATGCGCGTGGTCGGTGCAGGCCATGGCGGTGCTATCGCCGTCCGGGATGACCAGCGCGGCGCAACTGCCATTGGCCGAAGGAAGCGCGTACACGGGCGCGAGTCCCACTCGACGTGACTGCGACACGTCGACCCCCGGCGCGTGCGGGGCGGCGTTGTCCGTCGCGGCGATGCCTCGGACCGACGCCGGGGCCTGGTCGGCACTGGTCGAGTCGGACTTGAACACCGACAGCCCCTTCGGGGCTGCGACCCCGGTGATCGGCGCAGCCACCGAGCCACTCGGACAGGAGGCACCCGTCTGTGCCTCCCCGAAGAGCGACAACGAGGGACCGTCGTCAAGATGCTCGATGAATGCGTAATAGGTGTTGACCCCCGGGGCGTGGCAGAACGAATAGTCCGACCCCGGCACGCAGCCGCTTCCGAAGATCACACCGCTGCCATCCGAGCCCGACGAGATGTAGGCGCAGATGTTGTTCGAGTATGAGAACGATAAGTCACGATTGTAGTTCCAGGTGTGCATGCCAGCATCGGCGTACACATTCACGCCATCGGCGTACGTCCCACCGCCGTAATCGTCGGTGAGCGCGCTGGCGCTGCTCGACCACATCGACGCCGAGCAGGCGCCGATCAGAAGCAGTCCGATCATTGCCCGAGAAACCCGACGAGGGCTCATGGACACAACCTCCCCTATTGGTTGGTGTGCAGAATCCTCACCATTAGGCGGATTCGAACGGACTGAACTTGTGATCATTCGGTTATCTTAGGAGAATTTTAAGATCGCTGATCAATAGCGGAGCCCAAATGTCACGGTCCTACCCGGTGGCATTCAGGCAACATCTCGCGCGCGGTCATCTTCTGTTCATTGTTAACCCATCTTGTTCCACGGCGCTAGACCGTATGGATTGTCGTCCTGATCGGCGGTCCTGTCCGGGTCGGGTGTGAGGGTCGGCACCCGCGCATGAGATGCGCGGGTTGACCGTCGAGGATTGTGCCCTCGGCGGGGACCGCAATCATGGGGGTGCCGACATGCCGCAGGTTAGGTGCTGGGTGGCCTTTGACGTGCACGTCAGTGGGGTGCTCGCGGCGGTCTTGGACCGCGAATCCGGTGAGCAGTGGGTGCGGCGTTTGCCGGGCGTCAGTGACGCGGTCGTGGCGTTCGCGGCCGGGTTGCCTGGGCCGGTACGCGCGACCTATGAAGCCGGGCCGGCCGGGTTCGTGCTCGCGCGCAAGCTGGCCGCCGCGGGCGTGGACTGCGTCGTGTGCGCGCCGGGGCTGATCCCGCGCGGGGCGACGGATCGGGTCAAGACCGATCGTCGAGACGCCGAACGGATGGTGCAGTTGTTGGCGGCAGGTGAACTGCATGCCGTCGCGGTGCCGAGCGTTGAGGGGTCAAGTCGGTAGAAGTGGTGTAGAAGCGCTGGCCCGGCCGCGTTTTCGCTGAGCGTAAGCGGGCGGCCGTCGCGGGCCTCAGAATCGTCGGTTCTTGCCAAGGAATCCGATGAAGGAGAAGCACCATGATGGCCGAGGGTCAAAGGATGACGGCTGCCCGGGGGGGCGGTCGAGCAGTTGATGCGTTCAGATCACGTTGACGTGCTGCGCGAGAGCGT
>Ga0153956_1000803_pt1 | contig 32286 bp, 34 predicted proteins | sample TSFL040MetaG_FD_104704 | JGI IMG/M metagenome (GOLD analysis project Ga0153956, IMG submission 104704) | Attine ant fungus gardens microbial communities from Florida, USA - TSFL040 MetaG | ecosystem: Host-associated > Fungi > Mycelium > Unclassified | place: USA: Florida, Wekiwa Springs... | reverse complement strand
GCAGCACCCATTCGACTTCAAGAACGACGGTGACGGCGACGAAAACCGCCTGTCCGTCAATAAGATCCCGTGCACGGGGCGATTGTTTGGGGTGATCGTTGGTCAGGTAGCGAACGACGATGTTGGTATCAATCGCCAGCATGTCGCCGCTTTGCTTCCGCCAGCACGCCCGCATCCATCTCGGCGATCGTTTTCGGACTGTCCTTATAAGGCAAGGCGCCGAAGACGTCTTCCGGCCGCGTTTCTGCGAATGCCGGCGCCGACTTCAGCAATACGCCGTCCTCCGTCTCCTCGACGGTCAACCGTGTCCCGGCGCCCCACGCGCGCCGCTGGCGAAGTGCGCTCGGCAGGATGACCTGTCCCTTGCTGGAGACGGTTGTGGTGAGCTTTTCCGCAGCGGCCATCGGCCTGATCCTTCCCGATGTAAGACAAATGTAAGATAGCGCAAACCGCTTATCCGTTCAAGGCGGAGGCGGAGAGGCAGAGCGTGGTCGGGACGGGTTTGAACCCATCCGGTCCGAGAGCGCCGGCGGGCTTGCCCGCTTCCTCTCGCCCGAGGATTTCCCATGAACGCTCTGCTTCCACTGTCCGATACGCTGTCGGCAACGCCGCTCGCTGCCCTGGTCGATCCTGTGGCCGCCGTCCATGCGGCCGAGGTCCCTCGTCGATATCCTTGTTCTTCATGCTCGTATAGGCGGCCTGTCGTCGACGGGAAGTGCGATCTTGCGTGTCAGCGGGCGTTTGGGCGTCACTATCTCTCGAGCCAGTTTTCGAGTTTTAGCCCCTGAATGCGTTGAAACTCGCGGGTGTTATCCGTGACGAGTGTCAGGTCCAATGCGCATGCATGCGCAGCTATCAACATATCGTTGAGGCCAATGGTTTGCCCGACGGCTTCCAATTCAGCACGAATGCGGCCGTATCTCACGTCCGCCGGCATATCGAATGGGACAATGGTCACCGTCCCAAGCAAGCTCTCAACTTTTGCCGATAACTTGGCTGATCCCTTCTTGGCGCAACCGTACCGCAGCTCGGCCGCGACGACGATGCTGGTGCAAATTTCCTTTGGGTCAATCTCTTCGACGCGGCGCGCTGCCGGTCCGAACGGATTGCGTATGATGTCGCTGATGATGTTGGTGTCGAGCAGATATCCGTTCAAAAGATATTCTCCGGCCGCGCCGGCATATCCTCGATATCGGGGAATTGGTCCTCAGGTCCGAGCGGCTCCTCTTTCTTCCATTCGGCAATGAGCTCGACGATGTTGGTCGGCCCGGCGACAGGCTCAATGATGAGTTTGTTTCCCTCGCGATGGATCATGACGCGATCTCCCGGCAATTCGAACTCCGCCGGGATACGCACCGCCTGGCTGCGATTGTTTCGGAAAAGTTTCACCTCTTTCGGCCGAGACGAAGGCATTGGAACAGGCATAGCGGCAATCTCCTTTGTATATGCCGCAGTGTATATGCCAATTGATGGCCGATCAAGGTTCGTTTCGAGCCGGATTTTCCAAATACAGAAGATGTGGATTGGCTGACCCATCTCGATGACGGCACGCGCATGGACCTGCTGGCTCTCTGCGTCAGCTATGGCGTGAACGCGCTCTTCGAGCGTCCTAACCCCTATTTCCGGCTCGGGCGTCAGCCAGCATCTGAGGGGTTCCTCCTCTCGATCCAGCCCGAGCATGGCGGCGCCAAGCTCTGGATGCGGGATGATGTCACCGGCGAGACGATCACATGGACCTATACCGATGGCTGGCTCGCCGAGAAGCTCTTCAGCGACGGAGAGGGCTCGCTTTAGGCGCATTCTCTGCTCCGCCTACAGCTTGATCCGCCACCTCCTCGACGAAGATGAACTACGTCGTTTGAAACCCAGCGACGCTCCCCATGTAGGCCGCGGTAGAATCCTATCGGCGGAGGTATCTCGGTCGATGCCTCCGCCTCATTCAAAGTTTCGCTATAGCGCTCACTGCACCAGTTCGATCTCGCCCGGCTTCCAGGTCTTGTTGAACCACGGTTCCAGTGGACCGTAGAGGCGGAGAAGCGTGAACCACCCCTTGCCCGGAAGCGTCTGCACCCAGTTGTTCTCCATTCCCGCCGGGGCCTTGGGTCCGAAGTAGACATCAACCGAACCATCCGCATTGGTCTTGACGCCCTTGCTCTGGCTGCTGATGCTCGGGGCCTGCTGGTCGGTCTGCAACATGGAACGGGTCTGGTTATCGTAGACGATGACCGACCAGAAATCCTTGACCGGGATATTCGGAGGCAGGCGCAACTTATAGGTCTTGCCGCCATCGAAGGGATTGCCCTTCGCATCCTGCACCGACCAGGGATATTGCGAGCCTTGGCCCACCATCTTCTCTTCCATCGCCGGCGTCACGGCAATGGCAAAGTAGTAAAAGAAGATGGCACCGTCCAAGTTGCTGACGCCGGGCGCCGACTCGAACTTGTAGCCGCCCAAAAACGGCAGCCGCCACGCACTGTCCGGATAGAAATACGCATCCTTAGAGCGAATCTTGAAGGCGATCGTCCGTGCCGTCACGGCACCGATATTCGCGGCGTCGGTTAGGATCTTCTTCATCCGCTCATCCGGATTGAAGGGTTGGCCCTTGACGATGCCGATCGAGGCGAACAGGCCCAGGGTCGTGGGATCGGAACCTTCCGCCGGCTCTTCTTGGATGACTTGGTTCAACAGGGTCCAGAACGAGTAGTCGCCGGGTGCGACGAAGTTCGATGGAATGCCGGAGGCATTGACGAATTTCGTCTGCGGCGGGTTGGCGGCCTCGGCCAGAGGATAAATCCGCAGGTTCTTCTTAGCCGCATCGACCGCAGGTTGGGTGGAGCCGTCTACAAGGAAAGAGCGAAAGACGAAGTAGCTGCCGAAGGTGCTCGGTCGCAAAACGTGATACCCTGATGGTATCTCGCCATCGAAGCCGGGCGGCAGCAGGAGGTACTTGCCGCCCTCGCCCTTGTCGGCCCCGGTGATGCCGATATCGCCCACCCACTTGTACCAGAAGTCGTCGACCGTCCCGAGCACTTTAGGAGGAATCTCGGCCACGACCGGGCCCTTGCTCGTGTCGATCCATATGAAGTTGTAGATCGTGTTGTCGTTGCCCGTCAGTGCGACGGTCTTGGAGTCCATCAAGTTTTCCCAGATCACGTTGGTCTGGTTATCAGGCCCGAACTTGCGCAGCGACTCGCGCATGCCAGCCTGACTGACGATCGGAATCGCCAATAGATAAGCTTGGAGCGCGCGCGACCGGTCCAGGTTGTCGTAGATTTTTTCGACGGTATCGGCCGACGGATAGCCGTAATTGAGATTCAGCGTCCCGATTGAGGACTCGATCTTGTCCGGCACGGCGACTCCCGGTGCGATCGGTGTCGTCATCTTGTAGGTCTTCGGGGCCGTATCGGCGGAGGCGGTGCCGAAGCCCATCAGCACCACCGCGGCGGTCGTGCACAGCAGTTTCGTTATGCGTGTCATTGCTCTTTCCTCATCAATATCCGGCACTGCACATCAGCAAGGTCGGGAGATAACTATCACGCGGCAACGAGGCCGGGCGGCCGCCACGTGCCCTTGCCCGGAGGCAGGATCGAAGGCGCCTCGGTCTTCGGCCAGTAGAGCCGCATGGCCGTATAGATCGGGCCGTTCGGCGCCGGCAGCCAGTTCGATTCCTTGTCCGTGCCCGGCGACTTGTGCTGGATGTACAGCGTCAGCGAGCCATCCGCGTTCTTCTTCATGTTCGCCAGCATCGGCGAATTGATCAGATAGCGGTTGATCGGGTTTTCGATCAGCAACTGGGTCTTGCCGTCATACATCGTCACTGACCAGAACGCATTGACGGGCGGCAATTGACCTGCAGGAAAGGTGAGCGTGTAATTGTGCTTGCTGCCGTCGAGCGGTTTTTCCTCCGCGTCAAATTTCCCGAGCGCGTAGGTGGCTTCCTCCGAATCGTTTCCGAAGATGCCCGCCTTTGCCCCCGCGGCGCGCTTCAGCCAGTCGCCGTTGTAGAATGCGGCGTCGCCCCAGAGTGCGCTAAGCCGCCATCCATTGACCGCTACGCCGCCCTTGTCGGCGGCCTCGTCGACCTTTCGCTCACCTTGCCTCATTCCGACGAGAATCTCGGCCTTGTGCTCGAGCGGAAGATCCCTGAAGTTGAACGTCTTTCCAGGCCCGACGCCTATACGGGCAAGTTTCGCCCGGATATCCTTCTCGCTCTCGAGCACCGGCGCGAACTGCAAGCAGAAATCGAGATAATCGAAGAAGTTCGTCTTCACGAGTTCCTTGTCGATTTTCGGAAAGTCTACCGCCGGCGAGGACCCCGGCGCAGGCTGCTTCAGATAGGCGGAAAGCGGCTGCGCCTTGTAGCCAGCCTGCACCTTCATCACGTTGTCGATGTCGGCCGGATCGAAAAGCTGGGTCCGGAAAAGTGCCAGCGAAAACTGCGTGCTCGACCGGAAGACCTTCTTGATTCCGGCGGGAGTTGCGCCCTTCCACTCCGGTCCGACCACCATGTAGTCGCCGGCATCGTTCCCAGTGGTCCGGCTGCCGACATAGCCGTAGTTGAAGGTGCTGCCGTCGACAAGCTGGAGAGAGTAGTAGCGCTTCGGGTCCACCGACGGGACCGATAGCACCATCGGCTCCGCCCGCAAGTCCATCCATACAACCGAATAGGGCGTGTCGCTGTTCGGCGAAATGACGGCGGTATCTTTATAGGTAGCGACGTGGGATAAGCTCTTGATCTGGTTGAACGGCGCCTTGAACTGGCTCGAAGTCCGATCGACGGCGTATTCGTACATGATGCCGTAGTTCATCACGATCGGAAGGCCGTAGATGAAGCCTTCCTCAGCGATGTCCTTGGCCTCGACGATGCCGGGATAGCTCTGCGCCATCACCAGGCCCGGCCTCGCGATCGCAGCGCCTGCGGCGATCACCGCGGCTGAGCGAAGTAGATCCCGCTTTGTCAACATTTGCCTTGCTCCGTTTTAGTTTCGGACCTGTCCCAGCGGGAGCCGGTCATGGTGAGGAATGTTTCGAGGTCGATTGCCGCTGTCCGATAAGGCGCAAGTTTAATACGCCCTCGAAAGTCGGCCCGTGCCTCTGGCATGAACGACGCTCATTCCGTACTGCACAAAGCAGCTTTCGGAGCCTGAAGCTTACCATTTTGCGCCATGGCTACGGCACTTCCGTGGGCTTAGATCCCGAGCGGTGCTGTGGGCCTCGAAAAGCCTAGCGTGCCTGCAGGATAGGTGCCTTGACGTGCTCATTTTAGTTGTCGAGGCAGTGGTGATCCACGGTCGAGACGGGCGCCGATATGACCAGCATCCTCGTTGGTTCATGGGTTAGGCACGGACCTCAAAGCCAAATCGCCACCCGTTGCGCTCGCTCCTCATCGCAGGAAGCGAGGGCTTTGTTGACCTGAGCGCCCGTATCCGCCGATCGTTGCCGAAGCCGGTCGCGACACCCACTCACTCAAGCCAAACCTATAGCGGAGGGGCTCCCGGCGATCGTTTCATTTCACGCCAGGGCATCGATGGGCCATTTCAGCACGACCACGGCTTTTCGATAGGATTGCCTCCTGGCGAAGGGGCAGCGATACCGCGGTCCCATAACGCGACGCCGGACGACACGCGTCAGACATCGGCGCTTGATGCAGCTGCGCTGGAGGTTCCCACGATCCCCACTTGTCACGCTAGACGGTAACAGCTACTCAAAACCATCCAAATTGCGCCAAGCACGATCCTGGAGCGCCCTCCGATAGCCGCGGTTCCCGTCATTTCCAGCCGTGTTCTGCAAGGTTTGCCAGCGTTCATACGTGATGAAATCGGCGAACGAGCGCTGCGACGCGCCAACTCCGCGGCAGGCTTTGATGCCGAGCTGATAGAAAATCGGAACTGCTATATTTCCCAACGCTCCGTGCTGGATTTCGTCGGTGCGGTAGCGCGGTCGGCCGGTGTCCATGATCTTGGGCTGCTCCTTGCTCCGTCGATGAATGTCGCCGACTATGGAACCTTCGGGCGCTACGTCTGCGCCGCGGAAACACTGGGCCAGGCGATCAAGCGCAGCATCGCGGCGCTGCGCTACCACAGCACCTTCGACACGCTGTCGCTGACGACGCATGGCAACGAACTCAGATACAGTTATGCGTTTGCGTTGGCCGGCTTTCCTGCTGCCGACCGCAACAAGCAAGGATCTCGGTTCCGGAAAATGGGGAGCCGGTCCTTCGGCGGTCGGTCTGGTAATGGACGGCCCCTGGGTCATTGGTGCGCTCGTAAACAATATCTGGTCCTTCGCGGGCGACAGCGACCGGCCCAACGTCAACCAGATGACCTTGCAGCCATTCGTGAACTACAACTTCAAGCACGGATGGTACGCGTCCTTCTCTCCAGTCATTACCGCGAACTGGCTCGCCGCTTCCGATAATCGCTGGACAGTCCCGGTCGGCGGAGCGGTCGGCCGCGTCTTCAAGGTCGGAGACCAGTCGATCAACGCCCAGATCGGAGCCTACTACAACGCCATCGCGCCCGACGAAACCGGCCCTAGCTGGCAGATAAGGGCGCAGATCCAGTTCTTTTTCCCAAAATAGGCGCATCCGTTCGCGGGGATCGCACCGGCGTGATCCGTTGGCCAAAACCGCCTCAGGCTCATCCAAGACCAAGACGTTGCGTGGCTAGGGCCGATCGCTCGCCGATTGCAGTGCATTGGCCAGGCGATCGAGTTCGAGCGTGTAGGAGTAGAGGCAAAACAGCGACGCAAGCAGCATCGCAATCCTCGGAACCAGGATCGCCGCGCCTTCGCTCGAACTTAGCTGAGGTGCATGGCGCAGAAAGAACAGGCTGAAGAGCGCCCCGCCGAAGATGAAGGTCAGGCGGCTGGCGAAGCCAACGACGTGACCAACGAGGATATTGTGCCATCCGGGCATCTCGACCTTGTTGAACCGATACCAATATGCGGCCTGGAACGCGCAGATGGAAATAGCGAGCACCGCAGTCTCGCTCGCTGATGCTGCGTGGAGCACGCCGATGCTATCGATGAGGGTACGAAACACGTGCTGGATCGCGACCAGGATCGTCAGGGCGAAAGCAGACTGGATCGCGAGGCAGATCACATAGGGACGGGTCGACGGACTTGCCTTCACGCGGTTCTACCCACCTTTGGGAAAGAGAAATGTCAGGGTCGACTGAAGGCCCCATCGGGGTACGTCGTCCGGTGCGGTGAGATTGTGACACCCCCGAACTGCAGTTGGATGGGCTGATTGCCGACATCGAAGAGCTTCGCGACGCCGACATTGAGCGGCACCGTCCATTCGTCTGCGTTCCAGTTATAGGACGTCTGCGACGTGGCGGAAATCGACCAGCCGTCCTTCAGCTCATAGGTCACCCAAGGCTGGACGAAGGTGCGGTTGATGTCGTCGCCGTCGAAGGTCCACATCTGATTGGCGAGCGTCCCAACGGTCCAATTCCCCTTTTGCACGAGTGCGACGGCGGTCGGACCAGCCCCCCATTCACGCGTTCCCAGCAGACGATCCGTCGCCGTGGGAATATTGATGACCGTTCCGACACCCCAGATCAGCCCGCCGGGGCCCGCTTTCTCCGGCGAGAGGAACAGGCTCATTTGCGTGTCGCCAAGGCCGCGCGCATCGCCGAGGCCGTTCAGGAAGTTGTTGGTCGCAGCGACCGGAAGGATGGTCCGCGTGATCAGATTCCAGTCGTCGTTGAGCTTGATCGGGATGACGGGCTGGATGTTGAGGACCGATATCGTCCCCTCCTTGTCGCGGCCCGCGCCGAAGAGCGCGTTGTACTGGATTGGCACGCTGGTGAGATTGGCGATCGGATTGGCGAGTTGCTGCGACAGCGACGGTTTTTCATCATCGGCTGCCGCTCCTCCGCATCCCATGATGGACACCACCACCAAAGCGGCCCCCGAGCGAGCGATCGTCGAAACCCTTGTCACAAGCATGTCCCCTTGGCGTTCTTTTTGGCGGGTGAACCGCGGGTCCGAAACCGGGCGTGCGCGACCGGGCCGGTGCGCCCGATCGCGCGAGGAAACTACGGACGCATCTCGATGCCGCGTCCGGCGCGTACGTGCATAATCGGGACTGTCGCGAGAACCCTGGGGCAGTGCCGATTCTTGAGGCGCCGGAGGTCGGCTCGACACACCCCAACCGCAGCTCAAAATAGTCCACCACAGGCGTTCATGTCAGTTGCGCCTATGACTATCAGTAGCGGGCGTTGGCGGGCCAATCTTACCATTTCGCGCCGAATTGGATAAGCTGTCGGCCTTTGCGGCGCGACGCGTTCCGGCAGTGTGCCGCTCCTCGTGAAATCCGGCCATGCGCTGCCTTCGACAAATAGCCGGCTGGATTTTCATCAAACGCATGAAGGAGCGACTGAAGCTGTTGGGGCCTCAATAGCCGAGCCTGCCGGCAATGGTTGCAAGGCTTAGGTCAGACTGGGTGGCTCTGATCGATAGGCAATGCTGTTATGGGCTTATGGCGATCAACAGCCTCACGCTATGTGACCTAAGGAATTGTTTGATCGTTCAGCTTCGTGCCGTGAGACTACGCGCGGTTAGTCGACACTAAAATGCGTTAGCCCCCCCGCAACGCGCCCTATAGCCCTATAGAGAGTGAGAGTGCGGACGGCTTGGGCGCGCCTTCGTCCGGCGCGTTGGCGTCACGCCGGCCGAATATCGCAAACGCTTCGCCAGCGTAACATCGCGGGCGGACATTCCCCCTACAATAGCAGGCGGACTCCACGCGTCCTGACATCCGGGGGACATTGCCGTTCGCAACGAAGCGTCCAGCCTTTCGGCGGGCGCTTCTTTTTCGTGACGGTATGGTCGTTTCCTGACCGTGACCGCCTGAAGGTTTCCTCTCACGCGTCCAGGAACCGCCCGACGTCCTGCAGATGCAGCAGCATCGCGCCGGCCTTGGACGCCGTTACGGCTTGCCAAGCGAAATGGGATGAAGAAGGCGCAGGTCGCTGTTGCCCGCAAACTCGCGGTGATCCTTCATTGCATCTGGGTGGATGGCACGACCTTTGAATGGAGCACGGAAAAAGGAGTGTAAAACCACTTCAACTTGTAGGCCCCCGAAAAGGTCTGCGATGTCCCCGCCGGGACGGTGGTTGCAGTGACTTCGTTGATTAGGCTGAGAACGGCAGCGCCGGATTCCGTTCCATACGTTGAAGCACTCGACCCGAACATCATCATGAGGCAACGACCTCGGAAAGGACCATGACCCCGGCAGGAAGACAGCAGACGCTTGACAACAATCCGCAATTAAAGGGCCAGCTCACGATCTGCGTCGCGCCGCCGGTGATGGCGGCCGCAAGCACATGCCGGTCATCGGGATCAGGCAAGGTGAGGGTGAGGATGAGGATAGCGGATCCATTCCGCATGAATATCGTCTGTCCATCGCGCATCGTACAGGCCGTCAAAGGCGGCCTGTACGAGTACATTGCGTAGGTGGAATGGATACAGGACGCAGGCATCGAGGACCGCGACGGGCGGTTTAGAGGCCATGGGCGTCGATCAGGTCCTCTGTGTCTTCCGCCAGCGCGGCAAGCGCCTGATGGCGGCCATCCAATTTGGCCTTCAGCGCCAGGACGTCCTTGAGCAAGGCGCGGCGATGCTTGCCGACATAGCGAAAGGGGAGATCCCCGCGATCCATGCGCAGGACGACAAGCGGCCGCGAAATGCCAAGAATTTCCGACGCTTCCGTCGGGCTCAATTCCTGCTCCTCGGTGAGGAGGGCGACATTATCTCCGCTCATGAGCCGGTCGATCAAAGTCTCGACGGCGGCGGCAGCAGCCGGCGGCAGTGCCAACGTCTGCTCCCGTCCGTCTTGGCGCCGGACGTGCAGTTCTACACGGTCTCCCGCCGCCAGTTTCGGCAGGATCGCGGCTTGTCTCCGATCCTGGTCCGAAAGACCGGCAAATTTGACGACGTGGCTGGCCATGGCTCAATCTCCTGAGCGCAATATAGATGAACGCCCTTCTAACTGCAATAACTGAAACGTCACGGCGCGATCTTTGCCGCTGGCCCTTCGGAAATCAGGCGACGAATGTGGGCTCGCAGCTCCGTCTCGGTTCCCCAAAAGCAATCCTGTCCCTTGGGATAGGTGATCGTCCACGGTGTCTCAGCCCAAACCCGCGTCGCTTCGTATATGTCGCCATTCGCCGCCGTCACCGGTACCGTATGGGTGACGGACGTTGCTGCCGGTGGCGGTTTGGGCAAAGCATAGGAAGCGAGCCAGCTTGGGCCATGGGAATTTCGGAGCGCCTGCATGATGCCGGTCGTCCGCGCGTTCATCCAGTCGTCGCGAAGCTTCGACTTCCAGTTTCGGCCACGTTCGCGGGCGTATGCACGCAAGTGCAACTCCACGCCTCGTACGGTGAAGAGCATTGACGGATTGGTTTTTCCTTGTCAGACCTGCGACCTGCCTTGCGTCGATCGTCCAGTTCACGAACCGTCGTATCGGCATTCGAGGAGGAAATTGCCGGCCATCGGCATCGACAGTTTCATCGCCACGCTCGGCACCGGAACGATACTTTTGGGCATAAACCAGTGGTATTCGGGCGGCATGCAAGTGCTCGCGCCGCTGCCGCAGTCCTTCCTCGATCTCTCGGCCGTGATCTATGGCATACCTCTGCCGGCCGTCTACGTGCTGATTATTTCCGTCGTCATGTGGCTGGTGTTCGAGTACCTGCCGGTTGGCCGCTTCATTTACGTGCTCGGCGTCAGCCCGCGCGCGGCCCAGCTTAACGGCATCTCGGAACGCAGGTACATTACCGGTGCGCTGGTTGCTTCCGGTGTCCTCTCCTCCTGGGCGGGGATCGTGCTGCAGTCGCAACTGCAGGTCGGGCAGAGCACGGTGGGGCAGGAATATCTCCTCCCAGCCTTTACCGCCGTGCTGCTCGGTGCGACGGCGATCAAACCGGGCCGCGTCAACGTCTGGGGCACGATCGTTGCCGTCTTGGTTCTCGCAGTCACAGTCGCTGGTCTTAATCAACTTGGTGCGCCTTATTTTGTCGAAGCACTGTTCAACGGCGCGACACTTGTCATCGCCGTCGGGCTTGCAGTTACCGCAAGCCGCAGGCAGACGATCGCCGGTTCGACTGCAGATGCGGCGCTACGTGGCCAAAGTGTTCACACGCCGCAGCCTTTGCCGAGTGACGCTGACGGCCAACCAAGTGAGTGACGAACGTCTGGAGACGAGCCCATTCGCGTGAACGTCAAGTTGATCCAACCTGTATAGTTCACGAACGGTTACCGCAATTCCGCAGTTCACCTTGGCGGCGGTCTGGTCAAAATTCCCTGATGAATTTTGAAGCCGGTGACCGTATTGGTGCCACCCCTCCGCGGCGGACCGAATTGAGCGGATCGTATAGGCAGCCGCTTCTCGATTATGATAGGGCGATCTGATTGCAATGGTTATCGATCGAGAGGAAGTCGCCATGGAAAAGCTGGACCTTCGGCGCGGCGTTAAGATCTACGACAATGACTGGTTCCTGCGCCATCGCCTGAGCGCGGAGCAGACTGCGGATCTCCTCGCCGAATGGGGGATGACCTACGTCATTGCCCAGAGCAAATATTTGCCGATGTCGAACAACGCCGTCACCAGCACCGTGTCGGATGCCGACCGGGCCGCTTATGCCGCTCTTGATGATGTGCGGTTCCGCGATCTGCTAAGAGAGCGGGGCATCGCCTATTTCGCCTGTCTCAACATCTGTTTCGATCCGGCTTTTTCCGCGGTCCATCCCGACGTGGTCGCGACGGATCAATGGGGGCAGCCAGGGCTGCAACGGGATTGGTATATCGGCATGCCGCCGGACCGGCGCGTCAATCTGGATCACAAGATCGGTTTGCTGAAAGAGGGCGTTTCGGCACTGCAGCCGGATGCCGTGCATCTCGGCTTCATCCGCTGGCCGGGCTTCTGGGAGACCTGGCTCGATGGCGACAGGCGGGCCGAGAAGCCGGAATATTGCTTCTCGGCGGAGACTGTCCGCCGTTTCAACGAGGAAACGGGGCGCGACATTCCGCTTGGCGATCCCGCGCAATCGGCGGCAGCGATTTTTGCTGGCCATCGCGACGCCTGGACGGAATGGAAATGCAGCCGTGTGGCCGCCGCCATCGGCGAAATCCGCGGGGCGCTCGCGCCGATCAGGGACGGATTGCAGTATTCGATCAACACGCTGCCGTTCTTCCGCTCCGATTTCGGCAATGCGGTGGAAGAGGTGTTCGGTCAGAACATGGCCATGCTGGCGAGCGTCGTCGATGTTTTCGAGGTCATGGCCTACCACCAGATTCTGCGCAAGTCGGTGACGTGGCCGGCCGCGGTCGCAACCGACATCGTGCAGCGTAGCGGCCAGAAGGCGATCTGCACATTGCAGGGCAACGCTCTTTATCTGGAAGGCATGCATGCGGGGAAGGGGCGGCAGACCGAGATCACTGCCGAGGATTTTGCCCAGGCGCTTGCCGCGACCGAAACTGCGCCGATCGAAGGCATCTGTGTGTTCACTTTCACCGATCTGCTCGATCTGCGGGACAGCACCAAGGGCAAGGCAATGCTCTCGGCGCTGAGGGGCTATCGAAACGGGTAGGGGTCAGTTGCCTTTTGTCGACCGGCTCATTTCGGCGAGCAGGCTGGCCCGTGTCAGCTCGCTCTTCGGATAATTACCGGTCAATGCGCCAGCATTCATCACGACGATACGGTCGCTGAGGTCAATAAGCTCGTCGAGATCGTCCGAGATGACGAGAATGCCGGCCCCGTGGCTGGCCGCCAGGCGGATCTGGTTGTGCAGCTCCGCCTTGGCGCCGATGTCGACGCCGGCGGTCGGCTGGTCGAGGATCATGGCGACCGGTTTCGAGCCGACGGCCCGGCCGAGGAGCACCTTCTGGGCATTGCCGCCGCTGAGGTTCCCGACGATCTTCTTGCGATCGGGCGGGCGGATCACGAAACGCTTGATCATTTCGTCGGCGAGTTTCGGGCGGCTGCCTGGCTTGATGATGCCGGCGACGGACAGAAGCTTGCCGAGGGCGCTGACGACCACATTGGCTTCGACCGAGGCGCCGAGCGCCAGGCCCGAGACCTTGCGGTCCTCCGGCACCAGTGCAAGGCCGGCGCGCGTGGCGCGCTCCGGCGTCAGCCGTCCCATCCGGCGACCGCCGATGCTGATCGTGCCGGTGCTGCGGACATCGCCGATCAGCGCGCGGGCGAGGCGGGTGCGCCCGGAGCCGACGAGACCTGCAAGGCCGACGATCTCGCCCTTGCGGATCGCCAGATTGGCGGGCGGGCGGCCGTTGACGACAAGATTATCCGCCGAGAGAACATCGACGTCGGTAACGGGGGCGGTGTGAGGCGCCGATGGCGGGACGATCTGTGCCGGCAGGTCATGGCCGACCAGCAGATTGGCGAGCTTTTCGACCGTATAGTCGGAGCCCGGCCCGGTTTCGACGACCAGACCGTCACGCATGATCGTGATGCGGTCGGAGAGGCGGCAAACCTCTTCGAGAAAATGGCTGATGTAGACGATACCAACCTGCCGTTCTTCGGCCATGCGGCGCATGGTGGCGAAGAGAAGTTCGCGTTCGGCCGGCGCAAGGCGGGCCGTCGGTTCGTCCATGACGAGAATGCGGACATCCTGCGAGCAGGCGCGGACGATTTCGGTCAGTTGCTGCGCGCCGACGCCGAGGCGGCGAACCGGAATGTTCATCGGCAGGGAAATGCCGAGTTTATCGGCTTCCTGTTGCGAGCGCTCGCGCATTTTCTTATGAGCGATCGTGCCGGGCAGGCCGCCGCGCGGCTCGCGGCCGAGCGCGATGTTGTCGGCGACGGTGAGTTCCGGAACGAGCGAAAAGTCCTGGTAGATGATCGCGACACCCTTTTCGAGGGCGTCGCGCGGGGTGGCCAAGCGGACGCTTTCGCCCGCCAGCCGGATATCACCTTCATAGTCGGCGAAGTTGCCGCCGAGTGTCTTCATCAAGGTGCTCTTGCCGGCCCCGTTGTGGCCGACAAGCGCATGGATTTCGCCAGGCTTCAGCGAAAAGTCGACGCCACGAAGAACCTGGACGCCCGAAAAGCTCTTGCGGATATCCCGCATCTCCAAAAGCATCGACTGATCGCCTGACATTAGTCGCCCCAAGCTGCCTTGATCTGATCGACGTTGTCCTTCGTGAGCGTCGGCAGGTCGATATAGTGGTTCGGCGTCGGGATTTGGTCGCCCTTGCCGGCGAAGTAGAGGATGGCGTCTTCGATTGCGGTGCTGCCCTGCGGCGCCGGATCCTGGTCGACCGTGCCGTAGACGGTGCCCTTGATGATGGCGTTGCGCACGTCGGCCGGATAGTCGCCCATGATGAACTTGACATCGGTGCGGCCGCTCTGGGTGGCGAAGTTCGCGCCGTTCACGCCTTCCGGCCCCTGGTCGACGATGGCGTCGATCGCGCCCTGCGGATATTTGCTGAGGTAGTCCTGGGTGATAGCGAGCGCCTTGGAGTTATCCCAGTCGGCCGCCTGCTTCTCGACGATCTGGATGCCGGGGTGCTTCTTCAGCGTATCCATCAGGCCGGCCTCGCGCTCAAGCTGCGCGGACGTGCCGAGCTTGCCGAGGATATAAGCGATCTTGCCGTTTTCGCCGACAGCCTTGACGATGAGGTCGCCCTGGCGCTGGCCGAAGACAAAATCGTCGACGCCGACATAGGTGATGACCTTGGCGCCCGTGCTGGTGTCGGCCTTGGTGTTGACGGCCATGACCGGGATGTTGGCGGCGGTTGCTTCACGAATGACCGGAACGATGCCCTTAGGGTCGCTCGGTGCGATCATGATCATGTCGACCTGCTGGGCGATGAACTGCTGCACGATCGAAATCTGCGTGGCGAGGTCGCCGTTGCCGCTCTGGATGTCGAGCGCGATATCGTTCTTCTTGGCGGTTTCGTTCGCGAGCTTGATCAGGTTCGAGTAGAACGGAACCGAGGTGTTCCAGATCATGAAGCCGATGCGTTTTCCATCGGCGGCCTGGCCGAAGCCTGCGCTTGCCAGCATCGCCAGCGTTGCGGCACCCGCCAGTACGGTTCTGCGTGTCAGAGTCTTCATTACTTTTCTCTCCTCCAGGTTTCAGCGCAGCTCGCGCTGTTTGCGTTGGTAGCTATCGAGGCCCACGGCCACGAGGATGACTGCGCCGGTCACGGCCGGCTGCCAGAAGGGGGATACACCGAGCAGGTTCAGCGCGTTGGCGATGATGCCGAGCAGCAACGTCCCGAGAACGGCGCTCCAGACCTGGCCGACGCCGCCCGAGAGCGGCACGCCGCCGACGACGACGGCGGCAATTGCGGTCAGCGGCCAGTCGGTGGCGCTGGCGGGCTGGCCGATATTCGTCTGGCCGAGCAGCACGATGCCGGCGACGGCGGCAAAGAAGCCGCCGAGCGCATAGGTGAGAAGCAGCACGCGGTCGACGTTGATGCCGGCGAGACGGGCGGCAACCTTGTTGCCCCCGACGATGTAGATGTTATGGCCGAGCGTGGTGAAGCGCAGGATCGCCCAGGTGATGAGGGCCACGGCGGCGAAGATGATCGTCGGGATCGGCAGCGGTCCGATACGGCCGAGGCCGAGCACGGTGAAGGACTCCGGCACGCCATAGACGGGCTGTGCGGAGGTTCCAACGAACAGGAAGCCGGTGACGAGGACCTGTGTCGCCAAAGTGGTTACGAACGGGTTGATGCCGAGCTTGGCGATGAAGAAGCCGTTGGCGACGCCGACGAGCGTGCCGAGCATAAGCGCCACGACAATTCCGAGCGGCATGGAATATTGGACGATGACCGCTGCCGCGACGACGGAGGACATGGCGCCGACCGCGCCGACCGAGAGGTCGAACCCGCCCGTCACGATCATCAGCAGCATGCCGCAGGCGACGATACCGATGATGGAATTGCGCTGCAGGACATTGGCGAAATTGGCCCAGGTCGCGAAGTGAGGGACCGTCAGGCTGAAGCCGATCAGCAGCAGCGCAAAAATCAGGACCAGCGCATAGGCCGAAAGGGAACTCCAGCGACCACCGGAGGCCGTTTGGGTCTGAGTTGCTGGTTGACTCGTCGTCATTGGTCTTGGCCTCCAAAGAGTTGGGTGCTGGTAACGGTCGCGCGGGCCTTTTCGCCTGCGAATAGCAGCGTTCCCATAAGTTCTGCTTGTTCCCCGAGCGCGGCCGGGACCACGCGTACGTTTTCGACCGCGCGCGCAATCGAGAAGCGTCGCATCGAGTCCTTCAGCGGCGTCAGCAGGCTGTCTCCGGCCCGCATAAGCTCGCCACCCACGATCACGATCTCGGGATTGAAGTAGCTGCACAATGCGCCGACCGAGCGGCCGACCAGCGCGCCGGCATCGGCAACGATACGGTTGGCGCCGATGTCGCCGGCAACCGCCATCCTCAGCATCTCGTCCGATGAAATCTCGCCATGCGAGGCTGCGAGCGCGCGCGGAAGCGCATTTACGGAAATCTTGGCCTCGAGGCATCCGCGACTGCCGCAGCGGCAAATCTCGCCATTCTCATCGACGACCACATGGCCCAGTTCGCCGGCGATGCCGTTCGCACCGCGGAAAATCTTTCCGTTGATGGCGATGCCGAGGCCGACGCCGATGGAAAGCAGCACGTAGAGCGCGACGCTCGCCTGTCGCGCGGCGCCATAGGTGCTTTCGGCCAGCATGCCGAGATTGGCGTCGTTATCCATGTAGACGGGCAAACCCAGGCGGCGCGTCAATCCCCCCGGAACATCGGTGCCTACCCACCGGGCAAGGATCGAGCCGGAATGAAGTTGACCGGTTGCAGCGTCGACGGGACCGGGCACACCGATGCCGACCGCCTTGATCTTCGTGCGGTCGATACCCGCGGCTGCAATGATCTGCTCGACCTTGCCGGCGGCGAAATCGAGTGCCGCTTCCGCTGGCATCTCGATATCGAAATCGCCCGAGGTTTGTTCGATAATGCGATAATTGGTGTCCGAGATGGCGGCCTTGATGAAGATACGGCCGAAGTCGATGCCGACATAATAGCCTTCCGCCTTGGTCAGCGCCACGCGGGTGCCGGGACGGCCTGCCGTTTTGGAGGCATCCGCATTGCTATCCACCTCCTGCACCGCTCCTTCGGAGATCAGCGCAGCCACCATCGACGACATCGTCGAGCGCGAGACGTGGAGCCGGCGGGCAAGCTCGGCGCGGGACTGCGGACCGGCCGCCAGGAGGTCGAGCGTATTGGTCCTCAGTCTGGTCTGCGAGAGTGCCATTGTGCCTAAATTTTCCTCCGATTGCCTTTTCTTTGGCATGGGACGCATGGTATGTCAAATAAAGTACATATTTTTTTCACAATTTGTACGAAATCAAACAAAATAGGAAGAGATCATGGCAGACTTCATCCGGCTGCAGGCATCCCGCATCCTGGCTAGCGCCGGGCTTGGCGCAATTTCCGACGCGGCCGTCCTCGTGGAAGGCACCAAGATCGCCGCGGTCGGCGGGAAATCCGCCGTGCCGACGCCGGACGGCTGCGAGGTGATCGACCTCGGCGGGGCAACCCTGATGCCGGGCATGATCGACGCCCACATGCATACGTTCGGCGTGGACAGCACACGGCTGCACACGCTTGCGACCGAACGCGAAAGCTATCGCGCCGCGCGGGTGTTATCGGAACTGCGCGAGATGCTGCATGCGGGCTTCACGGCGGCGCGATGCCTTGGCTCGACGATCGGGCCCGATCTGCGCCGTGCGATTGACGAGGGATTGGCGGAGGGGCCGATGCTGCGGGCGGCAGGCGCCTTCATTTCCTCCACCTCGGGAACCTGGGATTCGAAGGACGTTCCCCTCGGCATGGCGCGCGCCGGTGGCGAAATCGCCGATGGTGTCGACGGCGTGCGGCGTGCCGTTCGCGAAAGGGTGCGTGTCGGGGCCGATTTCATCAAGCTCGGCCTGTCGAAGGGTGGTGTCAACGACCGGTACCACGCCTGGGGCGACGATCCGCTGGCGCAGGTGACGGCTTTCAGCCTCGAAGAGGTGGTCGCTGCCGTGGACGAGGCCCACCGTAACCGCCTGAAGGTGAGCGTGCATGCGATCGGCGAGGATGCTGTGCGGCTGGCGCTCGATGGCGGTGTCGACATCATCGAGCATGGATATGGCATCGCCCCGGAAACCCGTGCGCGCATCGTTGCCGAGAACAGAATCGTCGTCACGACTTTGTCGCAAGTGCAGTTTCATCGTGCCGCCTACGACCGCTTTCACTATCCGGATTGGGAACGGGCCGTCTACGAGCGTCATTGGGAGTTCATGCTGCGCGACTTCAAGCTGGGCCTAGAGGCCGGTGTTCGTTTTGCGCTCGGGACCGACCTCATTGGAGCGCCGACCCATCCGCTGAAGGAAGCGGCGAGCGAATTCGTGCTGGCCGTCGAACATGGCATGGTCCCGGCCGATGCCCTGCGTGCCGGGACGATCATCGCCGCCGAGGTTCTCGGCATCGAACGCCTGACCGGTTCGATAGAGGTGGGCAAGCTTGCCGATTTCGTCGCCGTGCCCGGTGATCCGTTGACTGAGATCGATGTCGTCAGGCGGCCCCGCTACGTCATGAAGCAGGGAGTGACGATACGGCACGACCGGTGATCTCGTTCACAGGTCCTGGCTGGCAAGCGCCCCGCAGAATATCGTCGCAATGCTCGCTCGTATGTCGGCGGGTGGCCGATCTCGGCCACCCGCATTCGCCGTTCTGGGGAGGAAACGCGTCATTCCTTCGGTAGCTGGGCGGTCGAAATCTTCTGGCTTCGTATGATGGTCTGCCGGTTGAGGTCGTCGCGCTCGGGATAGGGGGTGTGCTTCACGGACTGCGCGTAGCCGTCGTGGAAGCGCATGAAGCTCCCGTGCGTCGCCTGCGGCCACTCGGGAAGGCGGTTGCCGTTGGGGTTTCCGGTCTTGATGAAATTGGCGAGATAGGACGACATGGTATCGGCCATGCGATGATCCGCGCTGGTCCAGAAGCGCTGGCCGGGCTTGTCGCGCATGGAGTTCATGAAATACCACAGGTCGGACGAGTGAAACGACCCGTAGAATTCGGCGTTCCGGCCCGGAGGGGCGTGATTGAAATAGAAGGCGTAGATGTTGAAGTTCTTATTCTGCGCCTTCGCGATCTCGGCGGACAGCAGGTAGCCTTGGAGATTGTAGTCCGATTTGGCGCGCAGGCTCATCCGATAGGCATCGCGGGGATCGGAGGGGCGGTAGACCTGTTTCCAATCGTCATCATAACCAAGCTGCTTCATCGCATCGGCGAAGGCGGCATCGTCGAGGGTCTTGTCCGGGCCGCCCATCAGCGAGGTGTATTCGTCGGACGCGCCGCCCATCATGATATCGATGCCGTCCATGGCGTGGGGCCGCAGGAGGTCGATCGACGCGTCGGTGAAGACATAGCCGTCGATGGTGTGCTGGGCTGGCAGGTTTGTCGCCTTGTGCAGGGCTTCATAGAGCTGCGTTTTCCCGTCGGCGGCGGTCTTGGAAATGAAATCGTCGGTCGGGATGGCGCGGAGATCCGTAAGACTCATCGGCTTGCCGAAGACCTGCTCGATGCCCTTGGCGTTGGCTGTCTCGCGCTCGGAGAGCGGCGTCATCGGCGACGGCAGGAAGCCGGTAAAGCCGCTTTCGATGACCGCCCGGTGGAAGAGACCCTTTGCCAGCGGCGAGCGGAGCAGCATTGTCGAATTGCGGGCGCCGGCCGATTGTCCGCCGATCGTCACGTTCTTCGGGTCGCCGCCAAAGCCGGCGATATTGTCGCGAACCCATTGCAGCGCCTTGATCTGGTCGAGGATCGCATAGTTGCCGGAAACCTTGTTCGGGCTTTCCGCCGAAAGCTCCGGCAGGGAGAGGAAGCCGAGCGCGCCGACGCGATACTGGATTGCAACGACGACCACGCCTTTGGCCGCGAGCTTGGAGGCATAGAACTCCATTTCCGAGCCATAGCCGTGGTGATTGCCGCCGCCATGGATCCAGACATAGACCGGCAGCTTATCCTTGGGGCCTTTGGCGGGTGTCCAGACATTCAGATTGAGACCGCTTTCGCTTGCTTTCGGCATGAAGGCCGGGTCGAAGTAGAACTCATCGCCCCAGAAGGCGCCGGTCGGGTTGCCGTGAATGTCTTGAAGCTCCTGGTCGCCCCAGGTGTCGGCGACTTTCACGCCCTCCCATTTCTCCACGGGCTGCGGCGGCCGAAAACGGTTTTCGCCGCTGGTGGAGGCGGCAAACGGGATGCCCTTGAAGACCTCGACCCCCGACACGTCGGTTTCGACGCCGCTGACCTTTCCTCCCTCGACGGAGACGACGCCGACCGCGGAGCCGGCCATGGCGTTCCCATAATGCCCAATGACGGAAAGCGCGCTTGCCATCACCGCAATTTTCACCGCGCGCAGCACCTGCTGCCGATTGGCTTTGAACATATGATTTCCTCCCTCAGATAATATGGATTGCTAGTTCGCCGGATTGATGAAAAGCGCGCAATTGCGGGCTTTGCGGTAATCGACGTCGGAGATGATCTCGGTCTTGCCGCCCGCCCGGAAAACGATCCGCTGTGGCGAGGCCGGCGTGTAGACGGGCCATGCGGTAGCACCCTTCAAGCCCTTGGGGGAGGCGAGGCTGACCCAGAACGTTCTCATGAGCGCGGCCAGCTTCCGCTGCGGCTTGGCGAGGCCCTTGGGGACGGTACGCTCGCCCCAGACATAGGGCACTTCGGCCGTGTGCGGCACACCGAGGTCGAAGGAGGAGGGAACGCTGGCATAGCTGCGAATGGGAGCCGTCACATCGGCGAATTCATAGGCGTGAACGGGCGTCCATTTGGACAGGGCCTCGATCGTCAGGCTGGTGGGGCAGATGTATTTTTGCTCCGCGTCCATCGAACCGAGCGCGAGGCCGGGGCTTGTTTTCGCGGCGTCGGCATAGGCGGCGAACGTCGCATCCGCCTTTGCGCCCATCCTGGTCCGCACCTCGTTTTCGTACTGCTTCCGGTCGACCGGCTGATCCACAAGGTCGTTTGCCTCGTAGAGGAAGATCCGCGTCTCGTCCCGCGTGTTGCCGACGATCATCGGAACGCGATTGAAGTCCCCGCTTTTGAATGCCTCCATGGTCGGCTTCGGCTGAGCATATCCGCCCCAGACGGTCGCGATGGTCATCTTCGACCTGGTTTGTGCGTCCAGAATTTCCGAGGGCGTCTTGGAGCGCAGGCAGGCCAGGCGGTCCGGCTCATCCTTGCAGCCGATGGCGTCGACGAAGGTTTCGCCGGATTTCACGGCCTCGGCATTGGAGATGCTCGGGCAGTCCCTGCCGCTTTCGATGATCGCCCCCTGGAAAAGCCCCTTGGCCTCGGGGGAGGCGACGGCGAAGCAGACGCCGCGTGCGCCAGCCGACTGGCCGGCGATCGTAACCCGGTCGGGATTGCCGCCGAAGGCGGCGATGTTGCGCTTGACCCAGCGGAGCGCCTCTACCTTGTCGAGGTCGCCGAAGTTGCCGCTGCTCTGGCCGTCCTTCGATTCGGCGTTCAATTCGGGGAGGGCGAGATAGCCCAGCGCCCCGAGCCGGTAGTTGATGGTGACGACGATGTTGCCGGCTTCGGCCAGTTCGCGCGGGTCCCAGTCGGTCTTGGCGCCGTTCACCGATCCGCCGCCGTGGAAGCCGACGAAGACGGGCAGATGCGATCCGCCCGATGCCGGCGCATAGATGTTGAGCGTCAGGCAATCCTCGGTCCAGCTCGCGGGCTTGTCCGGCCGCCAGAATGTTGCCTTCTGGACGCAATCGTTGCCGGAGTTTTTGGCCTGGAAGGTTGCCTTGAACGGTTCGGCCGGCTGCGGCGGCGCAAAGCGCAGTTCGCCGACGGGCGGCTTCGCATAGGGAACGCCTCTATACAGCAAAAGCTTGCCGTCGCGCGTCCCGGCGATCTTGCCGGCCGGGGCGGATACGGTCTGGGCAAGGGCGGGGCCGGTGAACGCCACCAGCAGGCCGAGGCTCAACGCCGGCAGTAGCCGCCGGATGATCCCGCCGCGTTTGTGATTGATGACTGGCATTCGTCACTCCTTTCTGGCGTCATGTCGACAATTTCCGGATAGGCTGCGCCACACCGTGGCCGCTAGCCGGGCCGCAAGGGCCGTATCGTCAGATTGGCTGCAAGCCCGCCGACGGTCGCCGGTTCGACGAGGCCGAGTGCCGCAGCCACGTGCCACCAGCCATGATCGGCTTGCCGCACGATCATGCATTCCGCGCTCACCCCGGTATGGTTGCCCTCGAACGAGTGTCCGACGGCGATGTGCGCGACCTCGTCGGGAAGCCCGACGGTCAGACAGACATGCATTCCGAACACCGAATGCCGGAACGTCGGCGCACCGGCGTCGTCGGGGAATTCGGCCCAGCGCTTTCTGTTTTCCGGATCGAACTCGTAAGGCTTGCCGACATCGTGACAGGCGGCGCCGGCGAGCAGAATGTTCCAGTCGATCACGACGTCGGGGTATGCCTCCGCGAATTCGCGGGCGATGACATTGGCATATCGGAACACTCCCCTCACATGATCTGCCTGGCTTCCCTTGCGGAGCACCGGCGAGCCCGGATTGCCTTCCGGCGGCATGTCCGACAGGCGTTCGAACCCCGAGCAACACAGCGAATAGCTCCAGGCTTCGATCGTTTTTGCGCGAAGCTCTTCATCCGGTATCGTGGCGATCTCCGGAAAGTCCTCGATCACCATGCGGCGTGTGTCTTCGCTGACCGGCCGGCGAAGGCGTGCGTAGTGGTAGGTCATGTCCGTGCCTGCTTTGTCAGCCATAGCGGAGCGCCGGTGCCGCTTTCGCCGAATTCCGGCTCGATGGGCCGGCGGGTCATTGTCAGGGTGGCGATCGCGCCAATGAGGAGAAGGGCCGCCGCAACGGCGAAAGCTCCGTCATAGCCGCCTGTGCCCGCAACGATGTATCCGGTGATGATCGGCGCGATCAGCCCGAAGACATTGCCGCCGAGCGCCGTGATCGCGATGACGCGCGAAACGTCCGCAGGGTTTCGAAGAAGGTCGCTCGCCAGCGTGAAGTTCAAGCCGGCGCCGGTGGTCGAACCGGTCAGCACGAGCGTCAGGACGACAAGCAGTTCCGACAGCTTGGTGACGGACGGGGCGAGAATGATGAGAAGCGACAGGACCGCCATCGCGGCGATGAAGTAGCGGCGGTCGCCGCGGCGGATGCGTTCCGACGACAGCGTCTTGTCGCTGATCCATGCGACCGCAACGCTGAGAACGATTGTGATCATATAGGGCGTGGCTGTCAGATAGCCTGTGTTCAGCGTGGAAAGAGCGCGTGTCGACTGAAGGAACGTCGGCAGCCATGTCAGGAAGAGATAGGCCGTATAGACCAGGCACGCCTGGGTGACCACCAGGCCCCAGACGCTGGTCTGCCTCAGGAGATACCGCAGCGTCGAAGGCGGCGTCGCAGCGGACCCGTCCGCGGCGCTGTCACCGTCTCGTTCCGACAGGATCTTCTGGCGCTCGCCGGACGACAGCCAGGATGCCTGCTCGGGTTCGGCGTACCAGAACCACCACGCAGCGAGCCAGATATATCCAATCACAGCGAGCAGAACGAAAGCCGCCCTCCAACCGGCAGTTTCCACCAGACCTGCGGTGACGAGCGCTCCCAGTGCCGGGCCGGCCGAGGAGCCGCCGTTGAACAAGGTCGTGACCAGGCCGCGCTCCCTCGCGGGAAACCAGTTGCGAATGATCCGCCCGCAGGCGGGAAAGGTCGACGCCTCGCTGGCTCCCATGGCAAGGCGTGCGGTAAGCAGGCTTGCAAAGCCTGTCGTCGCCGCGGTCAGGGCGGTCGCCGCCGACCATATCGCGATTCCCCCGCCGATCATCCTCTTCGCCCCGACGCGCTCCACCAGGAGACCGACCGGAATGAGGCAGATGACATAGGTCCAGAGAAAGCCGGAAAACAGATAGCCCATCTGCACGGGCGTAAAGCCGAATTCCTCGACGATCGGTTTCGACGCGATCGAGAGCGCGATCCTGTCGATATAGTTGATGATCACCGCAGTAAAGATGAGGATTGCGATCCAGGCCCGCTTCGCCATCGAGGTCTCCTCCCAGACAACCTTCTTGACGCGAAATAATTGATGCATAGGCTCAATCTGTCCAATTGGGATTCTACCACGAAATACATAGGTATTTTTTATGAGTCGGCCGTCGATCCCCCAGCTTGAGGCATTCTACTGGACCGCGCAGCTCGGCGGCGTTCAAAAGGCGGCCGACTGCCTGAACGTCACGCAGCCGACGCTGTCGCTTCGCCTGCGGCAGTTGGAGAGCGAGATCGACTTGCCGCTGTTCGAACGTCAGGGCAGGGGACTGAGACTCACCCGCCATGGGCATGCATTCCTCAGCCGCGTTGCCATCGTGCTCGATGCCTATCGAGACCTGTCCAATCTTTCGCGTATGCCGGAAGTCGAGGGCGTCGTGCGCTTCGGCGTCGCGGAAGGGTTTGCCGTGGCATGCATGCCCGCCCTGATCTCGGGATTGCGCGAAGAGTTTGCGCTGCTGCGTCCGGAATGGGTGGTTGCGACGAGTGACGTTCTGGAGCAGTCTCTGGTGAACGCTGAACTGGACGTCGCAATCCTTGTCGATCCGGTCGGTCTTCGGGACGTCCGGCTCTTTGCGCTCGGTGCGCAAACGAATGATTGGGTTGTCTCGTCCGGCTTTGCCGAGCCTGTGGGCAGTGTCCCCAGTCAGCTCGCACAATGGACGATCATCACCACCCCGCCTCCGACGGCGATGTACCGGACCACGATAGGATGGTTCGCCGGGGAGAAGATTACGCCGGAGAGCACATGCTTCTGCTCAAGCCTGAATGCTGCCTTGCAGCTTGTCGCCGCCGGAACGGGTATCGGCATTTTCCCATCGAAGGTCGTTGACGCCTATCCTCTTCCCGGTGCCTTGCGAACCATCTTCACCAAGCCGCCATTGACCGACGGAAGGGTCTTTTTCGCCGACCGCGCCACCTCCGACGAAGCCAAAACCCAGGCTCTCCTTCGAGCGGTCGAGCGGATCGCTGACCGTTTGGCCTACTTCAAGCCCCTTTAGGTGTTTGATCCCGCAGTTGATGAAATGCTCCTCCCACCAAAATCTGTTCGGCGTCTTCCTTGGGCGTGGTCGGGTTTTGGGCTCGGTAGAACTCGGTCTGTTTTCATCCGAATATTGCCAGTGGTCTGCCCCCTGAAAGTGATCCTTCATGGCCGGGCTGGACGTCGCGCCATGCCAATGTTTGTGGCCGGGCGGGCACCAGATGACGTCACCGGCGCGGATCTCCATGATCGGCTCGCCCTCACACTGGGTCCAGCCGCAGCCCGCCGTGACGATCAGAGTCTGGCCGAGCGGGTGCGTGTGCCATGCCGAGCGGGCGCCCGGCTCAAAGGTCACATAGGCGGTGGCCGCCCGCGCCGGAGTGGGCGGTGTGTTCAAGGGATCGACGCGGACCGTTCCGGTGAAATACTCGGCGGGTCCCTTCTGCGATGGCTGCGAGCCGGCGCGCTTGAGATGCATGATGGCTTCCTTCCTGTTGGCCGGGCGCAGGCACGCACCAGTCATTTCATTCTTCTGGAAAGCACTATAGAGCGTGCTCGATCATGCGATTGGACGGTTGTTTGCGTATGAACTTGTGAGTTATATTCAGGAATGGCACGAACCAACCTGAATGATCTGGCCGCCTCGCATCCAGCCCCGCTTCCACCCAGTGCATCGAATGCGGGATGCAGATGCAGCAAGCGCGGCATTCGAACGTCATTACCAAAGGCGTTTACGATTCCATGAAACGCGATCAGCAGCGGCGCCAGGCCCCGTCGCGGGCAAGAACCATTCGGGAGGTGGATGTGCAGCAACTTCAGGATGCCGCCCTGGCCCCGCTGGGGCCTGAGTTCGAAAGGCGTGTCCGCGCCTACGGCAAGGACAACGCCGTCAACTGGCTGGTCGCTGCCGGCAAGCCCCTAGGTAACCAGGTTGGCGGGCTTTGCGGAGACGATCGCGGTACATCCAAGCCGTCGCATGTCACCGTGTAGCGTGCAAATATAGTAGAACGGCGGGACCAGAATTTGGAACGCGCGAGGTGAAGGAGGAATGGCCGCAAATCTTCAGCACGGAAGAACCGACTCGGCCACCTGGTTCATCGCCGCACCCGCGGATGTGATCTATCGCGCATTTGTCGATCCAGCAGCTTGGCCACAATGGCTTCCGCCGGAAGGCATGACCGGCCGGTTTACGAATTCTATGCACGACCGGGAGGGAATTATCGGATGGCGCTGACCTATGACGGCGACCATGCGAACGCCGGCAAGACATCGGACAACACCGATATCGTCGAAGGTCGGTTTGCCGAGCTGGTCCAGAACGAGCGAGTGGTTCAGCTCGTGACGTTCGAGTCCGATGACCCACGATTTGCGGGCGAGATGCGGATGACGTGGAGCCTTGCACCGGCGCCGGGTGGGACAGATGTCTCGATCATCGCCGAGGATGTGCCGACAGGAATAAGCAAGGAAGACCACCATGTCGGGCTTCGTTCGACGCTCGCGAATCTCGCTCGTTTGTCGAATAGGCTCGCGAATCTGGCAGATATCTCCGCGCGGAACACCGGCCCAGGCAGTTTTTTCCGCACTGGCGAAGCTTCCGGATGCAGCCATGTCCGGGGGCTTTCCTATGCAGGGTCCGGAAGCCCTTCAAGCACGCCGTTTAGCCAATGCTGCCGGCAAATCTTTCCGCGAGCCGCTGGCGCCGGAACGCCTCCGCGACGAAATCGACGAAGACACGGGTCTTTGACGGAAGCAGCGTGCGGCTCGCGTAGTAGATCGAGATCGGCCCCTCGTCGATATACCAGTGCGGCAGCAGGCGCAGGAGCGCGCCGCTCTCCAGATGCGGCAGGACGTGGCACACGGCGTTCAACGTCACGCCGAGGCCGAGCAGCGCCGCGCGGCATGTCGCTTCCGGGTCATCGAGAACGACTGTCTCCCTGAGCTTCACCGGAACTGCTGCGCCTTCGACGTTGCGCATGATGCGCTCGCGGACCCGTCCCGTCCGCGATGAGCGCCATGCGATCCCGTCGAACGCGGCGAGCTGCGCGGGGTCGGTCGGATGCCTGCGCTTCTTCATGTATGCGGGCGAAGCAACCGCGATCAGATGCAGCGGCGCGAGCGTGCGCGAGACGACGCCAGGACCCCATTCGATGCCGCCGCCGATCGCGGCATCGAAACCCTCGGCGATCAGGTCGGTCTGTCGCGTCGTGAATTGCCAGTCCGGCCGGATGCCGGGATAGCGGGCCAGGAACGCGGGCAGCATCGGCAGAATATAGTCGGCTCCGAAGTTGAGCCCCATGCTGACCTTGAGCACGCCCGCCGGTTCTCCGCGGTTGGTCGCCACGCTCGAAATGGCGTTCTGGAGCCCTTCGAGGCTGTCCCTGATCTCCAGCAGGAAACGCTCGCCCGCATCCGTCAGCGTCAGTTTGCGTGTGCTGCGATGAAACAGCCGGACACCGAGGTTGCGTTCGAGCGTCGCAACGTTGCGGCTCACCGCGGCGGGCGTGAGCGACAGCCGCCGCGCGGCCGCGGAAAACCCGCCCGTTTCGGCGCTGCGGACGAAGGATTCGAGGTTCGCAAGGGTTTCCATAGTCCACTTTCAAGCATCGCTTGGAGGTAATAATAACCATTACCGCCTAATCGTGCAGCATTAAACGTGGCCATATCCGCTTCGTAAACACCGCCAACCAAAACCGGAGCGAACGCCAATGACCCAGTCCCCTGTCCTGAAGAACGGCCTCAACGCCCTGCTGACCCCGGAGGAGTCCGTGCTGGTCCTGATCGACCACCAGCCCTTCCAGTTCGCCAATCTGCATAGCCACGAGCCGATGATGATCGTGAACAACGTCATCGGGCTTGCGAAGGCGGCCAAAGTTTTCAACGTCCCGACCATCCTGACCACCGTGGTGGAGGATCGCGGCGGCAAGCTCATCCAGGGACTGCAGGACGTATTCCCCGACCAGAAGCCGATCGACCGCACCTGGATCAACACCTGGGAAGACGCGCGGGTCGTCGACGCGGTGAAGAAGACAGGACGCAAGAAGATCGTCATGGCCGCGCTCTGGACGGAAATCTGTCTGGCGATGCCCGCCATCCAGGCGGCCGGCGAAGGCTATGACGTCTACGCGGTCACCGACGCATCGGGCGGCGTCAGCGTCGAGGCTCACGAGATGGGCGTGCGCCGCATGATGATGGCGGGCGTGGTGCCGATGAACTGGCTGGCGGTCGCGAGCGAATGGCAGCGCGACTGGGCGCGGCAGGAATCGGCGGCGGCGCTCGGCGGCTCGGTCCTGCCGCACACGGGCGCCACGGGTACGTCATTCGCGTGGGAGCTTCAGCTTCTCGGCCAGCAGGCAGGCGCCGGGGCCTGAGCCCGGAATAGCGCTGCAAGCACCTCAACCGTTTTTCCGGAGCGCATCATGACCATCACCGATATCAGCGAGGCGGCAAAAGCCGTCATTCGCCGCAACACCGAGGAAGTCCAGGGCGGCGGCAATTTCCAAGTGTTCGAGGAGCTGTTCGCCGACGATTTCCTCGACCACACGCCGCAGCCGGGGCGCACGCCGGACAAGGCTGGTGCGCGTCAGCTTTACAAAGTCCTTCGCGCCGCATTCCCAGACTTCCACGCCGAAATCCATTGGCAGCTTGCCGATGGCGACCGCGTGACAACCTACAAGACCTATCACGGCACGCACCGCGGAGAATTCTTCGGCATCGCGCCGACGGGCCGCGAAATTCAATTCGAGACCGTCGATGTCATGCGGGTGCGCAACGGCAAGATCACCGACCACTGGGGCGTGGCCAATCTGTTCTCGCTCATGCAGCAGCTCGGCGCGCTGACGCCGAAATTGTGACCCGCAGGCGCCATGCCGGCCACGGCAGGCAACTGCACGCCCGCTCATCCTGAAAGGACAAACATATGACCATCGGAATCATTGGATCAGGCGCGATCGGCACGGCCTTCGCGCGCATATTGGCGCGCGCTGGGATCGCGGCCGTGATCTCCAACAGCCGAGGACCGGACTCCCTGCAGGAGCTGGTGCATGACCTTGGCCCCTCGATCAGGGCGGGCACGCGCGAGGAAGCGGCACGCGCCGACATCGTGTTCGTGGCCGTGAACTGGACAAAGCTCCCGGCCGCGATGGCGGGCCTGCCGGACTGGAAAGGGCGCATCGTCATCGATGCCAACAATGCGATCGAGGCGCCGCTGTTCAAGCCGGTCGATCTCGGTGGCCGCGCGTCGAGCGAGGTGTTCGCCGATCTCGTGCCCGGAGCCCGCGTCGTGAAGGCGTTCAACCACCTGCGCGCCGAGTTGCTGGCAACCGATCCAGGCTCCGATGGCGGGCGGCGCGTGCTGTTCTATTCCGGCAACGACGCTGTGGCCAAGGCGGAAGTCGCCGCCGTGATCGAGCGGCTCGGATTCGCCGGGATCGATCTGGGGTCGCTGGCGACCGGCAAGCTCGCTCAGTTTCCAGGTGGCCCACTCCCCAACCAGAACCTTGTCAAGGTTGGGTGAATGGCCTTCACGGATCGAGCCTACACACCTCGAACGTCGGCTTATGAGCAATCTAGCCGACCATCACGGCCCTGCGTGCTGCCGGATATCCAGATTTCAGTTCACCGCTTGGTATGGCGGGCTCGGCGTTACGGAAGCTGGTGGCTGGCGGGAACCATCTGCGTTTCAATGTTCAACGTCACTTCGTCACCGAGTTCGGGAATCCCGAAACCCAACCCCCATTCGCTGCGGCGAATGCTTGGACCGTCGACCCGGCCATGGCTGCGAGCGCCATCATGCCCGCTTTCGTCATCGTCACCATCGGTGGCCTCGGCTCCTATACAGGGGCGATCGTCGCAGGCCTGATGGTCGGCGTCGTTACGGCCCTGACCATCCAGTTCTGGCCCGCTGCGGCCGGCGCGGCAATGTATGCGCTGACCGAGCGTACGCTCCATCGAACTTGCGTCGAGTTCGCTAGCGAATCTCCTCTAAAACTGATCCACCGACAGGTGGCGTTCGAAGCGCAAAGGATGCTCTTGCACACCTCGATGACGATATCCGAGATAAGCGAGCAAACGGGATTCGAAGAGGCTCAAGCGTTCAGCCGGTTCTTCATCGAGGTGACCGGCGAGGCGCCCGGAGCCTTCAGGCGCAATAGATTTTTTTAGTTGAGCCAGATCGGCGTGTCTGTAGCAGAAACCTCTATCGATCCGAATCGCCCGATGACTCAAGGCCCGCAAGTTCTGCAGCAAGCCGTTCGCCAAACTCGTGAATGTCTTTGAACACTAGCGAGATGGCCGGCTCTTCGTTCGCTATGTAAGCAGAGCTTCTATCTTCGATTCTCGGCACAAGTTTTCCTGCAGCCCATGGCTGGGCTTTCCCCTTTTCTTCTCAAAGATATCCCGGTACCTCGTATCCATCCGAGGTGGGCCGCAGGACTTAATGGGGCGTGCGTGGTAACGTCTGGTTCATGGAGATCGATGAAGGCAAAATCGACGATGCGGTTCTGGCACTGCTGCGGCTGCTTCGCAAGCAATGGTCGATAAGTATATTATAGTATCAATTTTTGATTGTCAATGCAAATGGGGCAGATTCACCTATGGGGCTCTACTAGACGCTAACGGCTTTTTTTCGGCGAGACCTTGATTCAGTGCGCACTGGCTTCTGTCGTCCTGCAATCGAAGTTGATGACGTGGCGAGGATCACGCAGCAATCGGGCCTCCAACGGTGAACATCGGAGACGGTCGATATACGCGTCCGCGCAGCACTTATAGAGGGCCGAGCAAGCTTTGTAGTGTACTTCGCCCTGTCGCGACCAGCGAACCTCAGCCGGATCCGGATCGTCGCTGCGATAGCCATTATTCACCGCTTGCCATAGCCGAGCTGAAAGCGCATGTTGCCGCCTTCAGCAGTCATTTCACGGGCGCTGCTGTTTAAGGGCAGTTGTACCCTGGCCCCAAATGAGGAGGACGTCATGTCTTCCACACCAAAACCAAAACAGCATCTGACGTCAATCCGCGGCATGGTTAGACGCGTCGTAGATGACGGCGGCTATCCGCCCAACGCTTCAATGGACGGTAAGCGCGTTCTTCTTGTCGCGGCAAGCCTTCTTATGAAGCTCTGTTGGACAGGTATTACATCGCCTGCCCAACTGGAGAGCGCGTTGAGGGAGCAGCTAAGAGAAGTGATGCCCCCGCGTCAGCCGAAGGTTTCCGCTCTTCCTCGTTACGCGGTGCAGGGCCTTCCTCAGGTCTAGTTGCGGCTTGCCCGGAAAAGCATCCAATGCCTGTAACCCCATTCCCAGGGAGCTCTGTTATGGCCGTACTTTCAGGTCCAACATCCAAAGTCATGAGAGCGTTTGCCGTGGATCGGAGTGCGATAACAGATATCGCTTCTCGTGAAATCACTGCACGGGAAAAGGAAGAACGGGAAGAGAAGTCCGCACTTTTGAAAGCACTGCGAATTGAAAGGCAAAGACCTATGCGTCCCCAACGACGCGCCTTTTGAAGCGCGCTTGCAAACCCATTGCTGCTTGGCCGGCCCATTTGATTGGACACGGAATGCGAGAATATCATCCGATGTCGTATTCGCGGTGCCGGATTGCGGTAGCCCTCGTTGCTTCTACCTTCATCCTTGTTCCGGATGCCGACAGATTCATAACCAGCCAGAACACTTGCCTCTTCAAAGTGCAGAACGACCTTTCCAACTCTCTGGGCCGAGCATCCTACGACGCGTGTATGGCCGGGAAGGGATATGTCCTTAGGGACAGTTGCCCCGCGGCGGCGACCAAGCAGTCGTGCTACAACAGAAAGCCGTAGCCAGGGCAGGTCGCTCAAAAGCCGTCCTTGTAGTTGTCAGACGCTCCCGCGGGTGAGGATTTAAGCGGCCTTTCTCCAACAGCCCAGTAGGTGTGGAGTCAATTGAGGATGAGACCGCTGATGGCCACGAGCACAGTTTGTCTCACGAACAACGCCGCGGAAAGAGCGTTGCGCGGTGTGGCGTTAGGACGGAGAAACTGGACCTTCGCCGGTTCCCAGCGTGGGGCCGATCGTGCCGCCGTCATCCTGACCGTCTGTATCCGTCCGAGGGCGCTTTCAATTACCCACAAGTTCCTGGCGGTGAGGATACCTTTATGATTTGAGCTCTTGCGTAGCAGGAATCGCCCGTGATTCCTTGTCTGGCACCGAATCGCACAGGAGCGGTGCCATGGACG
>Ga0153956_1000802_pt1 | contig 32336 bp, 28 predicted proteins | sample TSFL040MetaG_FD_104704 | JGI IMG/M metagenome (GOLD analysis project Ga0153956, IMG submission 104704) | Attine ant fungus gardens microbial communities from Florida, USA - TSFL040 MetaG | ecosystem: Host-associated > Fungi > Mycelium > Unclassified | place: USA: Florida, Wekiwa Springs... | reverse complement strand
GCGCCGGGATGATCGTCGTCCCGCTCAACACGCGGCAGCGCGCCCCGGAAATCGACTATGTGCTGCAGCAGTGCCAGGCCTCGGCGCTGGTGTACGACGCCGATTGCGAGGCGAACCTGCCGGGACCGCGCGCGACCTTGCGCGGGCAATGGGTGGTCGGCAGCGGCCGCGCACCGTCCTTCACTGAACTGATGGCAGACGCACCCGCCGTCGCCTTGCCGGAGCTGCACCAGGACGACACCGCCTATCTGCTCTACACCTCCGGCACCACCGGCCATCCGAAGGGGGCGATGCTCACCCATGCGAGCATCATCCATTCCGTGTTGAACTTCCGGCACGGCTACGGCCTGCGCGACGGCGACGTCACCATGCTGGCGGTGCCGGCGTCGCACGTCACCGGCCTGGTGGCGCTGATCCTGGCGACGATCCATGTCGCCGGCACCACGGTCATTCTGCCCGCGTTCAAGGCGCCGGAATTTCTCGCCGTCGCGGCCCGCGAGCGGATGACCTACACGCTGATGGTGCCGGCGATGTACAATCTCTGCCTGCTGCAGCCGGACTTCGAGCGCCACGACCTGTCGTCGTGGCGCATCGCCGGCTTCGGCGGCGCGCCGATGCCGGAGGCGACGATCAAGCGCCTCGCGCAGGCGCTGCCGAAACTCAATCTCTGCAACGCCTATGGCTCGACCGAAACGACGTCACCCGCGACGATGTTCCGGCCCGGCTCCCCCGCCGGCAAGATCAACTCGGTCGGACAGCCCGTCACCGGCGCGCATATCATCGTGGCCGATGACGACGGCCGCGAGGTGCCGGCCGGTCAGGACGGCGAACTGCTGATCGCGGGCGCGATGGTGGTGCCGGGCTATTGGGACAACCCCGATGCAACCCGCGGCGGCTTCGTCGGCGGCTACTGGCGCTCCGGCGATATCGGCCGCATCGATGCGGACGGCTATGTCTATGTGGTCGACCGCAAGAAGGACATGATCAACCGCGCCGGCTTCAAGATCTACTGCACCGAGGTCGAGAACGTGATGTCGCATCACCCCGCGATCGTCGAGAGCGCGGTGGTCGGCAAGCCCGATCCGGTGCTGGGCGAGCGCGTGCACGCCTTCGCCTACAGCCCCGACGGCGGCGTTGAGGCCGATATCCGCCGCTACTGCGCGGAGCGGCTGTCCGACTACAAGGTGCCGGACACGATTACGTTTTTGAAGGAGCCGCTGCCGAGGAATGCCAACGGGAAGATCCTGAAGACGGAGCTGCGGAAGATGCTGACTCAACCGTAGGACGGATGGGCGCAGTGAGCCCGTAGGGTGGGCAAAGGCGCATAGCGCCGTGCCCACCATCAGATAGTACTCCGTGCATAATGGTGGGCACGCTACGCTTTGCCCACCCTACTACCCTATCGGTGTGACGCCCCCTCACCCGCCCGGCTTCGCCGGTCGACCTCTCCCACCTAGCGATGCTTCGCTTCGCGCGGGGGCAGAGGTAAACACAAGAGCAATCACCACGCCGCTACCGCGCCATCCGAACGCGGGTCCGTCGCGCCTTCGAGCACGCCGTTGTCGTGCCGCACGATGGCGCCGGCGTGGCCCATGGTGCCGGTATAGCTGCCGAGCACTTCGACCACATGGCCGGCATCGCGAAGCTGCGCGATCAGCGCGGGCGGGAAGCGATCCTCGACCTTCAGCGTGACGCTCTCGTCGCCCCAGGTCTTGCCGAGCAGCCAGCGCGGCGCCGTCACCGCCTGCTGCAGCGGCATGCCGAACATGCCGTAGCGCGAGAACACCGCGGACTGCGTCTGCGGCTGTCCCTCGCCGCCCATATTGCCGTAGACCATGCGGCGGCCGTCATCGAAGATCGCCATCGCCGGATTGAGCGTGTGGAACGGCTTGCGTCCCGGCTTCAGCGCATTCCAGCCGCCCTCGGTCAGGCGGAACGATGCGCCGCGATTCTGCCAGCAGATGCCGGTTTCGGGCAGCACGACACCTGAACCGAATTCGAAATAGACCGACTGGATGAAGGACACCGATCGCCCCTGCTCGTCGATGACGCCGAGCCAGATGGTGTCGCCGGGCTTGCGGACATGCGGCCACGGCAGTGCCGTCTTGCGATCGATGCGGCGCGCGAGTTCGTCCAGCCTGGCGTCTTCAAGAAAGGCGGCGGGATCGACGGTCATGTAGTCGGGATCGCCGACATGCTCGTCTCGGACGAGGAATGCCTGCTTGGTGGCCTCCACGAGGCCGTGAATGTGATCGAAGCCTTCGGCCTGCGTCACGCCGAGACGATCGAACAGCGCAAGGATCATCAGCGACGACAGCCCTTGCGTCGGCGGCGCCATGTTGAACAGCCGCGCCCCGCGCACCGTCGCCGTCAGCGGCGGACGTTCCGTCGCTTCATGCCGCTGCAGATCGGCCGCCGTGACCGGCGAGCCCACCTTGGCAAGATCGGCGGCAATGCTGTCCGCGAGCCTGCCGTTGTAAAAACTCTCAAAGCCGTCGGCGGCGAGACGTTTCAGCGAAGTCCCGAGCGCAGGCAGCTTCAGCACGTCGCCTTCGGCGGGCGCCCGGCCGTTCGGCATGAAGGTGGCGGCGAAGTTCGGCTGGTCCTTCAACTCCGCGAATTTCTCCGTAGTGAGTTCGGACTGGCTGCGCGTGACGACGATGCCGCTCTCGGCATAATGGATCGCGCTCTCCAGCAGGCGCTCGCGCGCCAGCGGCGTCTGCCAGTGCTTCGAGATATCCAGCGCCTTCTGCCAGCCGGACACCGTGCCGGCCACCGTGTTGGCGGCAAGCGGCCCACGGAACGGAATCGTCGAAACACCGTGCTTCGCATAATAAGCCAGATCGACGGCGGCGCCCGCGCGGCCGCAGGCATCCACCGTGACCGGCGCCTTGCCAGGCTCGGCGATCAGCCAGAAGCCGTCGCCGCCGATGCCGGTCATATGCGGATAGACCACCGCGAGCGCCGCCGCCGTGGCGATCGCCGCCTCGACGGCCGTGCCGCCGTCCTTGAGCACATCGAGACCGGCCTGCGACGCCAGATGATGCGGCGAGGTCACCATGCCCCGCCGCGCGCGCGGTGTTTCAAGCATTTGCAGTCCTTATCGTAGGGTGGGCAAAGCGCAGCGTGCCCACCATCAAGTGTGGTGCATGCAAAGGTGGGCACGCTGCGCTTTGCCCACCCTACATGCTCACTCAAACTGTCGCCACCCGCGAAAGCGGGTGTTCCGGTAGACACTGCCGCATGCGCGTATCATTAACATCAGAGCTTACTGGATCGCCCGGTCCTCGCGGCCGGGCGATGACAATCAATGACAACACCGTCGCGCGCCACCAGCCGGCCGTTCTTGTAGACCGCGCGGCGCTTCGGCAGATCGACCACCGCCTGCGGCACGTGCGGCGCATCGATGGCGACGAAATCGGCCTTGGCGCCGACGCGCAGGCCATGATCGTCCAGCCGCAGCGCCTTGGCACCGCCGGCGGTGACGATATCGAAGGCCAGCGTCAGGTCGTCATCGGTGTTGAAGCCCGACCGGTAGCCGATCATCATCGCGCGGCCGAGCATGTCACCGTCACCGTAAGGCCACCAGCTGTCGCGGATATTGTCGCAACCGCCGAACACCGTGACACCGGCCTGGCGCAGCAGTTTCACCGGCGGAAACGCCCGCGCGCCGGGCGCATTGGTCATGATGGCGACGCCGCTCAAAGCCAGCGTCTCCGCCGTCGCCAGCACCACATCGGGCGCGACATCGCCCAGCGAATAAGCATGGCTGACGGCGACATGGCCCTGCATGCCGAGCGCGCGGGTGCGGGCGCAGATCTGCTCGATCTCCAGAATGCCGAGCATGGAAGGATCGTGCAGGTGGATATCGACATCGACGCCGCGCCGCTGCGCGATGCCGAACACCACATCGAGATGTTTCTCGACGTCGCGATCGAAACCGCCGGGATCGAGGCCGCCGATCACGTCGGCGCCGAGATCGAATGCGGCATCGAGCAAATCGGGCGTGCCGGGGCTGCGCAGGATACCGCTCTGCGGGAAGGCGACGAGCTGGATGTCGATCACATCGCGATGCGCCTCGCGCACGGCGAGAATGGTTTCCAGCGATTTCAATCCGACCGATCCGTCCACCATCACATGGCTGCGCATCCGCGTGCTGCCATGCCCGAGGCAGAGTTCGAGCTGATTGCGCGCCCGCTCGGCCATCGGCGCGGCGGCGGCCATATTGCCGGCCTGAATCGCGACGCGCTCCTCAACATTGAAGCCGTTCGAGTACGGCACATGCGGACGCCAGACATCGCCGTAAAAGCTGGTGTCGAGATGGATATGGCCTTCGACGAAGGACGGAATGACGAGGGTGCCGCCGAGATCGATGGTCTCGACAGCTTCGGTCCGCGTGCCGCCGCTCGGCGTCATCGCCGTGATGCGTCCCGCGGCGACGGCGATATCATTCAAGCTGCCGTCGGCGAATTTTGCCGAAGTGAACAGTGTATCGATGGCCGGCATATTGTGTCTCCTCGATTTTACCCTGTCTGTCGTCACCCGCGAAAGCGGGTAGTTCAGCTCCTGTAGGGTGGGCAAAGCGAAGCGTGCCCACCATTCATGCGGTGCACACGATGGTGGGCACGCTTCGCTTTGCCCACCCTACTCGGTCATAACTACTGATACGTCGCCACGATATCGGCGACCGCGCGTTCGAGCTGCCGCGCCGTCGCGCATTGGCGCACGACGTTGCAGAAGGTCGCATAGCGCGGCATTTCGGAATCGCCGAAGCCCCAGCTCACGCGGCCTTCGGGATTGAGCCATACCAGCCGCTTCGAACGTTCGCCGATCCGCTTCAGGATATCCGCACGCGGATCGAGATTGTTGCTGCGGGCATCGCCGAGCACGATCACCGTGGTCTGCGGCGTCACCGCGCTCATGAAGTCCTTCTCGAAATCGGCGAAAGAACGGCCGTAATCGGATGAGCCGAAACCGACCGACGACATGATCTGCTTCATGGCTTGTTCGGGCTCGTTGTTTTCGAGCATGGCGCTGACTTCGATCAGGTTGCCCGAGAAGGCAAAGGAGCGCACATCCGACACCACTTCATGCAGGCTGTGAATCAGCAGCAGGAAGAAGTCCGACACCTGCGCCACCGAACCGGACACATCGCAGATCGCGACGATCTTCGGCTTGTCGCGGTGACGGCGCTTCCAGGCGGTGAGAAACGGTACGCCGCCCCAGGCGGCATTGCGGCGGATGGTGCGGCGGACATCGAGATGCCCGCGGCGCTGGCGCTTGCGCGGCTTGCTGAAACGCTCGCGCAGCCGCCGCGCGATCTGCCGGATCAGCACACGCATCTGCGCGATCTGGCGCCGTTCCAGCCGCGCCATCGGCGCGTTGCGCAGGATTTCGTTGCGCAGCGCTTCCGTCTCCTCGCGCCCGTAGAGCAGCAACGCCTGCGACACCATCTCGCTCACCGTCTCGCGGAGGCCGCTGAGTGCCGCCGACAGCCGTTCGGCATCCGCCGGATGGCTGGCCGTCAGCGCATCGATGTCATCACGCAATTGCGCGATCCCGAGCGCGTCGAGCACCCGGCTGGAAAACAGCCCGCGCTGGGTGAAGACGCGAATTTCGGTCAGGCCGGCGACGCTCGCGGCATTGGACAGCGCCGCGGTGATCGCCGCGCGATCCTGTGCCAGCAGCATCTGCGCGAGCGAGCCGAGTTCGGGGGATGCCTGTTCCGAAGCGCTGTTGTCCCCACTATCGGAACCGCTCTCGTTCGCATCCTCACCCTTGTCGTCGTCATTCGCGGCCGGCGGCGCTTCGAAATCGGGATGCGTGAAGAACGCATCGAAACAGGCGCCGAGCGCGGCCTTTTCCTCGCCGGATTTCGCCAGCGTCAACAGCAACGCGTCACGCAGGATGTCGCGATCGGCGGGACCGACAGCGGCGGCGGCGCGCATGGCATCGATGCTTTCGGCAGGCGAAATCCTGACCCCGGCGCCGCGCGCCGCCCGAAAGAAGCGATGCAATGTCTCGCGCATCGCTTAGCCGAACACGCCCTGCCGCCCGGAATGGGCGACGAAGGTGGAGACGTTCGGCAATGCAGCTTCGATATCGCCCTCGTATTTCAGCAGGACATTGAGCGTGTCCTTCACCATCTCATGGCCGAGTTCGGACGCGCCGAGCAGCACCAGCACCTTGGCCCAGTCGATGGTCTCGCTGACCGACGGCAGCTTCTTCAGATCCAGCGTGCGGACCTGATTGACGAAGCCGACGAGTTGCTTGCGCAGCGTGGCGGGAATCCCCGGCACGCGGGTTTCGACGATCCGTTCTTCCAGCTTCGGCTCGGGAAAGCCGATATGCAGGTGCAGGCAGCGGCGCTTCAGCGCATCGCCGAGATCGCGCTCGCCGTTCGAGGTGAGGATCACCGTCGGCGGCACCACGGCGGCAATGGTGCCGAGTTCGGGGATGGTCACCTGGAAATCCGACAGGATTTCCAGCAGCAGCGATTCGAATTCGGCATCGGATTTGTCGATCTCGTCGATCAGCAGCACGCAGCCCCTGGGCTGTTCGAGCGCGCGCAGCAGCGGGCGCGGCTCGACGAATTCCTTGGAGAAGAACACATCGCCGAAGGCGTGAAGCTGGTCCAGCGCCTTGGCGAGCGTATCGGCGCCGCCCAGCACCTCGCCGAGCTTGTCCTTGAGGATCTGCGTGTAGAGAAGCTGCTTGGCGTATTTCCACTCATACAGCGCCTTGGCCTCGTCGAGGCCCTCGTAGCACTGCATGCGGATCATTTCGAGGCCGCGCGAGGCCGCCATCGCCTTCGCAAGTTCGGTCTTGCCGACGCCGGCCGGGCCTTCGACCAGGATCGGCTTGCCGATCTGCTCGGCGAGATAGACGGCGGTGGCGATCTGCCGGCTGGCGATATAGCCGGCGGACGCAAGCCCGCGCTCGACGGCTTCGATCGATGCTGACGAAGGGATGTTCTCGGCCACGCGCGTCACTCCGGATTTCGCATGCTGGAATAAACGGCGGCACGAGCCGCCATCGAACCAGCTTTCCGTTGTGCTACGTGGTTCAGCCCGTCAGGTCCAGCGCCGCCGGCGAAAGGCTTACTTGCGGCTGCCGGATGCCCCGCAATTGAACGCCTTGCGGTAGCCTGCCGCGCGGGCGTCGTCCTCGCTGCAGAACCAGCGGTCGGGCTTGGGCTGGGTGGCGTAGTTCCGGCATTGCGGGATCAGGTAGACGCCGACATTGCCGGTGAGCCTGGCGCGGCGGACCTGCTTTGCGCGGATGTTGCAGCCGGACGGCATCGGCAGATCGGCGGGGAACAATGCCTCGCGCACTTCCTTCTCCTTGTCCGGCGGACAGGACGCACCGAGGAGCTTGCCGTCCGTGGTTTTGCTGCGGAAATCGGCAGGCGCGACGAAGCAGCCGCTCCACAAGCCCTGCTTGTTCTCGGCCGCCGTCGCTTCATCCGCCTGGAAAGCGGCTTTCGCCGATACGAAGCTGACGCCATAGCCTGCCCGGATCATCGCCTGATTGAGGCTGACCGTCTCACCGACGACGGTGCATACCCCCAGGCGTCCGTTCTTGTACGCCTTGTCCCCGGCGAGATCCGTGCAGCGGACTTCACGCCCGCCGATCAGCTTCGCCAGCCGGTCGCGTGCCTCGATGCCGCAGGCCCAGTTGTCGGCGTGGTTGTCGAGACAGGGCTGATCGACCTCCGGCGCATCGATGCCGGCGAGATTGTAGACGACGGAACCGATCTGGATGGTATCGCCATCCTTCACGACGGCTTCGCTCGCAAGAGCCGGACCGGTCAGCAGCAGGATCAACAAAAGCAGAATGCGCATCGATATCGTCTCGAAAAGGATCGTGTCAGTCCTATCAGGCCGCCACCAGCAGCGCCACGCCGATGACGATGAGCGCCACACCGGCCAGTTCACGCGCGGAGAACGGCTGCTTGAACGAGTAGTAGGCAACGGCCTGCGCGAACAGCACCTCGACCAGTGCCAGCGTCCGCACATTGGCCGCCGCGGTCAGCGCGAAGGCGAGGAACCAGAACTGCGACGCGGCGGCTCCGGCAAAGCCGGCCAGCATCGAGGGCCGCCACAGACCGAGAATGTTGCGCAGAATGACGGGCGCGCGCAGCAGCAGATACGCGCTCAGAATCGCCGTCTGCACGAACAGCGACCACACCAGCGCGGTGGACGCCGCAGTCACGAAACTCACACCGGACACATGGATGATGGCGCCGCGGAAGCCGACCGCGGACAGCGCGAAGCCTGCGGCTGCGACCAGTCCGAACATGATCGGACGAAGACTGCCGAGTTCGCGTGCGGCGCCGGGCCGCAACGCCGTCACCACGACGCCGCCGGTCGCGATCAGGATCGCGATGATCCGCAGGAGCGTGAGATGATCGCCGAGAAAAATAAAGCCGAAAATCGCGGTCTGGATGGCTTCCGTCTTGAGATAAGCGGTGGTGACGACGAACGAGCGCTCATTCATGGCCGCCAGCATCAGGCCGGTGGCGAAGATCTGGCTGAGCGAACCGAGCAACAGCCACGGCCAGAACGCCATCGCCGGCCAGGTCACGCGGTCGCCGGTGGCGAGCAGGATCGCCGCGAAGAACACCAGCGAGAACGGAAAGCCGAACAGGAAGCGGATATTGGTCGCGCCCCAGGTGCCGAGCGGCCCGGTCAGCGACCGCTGCATGGCATTGCGCGCCACCTGCCCGAGCGAGGCGGCGATGGTGAAGGGAATCCAGAGCGAGGCGACGGTGAGCATGAGAGGGCAAATCCGCGAACAGGCGATGCGCGCGTGCTTGCGCGGGGAGAGGGCTCAGATACCTTCAGCGACCACCATGTAGTTGACGCCCATGTCGGACGACAGCGACCAGCGGTCGGCGAGCGGGTTATAGACCACGCCGCTCTGTTCGGTGACGCCGAGCTTGTTGCGTTCGAGATGATCCGCGAGTTCGTCCGGCGTGACGAACTTTTCCCACTGATGGGTGCCGCGCGGCAGCCAGCGCAGCACGAATTCAGCCGCCACGATGCCGAGCGCGAAGCTTTTCCAGTTCCGATTCAGCGTCGAGACCACCATCAGGCCGCCGGGCTTGAGCATCGACGCACAGCGATCGAGAAACGCGCCGACATCGACGACGTGCTCGACGACTTCCATCGCCAGCACGATATCGAAGCGCTCCTGCGGGTCCAGTTCCTCGACGGTGGTGCAGCGATAGTCGATGGACAGATGCCCCTTCTCCGCATGCAGTTTCGCGGCGGCGATATTGGTTGCCGAGGGGTCGATGCCGGTCACACGCGCACCGAGCCGGGTGAACGGCTCGCACAGCAGGCCCGCGCCGCAGCCGATATCGAGCAGGCTGAGCCCGTCGAGACAATTGAGGCTGCGGACGTTGCGATCGAACTTCCGGCAGGCGGCATCGCGGATGAAGGACAGCCGCAACGGGTTGATCTTGTGCAGCGGCGCCATCTTGCCGCGCGGATCCCACCACTGTTCGGACAGCTTCGAGAATTTTTCGATTTCCGCCGCATCGACGGAGGCGGCGGAGGCATCGGCGAAGTGAGATTGCGTGGTCATAACAGTGGTCTTATCGCGCGGTGACGGGATGGCGAAACGCAAGCGGAAGGGCGATCTGACGGCACCTTCCCGCCCGGCTGCAGGATATCGTCGATATAGCGCCCTATAAACCATCCGGAATAGAGCCTTGAAACATCGAATTTCGGGGCCTTCCAGGCCGCTCGGAGGCGGGTTGTGCTTGCCCCCACACCCGCCGCTATGTATACGCGCCTTTTCGCCCGCCCGCATATGCGCGCGGTATCCTTACCCACTGTCGCCAGGGAATGCACCACTCGTCATGGGCCGTCTCGTTATGAAATTCGGCGGTACGTCCGTCGCCAATATCGACCGTATTCGTAACGTCGCGCAGCACGTCAAACGCGAGGTCGATGCCGGTCACGAGGTCGCGGTCGTGGTGTCGGCGATGTCGGGCAAGACCAACGAACTGGTGGCCTGGTGCACCGAAACCTCGCCGATGCATGACGCCCGCGAATACGACGCCATCGTCGCCTCCGGCGAGCAGGTGACGTCCGGCCTTTTGGCGATCGCGCTGCAGGCCGTCGGCGTCCAGGCGCGCTCCTGGCAGGGCTGGCAAATCCCGATCAAGACCTCGGACGCCCATGCCTCGGCGCGGATCGAGGAGATCGACGGCACCGAGATCGTCAAGCGCTTCAAGGAGCGCAAGGAAGTGGCCGTGATCGCCGGCTTCCAGGGCATCCATGCCGAAACCGGGCGCATCACCACGCTCGGCCGCGGCGGCTCTGACACCTCGGCCGTGGCCATCGCCGCCGCCATCAAGGCCGATCGCTGCGACATCTATACGGACGTGGACGGTGTCTACACCACCGACCCACGCATCGTCCCGAAAGCCCACCGCATGGACAAGGTGGCGTTCGAGGAGATGCTGGAACTGGCCTCGCAGGGCGCCAAGGTGCTGCAGGTCCGCTCCGTGGAACTCGGCATGACCCACAACATGCCGATCTTCGTCCGCTCCAGTTTTGACAAACCCGAAGATATCGACCCGCACGGCACGCCGCCGGGCACGCTGATCTGCAGCGAGGAGGAAATCATGGAAAGCCACGTCGTCACCGGAATCGCCTTTTCCAAGGACGAGGCCCAGATTTCCGTGCGCCAGATCGAGGACAAGCCCGGGGTCGCCGCCTCGATCTTCGTGCCGCTGGCCGATGCCAACATCAATGTGGACATGATCGTCCAGAACGTCTCCGAGGACGGCAAGACCACCGACCTGACCTTCACGGTGCCGGCCACCGACTATGCCCGCGCCCGGGAGACCATCACGGCGGCCCAGGCCAAGATCGGCTTCGCCCGGATCGACAGCGCCACCGATGTCGCCAAAGTCTCGGTGATCGGCTCGGGCATGCGCAGCCATGCCGGCGTCGCCGCCGAGGCGTTTGCCGCCCTGTCGGAGAAGAAGATCAACATCCGCGCCATCACCACCTCGGAAATCAAATTCTCGGTGCTGATCGACGCGGCCTATACCGAACTGGCGGTCCGGACCCTGCATACGTTGTACGGTCTCGACAAAGCGTAGAAAATTTCGGCTGAAACATCCGTCTTTTTAATGTGAACACGGTGTTTTCGGTCTGGCAGGCGTTTTGCTTGGCAAAACAAGCCTCAATTCGCTATACGGCCCTGTGAGGGCAACCGTATCGGTTGAGGGCGCCGCTTCGGACAATCTGAGACGGCTTCCGCGGCCGCGCCTTTTCGCGCGACCGCGCAAATGTTATTGATTTCTGAGGCTTAGCGCCAACGCACGCTTTTCCCCCGGAGGCGTTGGTCTGGTGGGAGGTGTGGGCACATGCGGAGCGCGTCGGGCGGCCCCCGAGTCTTGCTGAGACGGCTCCGTGAAGTCATGGCGGAGCAGGTCAGCGCTCAGGAACGCCTCGACAAGATCGTCGTGCTGATCGCCGCCAATATGGTGGCCGAAGTCTGTTCCACTTACGTGCTGCGCGTCGACAACACCCTCGAACTCTATGCCACCGAGGGCCTCAACCGCGAGGCGGTGCATCACACCGTGCTGAGCGCCCATGAGGGCCTGGTCGGCCTGGTCGCCTCCGAGGCCACACCGCTGAATCTCAACGACGCCCAGAGCCATCCGGCCTTCGCGTTCCGCCCCGAGACGGGCGAAGAAATCTACCATTCCTTCCTCGGCGTGCCGATCCTGCGCGCCGGTAACACGCTCGGCGTGCTAGTGGTGCAGAACCGCGCCAAGCGCACCTATGTCGAGGAAGAAGTCGAGGCGCTGCAGACCACCGCTATGGTGCTGGCGGAGATGATCGCTTCCGGCGAACTGTCCGCACTGGCCGAGCCCGGCGCGGAGCCCGCGGCACGGCACTCGATCCACATCACCGGCGCTATCCTCTCCGACGGCATCGCGCTCGGCCATGTGGTGCTGCACGAACCGCGCGTCGTCATCACCAACTATATCGCCGAAGACCTGCCCAAGGAGGTCAAGCGGCTCGATGCGGCCCTGGCCAAGCTGCGCGCCGATCTCGACCGCATGCTGGAGCGCGGCGACGTCGCCGAAAGCGGCGAGCATCGCGACGTGCTTGAAGCCTATCGCATGTTCGCCAACGACCACGGCTGGTCGCACAAGCTGCACGAAGCGGTCGCGACCGGTCTCACGGCCGAAGCCGCGGTGGAGCGCGTCCAGTCCGACACCCGCGCGCGCATGCTGCGTTCGACGGACCCTTACCTGCGCGATCGCCTGCACGATCTCGAAGATCTCGGCCACCGCCTGATGCGCCAGCTCGTCGGCCAGGATCACGCGCCGTCGCGCGAGCAGATGCCGGACAATGCGATCCTGATCGCCCGCGCCATGGGCCCGGCCGCCCTGCTCGACTACGACCGCAAGAAACTGCGCGGCCTGGTGCTGGAAGAAGGCACCGCCAATTCGCACGTGTCCATCGTGGCGCGCGCGCTCGGCATTCCCGCGCTCGGCGAGGTCGCCAACGCGCCGGGCATCGCCGATCCCGGCGACGCCATCATCATCGACGGCACCTCGGGCTCGATCTACATCCGCCCGTCGCAGGAAATCGAATCCGCCTATGCCGAACGCGTGCGTTTCCGCGCGCGGCGGCAGGCGCAGTATTCGGCTCTGCGCGACAAGCCCTGCGTCACCAAGGATGGCCAGAAAGTCGACCTGCTGATCAATGCCGGCCTGATCATCGACCTGCCGCATATCGACGACACCGGCTCGGCGGGCATCGGCCTGTTTCGCACCGAACTGCAGTTCATGGTCGGCGAAAGCCTGCCGCGCTCCAGCGATCAGCTCGCGCTCTATCGCGCCGTGCTCGACGCTGCCGGCCCGAAGCCGGTGACGTTCCGTACCCTCGATATCGGCGGCGACAAGGCGCTCCCTTATATGGAGACCGTGGTCGAGGAGAACCCGGCGCTCGGCTGGCGCGCGATCCGCCTCGGCCTCGATCGCCCCGGCCTGCTGCGCGGCCAGATCCGCGCGCTGCTGCGTGCTGGCGGCGGTCGCGCGCTGCGCATCATGTTCCCGATGATCTCGGAAGTGGCCGAATTCGATCAGGCGAAGGCGATCATCGAGCGCGAACTGACCTATCTGCGCCAGCACGGCCATGCGCTGCCCGAGCGCATCGATGTCGGCACCATGATCGAAGTGCCCGCGCTGGTTTACCAGCTCGACGAACTGCTGAAGAAGGTCGATTTCGTTTCGGTCGGCTCCAACGACCTGTTCCAGTTCCTGTTCGCCGTCGATCGCGGCAACTCGAAAGTTTCCGACCGGTTCGATACGCTCTCCGCTCCGATCCTGCGCGTGCTGCGCGAAATCGTGCGAAAGGGCGATGCCGCGAAGCGCTCCGTCTCGCTATGCGGCGAAATGGCCTCGCAACCGATCGGCGCGCTGGCGCTGGTCGCGCTCGGCTATCGTTCGCTGTCGCTGTCGGCCACCGCGCATGGCCCCGTCAAGGCGTTGATCCTCGATCTCGATGCGAAAAAGGCGGAGGCCCTGATGACGGAGCTGCTCGACGCGCCGTCGGACAGCGTTTCGATCCGGAAGAAGCTGACCGAATTCGCCGAAGCGGAGGGGCTGTCGTTGTAGCGAGACTCCATCCCGCTTCATGCCCCTCGCCTGTCCGCGTTTTCCGAGATTTTCCAATGTCCGCACTCCCCGAAGCCAAACTCGACGTTCTTCTCGCTCACCACGCTTCCCTGGAAGCGGCGGTGCTCGGCCAGCTCAGCGCCGAAGACTATGTGAAGACGACGCGCGAACTCTCCGAACTCAATCCGCTGATCGATGCGGTGAAGACCTATCGATCCGCCGTGAGCGAGCTCAAGGACATCGACGCGATGATCGCCGACGGCGCGACCGATGCCGAGATGCTTGAAATGGCGGAGATGGAGCGTCCGGCGCTGGAGGAGCGCATCGAAACGCTGGCCCAGGAAATCCGCGTGGCGCTGCTGCCCAAGGACGCCATGGACGACCGCAATGTGATGCTGGAAATCCGCGCCGGCACCGGCGGCGACGAAGCCTCGCTGTTCGCCGGCGATCTCTACCGCATGTATGAGCGCTTCGCAGCCTTGCAGGGCTGGAAGGTCGAGGTGATCTCGGCGTCCGAGGGCACGGTGGGCGGCTACAAGGAAATCATCGCCGAAGTGAAAGGCCGCGGCGCCTTCGCCAAGCTGAAATTCGAATCCGGCGCGCATCGCGTGCAGCGCGTGCCGGACACGGAAACGCAGGGCCGCATCCACACCTCGGCCGCGACGGTCGCCGTGCTTCCCGAAGTCGAGGAAGTCGACGTCGAGATCAAGAACGACGACCTGCGGATCGAAACCATGCGTGCCGGCGGCGCCGGTGGCCAGCACGTCAACAAGACGGAATCGGCGATCCGCATCACGCATATTCCCACCGGCATCGTGGTGATGATGCAGGACAGCCGCTCGCAGCATAAGAACCGCGCCTCGGCCATGAACATCCTGCGCTCGCGCATCTACGACGCCGAGCAGCAGCGGCTGGATGCGGCCCGCTCCGCCGACCGCAAGGAGAAAGTCGGCAGCGGCGACCGCTCCGAGCGAATCCGCACCTACAACTTCCCGCAGGGCCGCGTTACCGACCACCGCATCAACCTCACGCTCTACAAGCTGCCGCAGGTGGTCGCCGGCGAAGCGCTGGGAGAACTGATCGACGCGCTGACCACCGAACACCAGGCCGCGCAGCTGGCAGCGCAAGGTGATGCGGCGTGAGTTTTTCTTTCTTACCCTCTCCCCCGAGCACAGCGAAGCTGTGCAGGGTGGGAGAGGGTGGATCGCCCGCGAAGCGGGCGAGACGGGTGAGGGGTAGCCACAAGCTCCGAGTCTGCGGCTACCCCTCATCCGTCACAGCCTTCGGCCGTGCCACCTTCTCCCACAAGGGGAGAAGGAAAGCGGAGTGCCTTCGATGAGTTCTTCGTTTGATGGGCAAACCATCGACACCGCCCGGCGCGCGCTCGCGTCTCTGCTGCGCTCCCACAACATCGACTCCCCCGAACTCGATGCCCGGCTGTTGATCGGTGCCGTGCTGAACCTCGATCTCACCGGCCTTATCTCCGCGGCAACGCGCATCCTCACCTCTGACGAAACGGCCCGCCTCGCGCAGTTCGCCGCCCGCCGTCTGGCCGGAGAGCCGGTTGCGCGCATTGTCGGCATGAAGGAGTTCTGGGGTCTGCCGCTCATGCTCTCGCCGGAGACGCTGGTGCCGCGGCCGGACACCGAAACCATCGTCGAGGCCGCACTGGCCTGTCTCGATGCGACGGGTCCGCGTGCGCGCGCATTGCGGATCGCGGATCTCGGCACCGGCTCCGGCGCGATCCTGCTCGCGCTGCTCAGCGAATTGCCGCACGCCCACGGCATCGCCACCGATATCAGCCCTGCCGCATTGCGCACCGCGCGCGATAACGCCGCGCGGAGCGGCCTTGCGCCGCGTGCGCATTTCCTTGCCTGCGACTACGCATCGGCGCTGGCGGAAGGTCTCGACCTGATCGTCTCCAACCCGCCCTACATTCCATCCGCCGACATCGCCGGCCTCGACATCGAAGTCCGCGACCACGATCCATGGCGCGCGCTCGACGGCGGCGACGACGGCCTCGACGCCTACCGCATCGTCGTGCCGGAAGCGGCGCGGCTGCTCCGGCTCGGCGGCTTCCTGGTCGTGGAGGTCGGGCACGACCAGAGCGATGCCGTCGCCCACCTGATGACAACCGCCGGCCTCGGCCTTCCAGCCCCCGCCAAAACCGATCTCGGGGGTATCCGGCGGGCGGTCATCGGGCAAAAAAAGCCGCGATAAAGCCTTCTTAAATCGAAAAAAACCGCTTGGAATATCCCGGCGGAGCGACTAGTTTCCGCCCATAGCTTCGGAACAGGGCCGGTTCGCTCCGAAGATATCTCGCGGGTCTCATGACCCCGGAGGTATCATTGGGTGACCAGCAATCTCGCAAGAGAGCCCGACCGAATACGGTTCCACAGGCAGGTTTGATTGAGCGCGATGGCTGAGAGTGCTGCGCGGCTCCCGACCGCAGAGCGAACGAAAGCCTGATTATTGCGCTTTGAGTTTCACGAACAGGCACCTCGCCAGGATTTGGCAGGAAGCTGATTTGGCTCGGTTGATGAGATCAACCGGCAAGTGGGGAACGCGTCTTTGCTGAACGCGACTTTGAGCAAGATCGATGCAGCGGTTGACTGCACGACGATTCGGGTGCGCGGCCGATGACGCGGTCGGTCCGAATCCCGCGGATGGCTGCCGCGGTCATGAATTTCAGCAGATAGCTCCAGCAAGCAGCTCTGCGACATATCTCGGTAACGAAGGCGACACATGAGAAACGGTCAGAACAACAAGCGGATGCGTAACAACAACCGCAACAATAATAACAACAACAATAATCGGCGCGGCCAGAACCCGATGACCCGGGTCTACGAATCGAACGGCCCCGATATCAAGATTCGCGGCACCGCCTCTCATATCGCCGAGAAGTATCTCCAGCTCGCCCGCGATGCCCGTTCGTCCGGCGACCCGATCGCGGCCGAAAACTACTACCAGCACGCCGAACACTATTTCCGCCTGATCGCTACGGCGCAGGAGCAGTTCCGCCAGAATCAGCCGCAGCAGCAGCGCGCCGACAACAGCGAAGCGCCGCAGACGGAGGATGGCGACGACGAGAGCGAGAACTTCTCGAACTTCGGCGCCGAACCGGGCTTCGTGCCGCAACAGCGCGAGCAGCCGCAGCCCCGCGAAAACTTTCAACCGCGCGGCGAGCAGCCTTATCCGCGCGAAGCCCGCCAGCCGCAGTATCAGCCGCAGCCGGCAGCTCCTGCCAGCGACAATATCGGCCTGCCGTCGTTCATCACCGGCGGCGCACAGCCGCAGGCGAATGGCGCGCCCTTCGAGCAGAACGGCAATGGAAACGGCAACGGCGAACCACGTTTCCCGCAGCGCCGCCGCCGCCGCCCGCATGGACCGCGTCCGGATGCGGCCGCGGCACCGGCCGCCGTCGGCGACGATGTCAATCCGGGCAATTCATAAGGCCGCCGCCCTTCGGGGCAGCCTTACCTGACATCATTGCTGGCCGTGGCCGATGTAAAGGCCGCGGCCAATTCTTTTGCACCCGGCAGGCTGCTGTTCGCATCCATCCGGTTGTCGGTGATGGCAAGCAGCTTCGCCACCGTGTTGTGGCGGATCGCCACCGGATTGCGTTCATAGCCGCTGCGCTGGAAGAAGTTCGCGGTCGGCACCCGATCGCGCATCGCTTGCGGCATGCTCACCATGTCGAAGCCGTTGCCGTCGCCGGTGAGATTCATCATTTCGAGTTCGGCGGCGGTGAGCGGGCGCTCGACGCCGCGGGCGCGCGCGAAATGCACCGACGTCAGCAGCTTGTGCACCTGCAGTTGCGGGCCGATATCCATGTCCAGCACCAGCGCATGCATGGCCCATCCCTGCGGCGTGGTGCCGAGCTTCTCCAGCGCGCTCCAGCCCTGCGGCCCGCTGCGGACCACGCCGTACATGCGCTTGAACACCGCGATCTTGTCATCCATCGCCCTGCGCTGCGGGCCGGCGAGCATGGACGCTTTCCGGGTCAACACCTTCAGGATCTGCGGCCCCTGTTCGGCGATCAATGTCGTCGTATTGGCCGTCAGAAGCTGGTTGTAACCGATCGCGGTGGAGATCGCACGCGAGCCGGGGCGGGACGGATTCAACCCCGACTGCATGTCGTGACCGCCATTGCCGCCGGTCTCGAACGAATAGACACGGACAGCCTGTTCCCGCGTCAGGCCCGCCTGCAAGGCGGCCTGCGCATAGGCACGCTTGAATTCCATTTCGTTGTTCGGGCGCCGCGGCACAAACTGGAATTGCTCGCGCGCAGCGGCGAGAAAGTCCGCGACAACGGGCAGACCTTTACGCACGCGCGGGCCGCCATCGTCGTCCGGTTCGGGATTCGCCGGCCGCTTCGGACCGTCATAGAGCGGCGCCTGCGCCAGCACGTAATCGTCGAGCGTGATCGGACGGCCTTCACGGCGTTTGGCAAAGCGCAGCTTCCGCTTCTCGGCAATCGCATTCCAGTAGGCGCCCGCCTCCTGATCGAAGGCCGCGCGGGCTTCCTGATATTCGGCGAGCTTGCGACGATACGCGGCGACCGCCGGCGACGATGCGCCTTGCGCCGCCGCATCACCGATCAATGGCGGGAACGACGGCCATTCCAGCGCAAGCGCCGACCCGCCCAGCAACACGGTGAGCGGAACAGCGACGGCAAGGATACGAATTGAATGGGACATGCGACCTGTCGGGTTCGCGCCGTTGAAAGCGCATCGTCACGGAAACATCGATGACCGCACACAGCCCCGCGCGGATCATCGGCTCTCGGTATTGTCAGCCCGGCCGACGTTGGATCAGTTTAGTGAATTTTGTCTTTCCAACACCATCCGTCACGGCGACCAAACGGCACACCGTATCCGGATGCCGTTCGGCGCTTCATCACCGCCGGCTTATTTCCAGGCGAAAACAGGCTGTTCCAGGTCCACGACGCGGGTAACGCGACCGGCCATCAGTTCGCCGAACTGATAGATCAGCGCGGCTGTCGGCGCATGAATATGGTCGCCGAAATGGCTATAGCGGATGACGCGCCGCTCGCTTTCAGGAATGCGGATGAAGTCGAAGGCGTGCGGGCGCAGCAATTCGGACACCGCGATCCGATGCACCGACGCCACTTCGCCCGGATTCGGCCGCAACTGCCTGCTGTCCTCCGCCCACATCACCACGGGCGTGATCAGATAGCCTGACCGCGTGGGGTAATCATCGAGCAGCCCGAGGACGTTTTCGGCTTCAAGACGAAGGCCGAGTTCCTCGTCCAATTCACGCCGTGCCGTCTCGGCCGGCGTCTCGCCGGGATCGCAACGCCCGCCGGGGAATGCCCATTGATTGCTGTGGGCTCGCAGGCCGGAGGCGCGCAGCGTCAGCAGAAGCCCGGCATCGGACTCCCGCTCCGCATGCGCCAGCACAAGCGCCACCGCCGCACGCTTCAGATTCGCGGCCGCGTCGATTTGTTCGAGGCGCGCGAACGAAGCGACGCGAGCCTCGATCATTGTCCGCGTGGCTGAATCGAAGGGAACCATCGCCCCTGACCTTAGAGTATTTCCGGATATGATTGAACCGAATACACCAGCCGATGCGAAGCGGCAGGCCGTAGGGCGGATGGCTTTCTTTCTTCACCTCTCCCCGGTGGGGAGAGGTGAAGAAAGCTGCTCGGCCGGTGTGCCTTCCTCAAGAATCCAGCGATACGACCCTGCCGAGAACATCCCTCAAGGCAAATGACGTTCCGACGCCGGTAACGCCGCCGGCCAGCTTGACCACGGCATCACGGACCTCGCCGTGCCGATCCGGCGTCAGATGTTGCATCACTTCGAGCCCAACGGCGGCACCACAGACCAGCAGCAGCACCAGCCAGAGATGGCGGGGATAGGCCAGGCCGAACAACAGGCCGGCCACGGCGAACCCACCGAAGCGTTCCAGGCTCACACCGGCCAGATGCGGCCGCAGGCCGATGGGCGACAGCGTGACCGCCGCAATGGCCAGCAGGGTGATCCATGCAAAGATCGTGATGATTCGATGGGGCATGCAGCGTCATACCGCATTCCCGCGCGTTGCACGGACCTTGTCGCCACTCAGGGTTAATCGGTCGCAGGTCCGGAGGCGGAAAGCGCGATCATGCAATCCTGAACAGGCGGCTGGCGTTGCCGAACAGGATTTTCTCGCGATCCGCATCCGACAATTTCGCCGCCCTGACCAGCCCCACGGGATCCGGGTCGCCCATATCGAACGGATAGTCCGAGCCCATCATGACGCGCTCGGTGCCGACGGTGGCGACGAGATTGTCGATCAGGCCGGACGAGAAGACGCAGGTATCGAACCATAGCCGCTTCAGATAGGTCGAAGGCGCATCCGCCGTCAGGCGGCGCACCTCCGGCCGCACCTTCCAGGCATGGTCCATGCGCGCGGCGTAGAACGGAAAATAGCCGCCGCCATGGGCGATCACGATATCGAGATCGGGATGGCGGTCGAGCACGCCGCCGAGGATGAAATGGGCGATGGCGATCGTCTCCTCCACCGGCTGGCCGACGCTGTTGACCATGAAGAAGTCGCCGAGCCGCTGACCGTGCGAAAAGCCGAGCGGATGGATGAACAGCGGCGCGCGCAACGCCGCGAGACGCGCATACAGCGGATCGAACGCCGGATTCGACAGTTCCAGCTCCTCGACGCGGGTGTCGATCTGGAAACCGCGCAGGCCGAGCTGCTCGACCGCGTGGGTCGCCTCCGCGATTGCCCGCTGCGGAAAGCGCATCGGCAACGTTCCCATGCCGACGAAATGCCCGGGATCCTGCGCCGTCAGCGCAGCGATATCCTCGTTCTGCACCCGCGACAACGCCACCAGCAGGTCTTCATCCGCCCAGTAATTCTGCTGCGCCGGCGCCGGCGCGACGACCTGAATATCGACGCCCATTTTCGCCATCATCTCGCGGCGCTTGACGAGGTCCAGCATCAGGCCGGGCAGAATCTTACCCTGCTCCGCATCGGTTGCGCGGCTCTCCGGCGACATGTCCCGGCGATAGGGGTTGGCCATGGGATCGACTTTGCCGGCCACCAGCGGTTCGACACGCTTGCTGAGGGCGTGGGTATGCATATCGATGATCGGCATTCGCAAGTCTCTTTTCAGTTGAGTTCAGCCGCGGCGGGAATGCGGCGGTGCCAGTCGGTCGCGCTTTGATAAGCCTGCGTGCCGCGCAGGATCGCCGCTTCGGCATATGGCCTGCCGACGAGCTGGAACGCGATGGGCAGGCCGGCGCGATCGAAGCCGCACGGCACCGATGCGCCGGGCAGGCCGAGATAGTTGATACCGCGGGTGCAGTGGGTGAGCTGGCCGATCACCCGAGCCACATCGGCAGGATCGCCCTCGGTGGTCGCGGCAATGGTCGGCACCGGAATCGAAATCGCCGGCAATAATGAGAGATCGGCATCGCCCATGCAGGCGCCGATCCATTCCTGCGTGATTTTCGCACGCAGCGACAATGCCTCCACATAGCGAGTCGCGGGATAATAAAGGCCGGGCTCGATGCGCGCGCGCACCTGATCGGCATAATCCTGCGGCCGTTCGATCAGCCAGCGGCGATGGATCGTCGCCGCCTCGACGCTCATGACGAGCTGCATCAAGGCATTGACCAGCGCCATGTCCGGCGGCGCAGTCTCCGACACGGCGGCGCCCAGCGACGTCAACGTCCTGACCGCCTCATCCAGCGCCGATGCGATCTCGGGATGCAACAGCTCGCGATAGTAACCGCCCGGCACGGCAATGCGCATGCCTGAAACACCGGCTTCGAGCCCCGACAGATAGTCGCGCGCGGCGATCACCGACAGGATTCGCGCGGCATCCTCGGCCGTCCGCGTCAGTGCACCGGAGCAATCGAGCGACGCCGCAAGCGGCATCACGCCGTCCGTCGGCACGAGGCCCCAGGTCGGCTTCAACCCGATCAGGCCGCACATGGCGCCGGGATGGCGCAGCGATCCGCCCGTATCGGTGCCGAGCGAAGCCGTGACGAGACGCGCCGCCACCGCGACGCCCGATCCCGACGACGACCCGCCGGGAACATGCGCCGGATTCCACGGATTGCGCGCATGGCCGAGCGACTCGTTGTAGCCGGTCGGGCTCATGGCGAATTCGGCGAGCTGCAGGCGGCCGAGATCGAGCGCCCCCGCGGCATCCAGCCGCGCAATCGCGGTCGATGTCACCTCGGCGCGAAAGTCAGCGCGAATTTTCGAACCGCCGCCCGAGAGATCGCCGGCACGATAAAACAAGTCCTTATGCGCCAGCGGCACGCCATGCAGCGGCGGGAGCGCGGCACCGGATGCGCGCAGCTTGTCCGCGCGGGCCGCTGCCTCAAGCGCGCGATCACGATCGAGACGCACCACGGCATGGAGCTTGCCGCCGATCGTGTCGAGCCGGTTCAGCGCAACGGCGGTTGCTTCCAGCGACGTCACATCGCCTTTGGCAATGGCGGCGGCGAGCGCGCTGAGATCGAGCGCGGCAATCTGCTTGGCCTGCATCAGCGTTTGTCCACTTCCGCAAGCCAAGCCTGATAGTCATGAGGCGTGGAATCGAACGGCATCCGGCGCAGCGTTTCGGTGGCGATGCGGGTGTTGATATCCGAGACCAGCGCGGCCATCCGCGCAGTCCGGCTCGCCGTATCGGGAGATTGGTTCAAGTCGGCTGCGACCTGACGCAACAGATCTTCGCTCATCGCCACCTCACTGCACGCCGAGACGCTGGAACAGCACATCGGTCTGGTTGTTCAGTTCTTCCGACGTTCCATGATGCACGATCTGCCCCGTCTCCAGCACATAGACGCGATCGGCGACCGCAAGCGCGCTGTAAAGATTCTGCTCGACCAGCAGGATCGAAAGTCCTTCCTTCTTCAGATCGACGATGATGCTTTCGAGATGCTGCACCATCACCGGCGCGAGGCCTTCGGACGGTTCGTCCATCAGGATCAGTTCCGGATCGATCATCAGAGCGCGCCCCACCGCGAGCATGCCGCGCTCGCCGCCGGACAACTGGCCGCCGCGATGATGGCGGCGCTCCGCAAGGCGCGGAAAGATTCCGAACACGCGATCAAGCGTCCAGCCATCCCTGGCACGGGCGCTTTTCAGCATGGTCAGGTGCTCGGTGACTGTGAGTGACGGAAACAAGCGGCGTCCCTGCGGCACGATCGCGATCTTGCGCGCCGCGATGTCATGCGAGGGCAGACCGATCAGGTTCTCGCCGCGCCACGTCACGGTGCCCGAACGGACCTGCGGCGGAACCAGGCCCATGATGGAGCGGATCACCGTGGTCTTGCCCATGCCGTTGCGGCCGAGCAGCGCCACGATCTCGCCGGGCTTCACATCGAGCGAGACGCCGCGCACCACGACGGCATCGCCATAACCGCTATGCAGATCACGAACCTCAAGCATGGCGCGGCTTCCCGAGATAGACTTCCTGGACCTTGGCATTGCGGCGGATGCTTTGCGGCGATTCCTCCACCAGCACGCGGCCCTCGAACATGCAGGTGACGTGATCGACCAGGCCGAGCGCCAGATCCATATCGTGCTCGATCAGGATCACCGTGATCGCCGGATCGAGCGCGCGGATCACCTCGGCGATCATCGAACGTTCCGACGGCGACAGGCCGGCGGCCGGCTCGTCGAGCAACAGCATGGTCGGCGTCGTCACCAGCGCGATGGCGATTTCGAGCTGCCGCTGCTCGCCATAGGACATTTCCTTGACGATGACATCGGCACGCTCCGCAATGCGCGCCGCCTTCAGCGCGGCCGCGATGCGCGCGGCTTCGCCTTCGTCCGGGTCGGGCGCGCCGAACAGCGAGAACTTTTTCGGCTTCAATCCCCGCAGCGCCAGCAGCATGTTGTCCAGCACGCTCAGCGAGGAGAACAGGTTGGTGATCTGGAAAGTGCGGGAAATGCCAAGCTGGGCGCGCCGGTGCGGCGGCAGTTTGGAGACGTCATGCCCGTCGAACATGATCCTGCCCGACGTCGGCGGATGCGCGCCGGCGATGGCGTTGAACAGCGTGGTCTTGCCGGCGCCGTTGGGGCCGATGATGGCGCGGCGCTGGCCGCGCGGGACAGTCAGGCTGACGCCATCGACCGCCCGCAGCGCATCGAAAGCCACCACCACATCGCTCAGCGTCAGGATCGGTTCGGACACGAAATTATCCAGTTAGTGTTACACACGGATTCACCACAAGCTCCGTAAGCTCCCTCTCCCCTCCGGGGAGAGGGTTGGGGTGAGGGGGCGCCACAGGCGTCGACGCTTGTGGAAGCCCCCCTCACCCGCCGCGCTACGCGCGTTGACCTCTCCCCGGTGGGGAGAGGTAAAAAGGGGGCTAACCCTTCTTGATGCCCTGGAACGTTCGCGAATAGGGCGGCTGCTTCAGGTAGGTCGCCGGATCGTATTTCCAGAACTGCGAGACGTTCGGATAGGTCTCGATCGGCACGTTCCAGAACTTGCCGTCGGCGCGCTTGACGACCTTGCGGATATAGCCGTCGTAAATCGGGTTGCCGTAGTCGTCGAACTTGACGGTCTTGCCGAGCGGCGAATTCTCAAGCTCGGTCTTCAGCACCGTATCGATGAACAGCTCGCGGTCCTCGACCTTGCCGTCGATCTTCTTCAGCGCGGCATCGATCCACATCACGCCGGAATACATCGAGAAACCGTAGAGCGACGGGATTTTACCGTACTTGGCTTCATATTCCTTCTCGAACTTCGCCGTGGTTGGAACGTCCGCCCCTTCGGCAAACTGCGCGGCAGCGATGATGCCTTCGCATTCCGCGCCCATGGTGCGGATCACCGACTGGTCGGTGCCGTTCATGGCCATCAGCAGCGGCGTCTTGCCCTTGAGGCCGAACGACGCATATTGCTGGATGAAGCGGGTCGCGTCAGCGCCCGTCTCCATGGCGAAGATGGCATCGACATTGAGATCGGCGAGCTGGCCGAGATAGGGGCTGAAATCCGCCGTGTTCAGCGGGTGCCAGAACTGCTGCACGATCTGTCCGCCGCCTTCGGTGAACAGCTGGGCAAGACCGCCGCACTGTTCGTGCCCGAAAGTGTAGTCCTGGCTGACGGTGGCGATCTTCTTGTAGCCCTGCTTGAGCGCCCAGTCCGCGAGCGGACGGGAGAACTGGCTGGCGGTGTAACCGGCGACACGGATCACGTTCTTGATGCGGGTGCGCTGGGTGAGATCGTCGGCGGCGATGATCGGAATGAAATACGGCGTCCCGGTGCCTTTGACGTAGTTGGCGACGGCAAGACCGGTATTGGCCAGCAGATCGCCCATCAGCATGTGGCAATTGTTCTGCTCGACCAGGCGGCGCGCCTTCTGCAGCGCCGTGTCGGGATTCGACGCATCGTCTTCGATGGTGAGTTCGACCTTGCGGCCGGCCATCTGGTATTTGACCTGATCGAGATAGAACTGCACGCTCTCGACCATCTCCTTGCCGCCGGAGGCGACGACGCCGGTGAGCGGCGCGAGCAGGCCGATCTTGATGGGGCCGGCCTGCGCCTGTGCTGAACGCCACGGCGCGGCACCGACGCCGGCGGCGGCAACAGCGGCGGTCGACGTCTTGAGAAATTGTCTGCGATCCATCTCGAAGCCCTTTCGTGAAAAAATAGGATTGAAACGTGAAGTCGACTTATCGTGCCTTGCGCGACAGGATTGCGCGCAGCTTTCCTATGATGCCCTCTGGGGCGAAGATCATGATGAGGATGAAAGCGAGGCCGAGCACCATCAGCCAGCGCTCGGTGTAGGAGCTGACGATATTCTCCAGCATGATGATGGCTGCGGCGCCCACGAAAGAGCCGAACAGCGTGCCGACGCCGCCGGCGATCATCATCAGCACGCCCTCGACCGACTGTGCGAGCGCGACGGTCGACGGACTGACGAAGTTGTTGAACATCGCATAAAGCCCGCCCGCGATACCGGCGAAGATGCCGGACACGATGAAGCCGATGAAAAGATGCAGCGGGACATTGTAACCGAGGCTGCGCATGCGGCTTTCGCTGTCGCGGATGCCGCGCAGCGTCAGGCCGAAGGGCGACCGCACGAATCGCCACATGGCATAGGACGCCGCTGCCGCGCAGGCGAGCACGACCCAATAGAATGCGTTCTGTCCCACCAGCGCCGCAGGGCGCACGTCGCCGCGCATGCCGTTCTCGCCGCCGGTCACCTGGGTCCAGCGCAGGCAGACGCCCCAGATGATCATGCCGAGCGCCAGCGTCAGCAGCAGGAAATAGACGCCGGACGTCCGCACCGCGAGCAATGCAAACACGGCGGCGACCACCGTCGCCGCCGCGACACCGAGCAGAAGCGCCAGCCACGGCGACATGGCGGCCTGCGCCGTCATATAGACGACCACATAGGTCGAGGCGCCGAAAATGGCGCCATGCCCGAGCGACGTGCGACCCGCGAAGCCGGCGAGAATATCGATGGACATCGCAAGGATGCCGAAAATCAGGATTTCGGTGGCAAGCCCGACCTGATAGCTCGACAGGCCCAGCGGCAACAGCGCGGCAACGCAGACGACGGCCGCCGCACTGATGAGACCGCGCCCGGTCATACCGGCAAAGCGAGAGGAAGCTGGGGCGGGCTGCGTCATGTGGCACGTCCAAACAAACCGAGCGGGCGGAATGCGAGCAGCACTGCCATCGGCCCGAAGATCACGAAATAAGCCAGCTCGGGGAACATCACCTGGCCGAGCGTATTGAGCAGGCCGACCAGCAGGCTGCCGACGGCAACGCCGACCAGGCTGCCGCGGCCGCCGATGACGACGACGGCAAGGCTGAAAGTGAGAATTTCAGCATCCGCCGACGGATAAAGCGAGAGAAACGCGCCGCCCATCAGGCCGCCCAGCCCCGCCAGCGCGGAGCCGAACAGGAACGTAAAGAGGAAGACCCGCCGGATATTCACGCCGGAGGCTTCCACCATTTCGGCATCGTCGACGCCGGCGCGGATCAAGGCACCGAGACGGGTGTGATTGAGCAGCGCCCACAGGCCGATGAACACGAGAATGCCGACCACCAGCACGAACAGGCGGTAGATCGGATAGAAGGTGCCGAACACACGCATGCCGCCGCGCAGCATGTCGGGGATCGGCACCGTGAAGCTGTCGCCGCCCCAGATCACCAGCGCGAGATCGTTGAGGAAGAAAGCGGCGCCGAGCGTCAGCAGCACCTGCCGCAGTTCGTTGTTGCGCACGAAGCGGAGCAGACCCTGATCGAGCACGAAGCCGATGGCGGCAATCGCCGCCATGGCGCCGATGCCGCCGGCGACGAAGCTCCCCGTCTTCACGGCGACGCTGTAGCCGACATAGCCGCCGAACAGATACAGCGCACCATGAGCGAGATTGACGATGCGCAGCAGGCCGAAAATCAGCGTGAAGCCGCTCGCCACCACGAACAGCAGCGCGGCGAAGGTCAAACCGTTGAGGAGTTGAAAGAGGCTCATGCCCTGTGACTTTGCCTGTCTTTAAACATTCGGCGCCTGCGGGCCGACGTCCAGATACCAATCGAGAATCTGCTCGCCCGTCATGAAGGCCACATCCGGCTTCTTCTGAATGGTTTCGAAGATGCGGCGGAAATGCTTCAGGCGATGCGGCGCCCCCATGATGTAGGGATGCAAAACCAGTGCCATCACGCGCGCACTGCCCTCCGCGTCCTCGTAAATCTGCTCGAACTGGTCGATCGCGCGGTCGTAATATTCCGATGCCTTGTGATGCTGGATCAGCATCATCGCGACGTCGTTGCATTCCTGCGTGTAAGGGACGTTGACGATGGGCGTGGTCGTCGTCTTCAGCCACACCGGCTGATCGTCGAGCACCCAGTCGCAGACATACTCGTAACCTTCCTGCTTCAGCAGATCCGGCGTTTCCCAAGTCTCGGTGAGGCCCGGCCCGAGCCAGCCGCGCGGCCGCCTGCCGGTGACGCGCTCAATGACGTCGGCGGTCTTGCGGATGTCCTCGCGCTCGTTCTCCACCTTCTGCATGTTGCGCTGGGTGAAGCCGTGGCCCATGAACTCCCAGTTGCGCGCCTTGGCCGCCTCGACGATGGGCGGATAGGCGGCGATGGCCGAACCGTTGATGGCGAGCGCCGCCGGAAGCTTGTAGTCGTCGAACACCTTCAGCATCCGCCAGAAGCCGACGCGGTTGCCGTATTCGTGCCAGGCCCAGTTCGGGACGTCCGGCGACGGCGAACCGCCGGCCGGCGGCGTCAGCACCGTGCGCGGCATCGGCTGCCTGGCGTCCCACTCCTCGACATTAACGATGATCCACACCGCCATGCGCTTGCCGTTCGGCAACTTCAGCGGCGGACGGGCATCGATGGGCGAATAGGCAATGCGTTCGGTCGGCAGCATGCTCACTCCTCCGACGCGCCGATGGTGATGCCGAGCGGCGGAAGTCCATCGATCCGCGCGTCGATCACATCGCCGGCCACCACCGCGCCGACGCCTGCGGGCGTGCCGGTATAGATCAGGTCGCCCGGCTCCAGCTTCATCTGGCGGGACAGTTGCGCCACGATTTCCGGCACGTTCCAGATCATCTGGCCGATATCGCCGCGCTGCTTCTCCGCGCCGTTCACCGACAAAGTGATCGCGCCGCTGGTGAAGTCGTGGACGTCTCCGGCCGGCGCAATGACGCCGCACGGGGCCGACGCATCAAAGCTCTTGCCCATCTCCCACGGCCACCGCAGATCGCGCGCATCGCGCTGGCGGTCGCGGCGGGTCAGGTCGATGCCGACGGCGTAGCCCCAGATGTGTTCGCGCGCGGCTTCGACCGCGATGTTGCGGCCGGACTTGCCGATCGCCAGCACAAGCTCGACCTCGAACTGGAAATCCTCGGTGAAGGGCGGATACGGCACGCGCGCGCCGTCCGGCACCACGCTGTCGCGCGGCTTCTGGAAGAAGAACGGCGGATCGCGCCCGTCGGCTTCCTTCATTTCGCGGATATGGTCGAGATAGTTGCGGCCGACGCAATAGACGCGGCGCACCGGAAAGGTGCCGCCGCCCAGCACCGGCACGCCGGTGACCGGCACCGGCGGCAGCGCCTGCGCGCTGGTGGCGCTCACTTGGCCACCTGGGTGTTGTACCAGTCGAGGATCTGCGCCCCGTTCCAGTGCAGCACGCCCTCGAACTGATTCACATAATCATAGATCGCTTCGAGATACTTGATGCGGAACGGCTGGCCCGAAATGTAGGGATGGATGGCGATCGACATGATCTTCGGCCGCTCGGCGCTTTCGGCATAGAGCCGGTCGAACTGATCCTTGGCGCGGTTCAGAAGCTGCGTGGCCTCATGATGCTGCACCATCATCATCGGGATGTCGTTCATCTCGACCGTGTAGGGCAGCGTGGTCAGCGGTCCCTTGGCGGTGCGGATCACCGTCGGCTCGTCGTCATAGACCCAGTCGCCGATATATTTGACGCCGGCCTCGGCGAGATATTCCGGCGTTTCCAGCGTCTGCGTCAGGCCCGGTCCGAGCCAGCCCACCGGGCGCTTGCCCGCGAACTTCTCGATCACGTCCATGGAGCGATCGATCATCGCCTTCTGGTCGGCTTCCTTGTGGATCGGTCCCTGCTCATAGGCATGGCCCATGAACTCCCAGCCGGCGTCCTTGGCTTCCTGGGCGACCCGCGCATAGTCCTCGCAGACGCGCGCATTGATCGACAGCGTCGGCTTGATGCCGAGCTTCTTGTAGAGATCGAAGAAGCGCCAGACGCCGACGCGCATGCCGTATTCATGCCAGCCCCAATTGGCGACGTCCGGCAGCATCGGCATGCCGGTCGGCGCCGGCAGCACCTGCCGCGCCATCGGCTTGGCGATATCCCAGACCTCCAGATTGACGATGGTCCAGACGATCATGCGGGCGTTGCCCGGCAGTTTCAGCTTGGGACGATCGACGATGGCGGAATAATCGCAACGCTCGCGCGGCTGCATGGGATTGGTCATGGCTGGCGCCTTTCGACAGTGAGAGATTGGAAGAAATTACGCGACACTCGCAGCGACGGCAGTCCTGATGCGACCGACACCGCCATTCATGGTCACACCATCGGATTCCAGGACGTCTTCAGCAGCGTGCGCTGATCGATACCGAACTTGTCTGCAAGCCAGTCGGACAGGATTTCCTGGCCGATCGTCGGATTGTCATGCTGGCAATGCTCGGCCCCCGTCTCGTCGGGTTCAAGCACGCGCAATGTCGCATCGACGCCATTGGCGATCGCGTGATCGTAGGTCGCGCGCGCCGCCGTCACCGTCAGCACGTCGTGGCCGCCATGGAGAACGAGATAAGGGCACTTCATGTGCTCCAGATGCCCCTTCAGCGTGAAGGGCTTCATCAGTTCATGCGCATCCTTCATCGTCGCGGCGCCGAACACCCAGCGGATGTGCATCGCAAGACCGAAATCGTCGCCCTTCTGGCCCCACATGTCGTGCACCGACCAGACCGCGCCATGGGAGATCACCGCCGCGAGACGATGCTCATAGCAACCGGCGCGTGCGGCATAGTAACCGCCCATGCTGGAGCCGCAGACGGCGATGCGCGACGCATCGACATCGGCCCGCTTCTCCAGCCAGTCGATGCACTTGCCGACCGGCACCTCGCTGTCGGCACGGGTCGGCAGGCCATGGCGGCGCAGCGTGCCGCCCTGCCCCGGCAGATCGACCATCAGCACCGAAATGCCGCGCTGCAGGCAGCCATGCGCCTGCATGAACCACATTTCGTCCTTGATGGAGTCGAGACCGCCCATGCAGATCAGCACCGGCAGCTTGTCGCCCGGAAACGGCGCACGGATGAAATAGCCGCAGATCGGCTTGCCGGGCTCGTAGGGAATCTCGACGACTTCGCCGGGCGGATTGAGATGGGCGATGAACTTATGGGAGCAGGCTTCCATCTTCTCGAAGGTCGGAAGCCGGCGCGGGTCCGTCGGCTCCAGATGGAATTCGGCCTGCCGGTAATAGTCCGCCGCACGCAGAAAGCAGTTCATCGCCGTGCGGATGTGGCCGCGCTTTTCCTCGGCCAGACCGCGCTGCCAGTTGGCATCGGCGATCACCATCCACTCCTTGTGCCAGCTTTCGAGATCGCCGGGGATCATCCGCGATCCCGCCAGCATCACCTCGGACACACTGCCGCCGCCCTCCTGCGTCTCGCCCAGGCCGCGGCGGAATTGATAGGCCAGCCAGGGATGCTCGGGCCAGTGGTGCCAACCGAACGGCTCGTAATGCGGCGAACGGTCCGCCGTGATTTCCTCAATGGCGTTTTCGCTGATCGACTTCCCTGAGGCCATGAGACGCGCACCACCCGGTTGCTATGTTTATGGCCGCATAATTCCTCATTCCGCAAAACTGTCAACGAGAATTACATACACTTTTCGCCACCCACACCTCGTCCGCGAAATACCCCTTCTCTACACGCAATATTTATGCGGAAATTTTCCATACTCCTGTATGCTGGATGCGATCGCCAACCATATTCGGACTTAAGTGTATTCACTTAGTGGGACGCTCGAAAGATGTCTGACTCGTCCAGTCTCCTGACCGCCGACCCCTCGGGCATGGTCCGCACCGGCACCCGCTCCCTCTCGGTGATGGAGCAAATCCGCAACGCCATCCTCGACGGCACCGTCAGCGCGGGCGAACGGATCAACGAAGTCCGCTTCAGCAAGCTGCTCGATGTCTCGCGGACGCCGGTCCGCGCCGCCCTGCAGGCGCTCGCCGGGGAAGGCTTGCTGGACTACGCCCCCAACCGCGGCTTCATCGTGCGCGAATTCCCGCTCAGCGCCATCGTCGACGCCTACGAAATCCGCTCCCTGCTGGAAGGACTGGCCGTGCGGTTCGCCGCCGAGCGCGGACTCGGCGACGACGAGCGCGCGGTGATCGAGCGCAGCCTCGAAGCCGGCGACAGGCTGCTGTCGCGCGGCACCTTCGCCGAAGGCGATCTCATGATCTATCGCGACATCAACAGCGATTTTCACGACACTTTGCTGGGCGCCGCGCGCAACCGGATGCTCGCCGAAATGATCCGCATCTGCCACCATGTGCCGCTGTCATCGAGCCGGAACATCGTCGCCTTCGAGCATCGCGACGTGCGCAGGCGTCACGACGATCATCATCGGATCTATGAAGCCATTCGCGCCCGCGAACCATGGCGCGCCGAAAACCTGATGCGGGAGCACGTCGCCGGCGTGCGGACCTCGCTCGTCAGGTCGCTGACGGAGCGCACTGAAGGCGTCGACACTGCGAATAAACAGGCTTGAAAGCTGGCGATCCCGGGAAGACTCGAACTTCCGACCTACGGTTTAGGAAACCGTCGCTCTATCCGGCTGAGCTACGGGACCGCGCGCACGGCCAGGCGGCCATGACGACCCGTTCCATATCAGAGCCGGGATAGCCTCGCCACCTCTTGTTCGGCAGGGTCGATGCGGGGGGACGCTGCGCCGAAGCCAAAACCACCGGCGGTCATGTTCCCGCGCGCGGGAGAGAGAACATGACAGCCGGCGCCGGAATATTTTCAAGAATGTTCCCATTTCGTTCTTGACAAAAGTCCTCAACAGGACAATATCCCCGTCGTCCTGTTCGTGAGGGGCGCTTCATGAGGCGTCTTTGAGCGGAGCGGGATGCGGCGCCTGCGGGCGGGAGGCCAACGCAGCCTCACGCACCCGGGTGG
>Ga0153956_1000801_pt1 | contig 32404 bp, 25 predicted proteins | sample TSFL040MetaG_FD_104704 | JGI IMG/M metagenome (GOLD analysis project Ga0153956, IMG submission 104704) | Attine ant fungus gardens microbial communities from Florida, USA - TSFL040 MetaG | ecosystem: Host-associated > Fungi > Mycelium > Unclassified | place: USA: Florida, Wekiwa Springs... | reverse complement strand
GGTGAAACGAATTTCACCGGGCACGATATTGCGCGACGGATTCTCGATTTTGACCTCGCCGATGGTCGCCACCGCATTCGGGCCGTTCGTGAGCGCGGCCTGTTCGACGGCAAGCGCGAGCTCTGACAAGGCGAGCAGGGCGTCGCGCCGCAGCGGCATCGGCGTGGTGCCTGCATGGCTGGCAAAGCCGGTGATCGAGCCGTCGAACCATGCGATGCCCGGACCTGCCTCGACGACGCCGATGGTTTTATGCTCAGCCTCGAGCAGGGGGCCTTGTTCGATGTGCAACTCGACGAAGCCAGCGAATTTTCGCGCGCCGACCGCTTCGCTGCCGCGATAGCCGATGGTATCGAGCGCATCCGCCACGCTGATGCCGTCCGCATCGCGGCGGCTCAGAATATTCTCGGCGGTGTATTCGCCGGCATAGGCGGCCGAGGCCATCGTCGCGGGCGCGAAGCGCGAGCCTTCCTCGTTGGTCCAGTTGACGACGCATAGCGGTGCGTCGGTCTCGATTCCGGCATCGTTCAGGGTGCGGATCACTTCGAGTGCGGCGAGTGTGCCGAGCACGCCGTCATACTTGCCGCCGGTCGGCTGGGTATCGAGATGCGAGCCCAATCCGACTGGCAGTTTCGAATTGTCGCGGCCGGGGCGCGTCGCGAACATCGTGCCGAGCGTATCGACATGGATTTCGCAGCCCGCCTGCTCGCATGCGGCGCGAAACCAGTCACGGACCTGCTTGTCTTCGGCGCTGAGCGTGAGACGCTTGACGCCGCCTTTGGGCGTGCCGCCGAATTTCGCGGTGTCGTGAATGTCACGCCACAACCGCCCGGAATCGATCTGCAGATTGCTCGGCTTCATTGTATTCCTCGTTTATTCGCTACCAGCCGCGCGCCACCGGCCACACGGCTTCCACCTTGTCGCCGCGACAGGCGACAAGCCAGTCATGCAGGTTCACGGTGGGATCGCAATGGCCGGGAACGAGCTTCAGCCGGTCGCCGGGCCTGACCGCTGTCTGCGGCGATAATTGCAGCGTGCCGTGTTCGTCGGTGGCCTTGATGTAGGTGACGCCGGGCGCCTCAAAGACGACCGGCAGCCCGCTTTCGGCGCTAAGCGATTTCAGGCCCGCGTCGCACACCGCGCGGCCCGGTGCTGCCGCGCTGATGACGCTCGCCAGAACGAACAGCGCATTGCGGAAGGGGTAAGCGGTATCGTTGCGGCCATAGTCGGCGTCCATGAGCACGTAAGAGCCGCACTGCAACTCGGTGTAGATGCCGCTGGCCATTTCGTTTTCATAAGTCCCGGTGCCCGCGCCCGCGATCACGGTGCAGGGAAGGCCCGCTTCGCGCAGCGTGTCGGCCGTCTCGCGTGCGAAGGCGGCGGCCTTGGCGATGGCGGCCACGCGCTCCTCGGGATGGCGTAAATGCTGCGCGCCGCCGTGATAGGCCTGCAGACCTGTGAAGTTCAGGCTCGCGTGTTTCGCGATGTCCTTGGCCAGCGCGACGGCATCGTCCGCTGACGTCACCCCACAACGCCCCATGCCGACATCGATTTCGATCAGAACATCGAAAGTCACGCCAGCTTCCTTTGCGGCGTCCGCAAGCACCTTCACCTGACCGGCATGATCGACGCAGACGCCGATTTTGGCCGTGCGCGCCACCTGCGCGAGGCGTTTTGCCTTGGCTGTGCTGATGATTTCATTGGAGAGAAGGATATTGTCGATGCCTCCCGCCGCCATCGCCTCGGCCTCGGCGACATTCTGGCAGCACATCCGGCTCGCACCTGCCGCCATCTGGCGTTTGGCGATCTCGACGCTTTTATGCGCCTTGGCATGTGGCGTGACGCGGACGGAAGGATAGGCCGCGACACGCGCCGCAAGGGCCGTGATATTGGCCTCCATCGCATCGAGATCGACGATCAGCGCCGGCGTCTCGATCTGCGCGATGGTCATGCCCGGTTCGGCGGGGCGGCGGCTGGTCATGCGAGTGCCCTCACTGGCCGGTGAAGACCGGCTTGCGCTTTTCCATGAAAGCCTTGCGGCCTTCCTCGTAATCGTTGCTCGCGAAGCATTGATCGACCATCGCTTCGCATTTTGCGATGTCGCGGGCGCTTTCATTCTTGGCGATTTCGCCGACGATGAACTTGATCGAGTCGACCGTCAGCGGCGCATTGCCTGCGATGGTGGCCGCGTAGTCCATAACATAGGTTTCAAGCTGATCGAACGGCACCACGCGATTGGCGAAACCCATGATACGCGCTTCCTCGGCATCGAATTGCCGCGCGGTGTAGAAGATTTCTTTGGTGAAGGAGGGGCCGACGATGTCGAGCAACCGCTTCACCCCGGCATAGCGGTAGCCGACGCTCAATTTGGCGGCAGGAACGGCAAAGCGCGAGTTGTCCGTACAGATCCGAATGTCGCAGCAACTCGCAAGTCCCATGCCGCCACCGACGCAATAGCCGCGGATCATGGCGATGGTCGGTTTCGAGCAGTTATAGACTGATGCGTAACCTGCATCGACAGCTTCGTTATACGCTTCGAGACCGGCCTTGGAGGCGCGCTCCTCGGCGAATTTGGAAATATCCGCGCCGGAGATGAACGCTTTTTCGCCCGCGCCGGTGACGATGACGACGCGAATGGCCGGATCGGCGGCGAAGTCGTTCATGATCTCGGTGCAGGCTTGCCACATCTCCAGTGACACCGCGTTATGGCGCGCTGGATTATTGAAAATCAGAGTGCCGATCGCACCGTCCTTGCGAGCGATCATCTTGTCGGTCGTTGTCATGATTGGCTCGCTTCAGACCGTTTTGCTTTGTTTCAGCGCGGAGATTTCCGCGTCGCTGAACCCGAATTCGCGCAGGAGTTCGTCGGTATGCTCCCCCACCTCGGGAGGCGGGGCGACGAAGTGGCTCGGAGTACGCGACAGCGTGAACGGTTGCTTGACGAGATTGACGTCACGCTCTCCGGTACCGGGCACCTTGTGAACGATGTCGAGGTGCTTGACCTGCGCGTCATCGAACACTTTGTCGATGGTGTAGATCGGGCCGCAAGGCACGCCGGCCTTGTTTAGCTTTTCGATCCATTCGGCGGTGGTGCCGCTGCTCGTGACCTTTTCGATTTCGGCGTTCAATGCATCGCGATTTTCCGAGCGCACCTTTGCATTGTGGTATTCAGACTGTTCGATCAGATCGCTCCGATCGAGTGCATGTGCGAGGCGCTCCCAGATCAGTTGCCCTGTCGCCGCTATATTCATGTAGCCGTCAGAGGTCTTGAACACGCCGGTCGGAATCGAGGTCGGGTGGTTGTTGCCTGCCTGCTTTGGCACATGATGCTGCATCAGCCAGCGCGCGGCCTGGAAATCCAGCATGAAGATCTGTGAGTGTAGGAGGGATGTCTGCACCGCCTGACCTTCGCCGGAAACCTCGCGTTCCAGCAACGCGGTGAGAATGCCCATCGCGCAAAATAGACCGGAGGTGAGATCGGCGATCGGAATGCCGACGCGCATCGGGCCTTCGCCCGGCGCCCCGGTGATCGACATCAGCCCACCCATGCCTTGGGCGATCTGGTCAAAGCCCGGCCGCTTGGCATAGGGCCCGTCCTGACCGAATCCGGAGATGCTGGCATAGACGATGCGCGGGTTGATCTTGCGCAGTGTCTCGTAATCGATGCCGAGTCGCGCTTTCACGTCGGGGCGGAAGTTCTCCACCACGACGTCCGCTTTCTCGACCATGCGATAGAAGGCTTTCTTGCCATCCTCGTTCTTCAGGTCGAGCGTCATCGCGCGCTTGTTGCGATGCAGGTTCTGGAAGTCGGGACCGTGCCGCGCGCCGCCGAGTTGCTCGTCATCCGGCAGGTCGGTCGGCGCTTCCAGCTTGACGACGTTCGCGCCCCAGTCGGCGAGTTGCCGTACGGCGGTCGGGCCTGCGCGCACGCGGGTCAGGTCGAGTACGGTGAAACGTGAAAGCGCGTCGGAAGCTTTGGGAGCAGACATAACGTTTCTGTTTCGTATGTTTTGAGGAGAGAGGGCAATAGTGCCCTTCGCGGCGTGGCTAGCCGGCGTCTGGCTTCAGCCCTGCAGCCTCGATGCCTGCGATACAGCAGATCTCGTCATTGTCGGAGGTATCGCCGCTGATGCCGACTGCACCGACCACCTCGCCACCGGCATCCCGGATCAACACGCCGCCGGGGACGGGAATCAGTGCGCCGCGCGCCATGGTGTTGGCCGCGTCGATGAAATAGGGCTGTTCATTGGCGCGCTTGAACAGCGCACGAGAGCCGACGCCCATGGCGAGCGCGCCATAAGCCTTGCCGTGCGCGACTTCGTGGCGCATCAGGCTGGTGCCGTCCTGAAGAACAGAGGCCTTGATGCAGCCACGCGCGTCGAGCACGACGACCGCCATCGGCTTGGTTTTCAGTTCTGCGATCTTGACCAGAGCGGCGTCAAGAATCTTGCGGGCGGTGTCGAGTTTGAGTGTCATGACTGATCCTTCAGGAATGGGCCGGGTGGTTTCAGCACGAGGCTCGATGCCGATCAAGCCTCGTGCCGGTTGAGCTCAGGGCGCAACAGACAGTTGCTGCAGTCCTGCGCTGTCGAACCATTTGCGGATCGCGCCGTCCTTTTTAGCGTCCTCGATGAACGCCTTCACATAGGCGAGAGCGGCGGGTTTGTTCTTCTGAATGCCGATCGCAACGCCTACGGTCTGGAACGCACCGTCCAGGATGATCGACCCGGGAAGCTGTTGCTGCAGCTTGGGCAGGGCGTCATGCGTGAGGGCGAAGGCCTGCACCTCGCCAGCCTTCATCTTGGCCATGGCTTCATCGACCGACTTGGCCGTGATGACGGGGGCCTGTTTCAGGGTTCGGGCCGCGGCGCGCATCGTCGTCGAGCCGTCGATGCCGACCACCGTGATACCTGCGCGGTCGACGTCGGCCATCGATTTGATCCCGGATGCGGCGGTCGCAAGAAAGGTGCTTTCGATGACGAAATAGGGCGGGCTGAAATCGAGCCTTTGCTTGCGTGCCTCATCGGCGGGCATGAAGCCGATATCGATGATCCCGGCGCTGCCCGCTTCCGTCAGTTCGCCGGTGGTCGCGGTGACGTGAAGCTCGACCGGGACGCCGAGTTTCTTCGCAAGCGCGTTGCCGATGTCGAAGGCGGGCCCGTGAACATTGGCGCCATCCCGGGCGACAAAAATCGGAGTGGCTGACGGCGCGTAGGCAAGGCCGACACGCAGTTTTCCGGTGGGTACGAGTTCTTTCAGCACTTGATCCTCAACAGCTATGGCAGGGTGGAAATAGCTTGGGCGGAAACACAGCTTGCTACAATCGATCCAAGGAAAACATTCAATTTCATGCATGTCTCCCGGGATTTTTACCTGTGTCGTGACGATCAGTGGCGCTGGTTACCCCCAGCCGGATGATTTGCCGTGCCCTTGATGCTCATCGCCAGCACGCGCGCGACATGGAGTGCGCCGCGTCCGGTGCCGTCCTTGATCTGATGGCGGCACGAGGTGCCGTCGGCGACGATGATGGCCTGATTTGGGGCCTTGCGGATCGCGGGCAGCAATTTCAATTCGGCCATCGCGATGGATTCATCATACGTATCGGCGCCGTAGCCGAAGGCGCCCGCCATGCCGCAGCAGCTGGATTCGATAACCTCGACATCGAGATCCGGCACCAGCCGCAACACCTTCTGAACCGGGGTGAAGGCGTCGAACGATTTCTGGTGGCAATGGCCGTGGACCATGGCCTTCGGCGCGATCGGCTTCAGCGGCAACTGCAATCTGCCTGCCGCGGCTTCGCGCATCAGAAATTCCTCGAACAGCAACGCCTGCGTGGATACCGTCTTGGCGGCTTCGTTATTGCGAAGGGAACGGAGTTCGTCGCGCAACGTCAGCAGGCAGCTTGGCTCCAGCCCGACGATCGGTACACCGCGTTCGGCGAACGGCGCGAAAACGGCGACGAGACGATCCAGTTCTTCGCGGGCCTTATCGACAAGTCCGGCGGAGAGAAAAGTGCGGCCACAACACAGCGGGCGCGTGCCGGTGGCCGGTTTCGGCAGATGCACGCGGTAACCGCCCGCGATCAGTACGCTGAGCGCATCATCGAGGTTCTCGCGCTCATAGGCGCGATTGAAAGTATCGGCGAACAGCACCACCTCGGGGCCGCTTTCTGGTCCGAACACCGTGCTGTCCGGCGCGAACGTATCACGTCGCCATTCCGGCAGGTCGCGCTTCGCGCTGAAGCCCGCGACTTTTTCTAGCGCCCAGCGCAGGAACGCGCTCCTGTTGCGTAGGTTCACGAGCGGCGCAAAGGTCGAGGCGAGGGCTGCATAGTGCGGCAGATAGCCGACGAGGCGGTTGCGCAGCGGAAGGCCGTGGGTCTTCACGCGCGCCGCCAGCACTTCGATCTTCATCTTCGCCATGTCGACGCCGGTCGGGCACTCGCGGCGGCAGGCCTTGCAGGAGACGCAGAGTTTCAGCGTCTCCACCATCTCGTCGGATGACAGCGCGTCGGGACCAAGCTGGCCGGAGATCGCAAGACGCAGCGTGTTGGCGCGCCCGCGCGTGACATCCTTCTCGTTGCGCGTTGCGCGATAGGACGGGCACATCGCGCCGCCCTCTAACTTACGGCACGCGCCGTTGTTGTTGCACATCTCGACCGCGCCCTGAAAACCGCCGGCCGCACCCGGATAGGCTGACCAGTCGAGCTCGGTCGCGAAGTCCTCGACCTTGTAACCGGGCTTGAAGCGGAACAGTGAGCGATCGTCTATCTTCGATGGATGCACGATCTTGCCGGGGTTGAGCGTGCCCTGCGGGTCGAAGCGCTGCTTGACCTCCTCGAAGTCGCGCACGATGCGCGGTCCGAACATCTGTTCGTGGAATTCGGAGCGGACCAGGCCGTCTCCATGTTCGCCGGAGTGCGAACCCTTGAACTCGCGCACCATGGCGAAGGTTTCTTCGGCGATGGCGCGCATCGCCTTCACGTCTGTGTCCAGCCGCAGGTTCAGCACGGGGCGCACATGCAGGCAGCCCTCGGAGGCGTGGGCATACATCGTCGGGCTGGTGCCGTGCTTGGCGAAGATCTTGTTCAGCCGGTCGGTATATTCGGCGAGATGCGGCAGCGGCACCGCGCAATCCTCGACGAAGGACACCGGCTTCCCGGCGGTCTTCATCGACATCATGACGTTCAGGCCGGAGGTGCGGAAATCGGTGATCGCCGCCTGAATCGCGGGCTCGATGATATCGGCCACGCCGCCCCATTTGCGTGGAGGGTTGTTCCAGCCGAAACCGAGATCACCCATCAGTTCGTTGAGCTGTTTCAGCTTGGCGAGATTGGCATCCTGGCTCTCCTCGGCGAATTCGACGATCAGCAGGGCTTCGGGCTCGCCGTGCACCACCGCTTCGATGGTTGGGCGAAACATCGCGATATCACGGCCGAGCGCGATCATGGTCTTGTCGACAAGTTCGACCGCGATCGGCTTCAGCTTCACCAGATGCTGCGCGGCATCCATCGCCTCGTAGAAACTGCCGAAATGGCAGACGCCGAACACCTTGGGTCCGAGCAGTGGCCAGAGCTTCAATTCGACCCGGGTGGTGAAGGCGAGGGTGCCTTCCGAGCCGACCAGAATGTGCGCCATGTTGTTGGTCGGACCGTTCGGCGTCAGCGCGTCGAGATTGTAACCGCCGACGCGGCGCTGCACGGTAGGGAAACGATTGGTGATTTCACCGGCTTCGCGTGCACCGAGAGCCAGCAGGTCGCGAAACAAGTCGCGACCCGGCGCTTCGACGTTCGGCCACGCCGCGTCACGTTCGACCGGGCCGAAGTGCAGTTCGGCGCCGTTGGCGAGCGCTGCATCCATCGACAACGTGTTGTCGCGCATGGTGCCGTAGCGCAGCGAGCGGCCGCCGCACGAATTATTGCCCGCCATGCCGCCGATGGTGGCGCGGGAGGCCGTGGATACGTCGACTGGGAACCACAGGCTGTGCTTCTTCAGTTGGCGGTTGAGGTCGTCCAGGACGATACCGGGCTCAACCAGACAGGTGCGCTTCTCGACATCGAGCGAGACGATCTTGTTGAGATATTTGGAAACGTCGACGACGAGGCCATTATTGATGGTTTGGCCGCATTGCGAGGTGCCGCCGCCGCGCGGCGTGACGACGTAGCCCTCGTCGCGAGCGATTTCCATCGCGGCGAGTGCCTCGGCCTTGGTGCGAGGCGCGACCACGCCTGAGGGGATGATCTGGTAAAAGGAGGCATCGGTGGCGTAACGGCCGCGCGAGAAGCTGTCGAACATGACGTCGCCGGTGATCTCGCCACGCAGCCGCCGCTCGAGTTTCGATCCTGCTTCGCTCGCCATGCTTATTCCTTGAACGATGTCTCGATTGTTTGTGAGTCCTGTGGTCCCGCCGTCTCAAATACGTCCAGAGGCAGCGTTGGCGGGTCCTGTCAGGCCGTGCCCTCTATAGTGGCCGTACCTTTCCAGGGCCTCATGGGCAAACTGCCGCCGAACCCGTTGGATCAGGCTTAGCCAGTCCAAATTGGTAGGGGGCAAGCATATAAAATGCAAAAGAAATCGCCAGGGCCCGAATTTATGTATGCAAAAACTGCGATCCCTCAGCGCGGTGTCCGAAAAACGGTATCAGATCACTGTTGCGGTGATTCCGTTGCCGCGCGGCGCTTGTTTCGCAGATGGCGGAACAGAATTTCCGAGAGCTCCGTTCCGGCGCGGCGGCGGAGCGCGTCGAGCATCAGTTCATGCTCGCGCATCGCTTCGCCCCAGCGCTCCTTCTCACGTGCGAAATTGGCTGAGTAGCGCACGCGGCGAATGCGTCCGGCGAGGGTGGCGTAGGTCGTCTGCAGCGTGTGATTGCGCGAGGCCGCAAGAATCTTCTGATGAATCGCCTGATTGGCGCGGAAGTAGTTGTGCATGTCCTTGCGCAGGTAGAAGCCGTACATCTCGTGATGCAGTTGCTCGATTTCGGCCACTTCCGTATCGGTGATGTTCTCGCAGGCAAGCCTGCCGGACAGGGCTTCCAGGCCGCCCATCAGGTCGAACAGCTCGTGCAGGTCGCGTTCGCTCAGCGCACGGACGCGCGCGCCGCGGTTCGGCAGCAGTTCAACGATGCCCTCGGAGGCGAGCACCTTGAGCGCCTCGCGGAGCGGCGTACGGGAGATGCCGAGCAACTCGCACAGCTCACGTTCGAGGATGCGTCCGCCGTCGGGAATATTGCCTTCGACGATATGGTCCCGCAGCCGCGACAAGGTCTCGTCGTGGAGGGAGGTCTCTTCCTTGACTTCAACGGGCTGGTGGGAAGGCAGTGTTGCAACTGAGGCAGTCATGTCTGGAATCGCCGATTTTTCTCATGTGACTTTAATCTGGTGGGGAATAATTGGCGAGTTATTTTTTGAATTCAAAATTTAAGTTGCATTCAAAAAACCTACATGCAATCTTCTTGGCCGTTAGACGAAGAACATCTGCGCGCGGAGACAAGGTCGCGGCAGGACGCGCGAGACGAATGTCAGGCCAGTGTCCATGCCAAGGAGCGCAGACCACAGGGTTCAAAAGGGCTGAGATCATGACCGGTTTCCAAGGGCGTCACTTCCTTCAAATCCCAGGGCCGAGCCCGGTTCCCGACCGCGTGCTGCGGGCAATGGACATGCCGGTCATCGACCATCGTAGCGCCGAGTTCGCCGAGCTTGGCAAGGCAGTCCTGAGCGGCTCACAGAAGATTTTCCAGACATCCGGCCCCGTGGTGATCTTCCCGTCGTCGGGCACCGGCGCGTGGGAAGCTGCCATCGCCAACACACTGTCGCCAGGCGATAAGGTGTTGATGGTCGAGACCGGCCATTTCGCCACGCTCTGGCAGAAGATGGCCAAGCGTCTTGGTCTGGATACCGAGTTCATGCCGGGCGACTGGCGTCACGGTGCCGATCCAATCGCGATCGGCGAGCGTCTGTCGCAGGACAAGTCTCACGCCATCAAGGCGGTGATGGTCGTCCATAACGAAACCTCGACCGGTGTCACCAGTCGCATTGCCGAGATTCGCAAGGCCATCGACGCCGCGAAGCATCCGGCGCTGTTTCTGGTCGATACGATTTCCTCGCTCGGCTCCGCCGAATACAAGCACGAGGAGTGGGGTGTCGACGTCACGGTGAGCTGCTCGCAGAAGGGCTTCATGCTGCCGCCGGGCCTGGGTTTCAACGCGATTTCCGAAAAGGCCCGCGCCGTCGCGAAGACGGGCGGCATGCCGCGTTCGTACTGGGATTGGGAAGAGATGCTCAAGCCCAACGCCGAGGGCTTCTTTCCCTATACGCCCGCGACCAACCTTCTCTACGGCTTGCGCGAAGCCATCGCGATGATCCTGGAAGAGGGCCTTGACCGGGTGTTCGCCCGCCACAAGCGGCTTGCGGCTGCCACGCGCGCCGCCGTGGAGCATTGGGGGCTGGAAGTGCTTTGCCAGAATCCCGAGGAATACTCGCCCGTGCTGACCGCGGTCGTTATGCCGCCGGGTCACGATGCCGATCAGTTCCGCAAGATCGTGCTCGAGAACTTCAACATGTCGCTCGGCGCCGGTCTCTCCAAGCTCTCGGGCAAGGTTTTCCGCATCGGTCATCTCGGTGAATGCAACGAGTTGACGCTGCTGGGCGCGCTGTCTGGCGTCGAGCTCGGTCTGTCGGTCGCGGGTGTTCCGCACCGTGCCGGTGGTGTCGATGCGGCGATGAAGGTTCTCGAAGATCGCACCAAGGCGAACCTCTCGGCTCACCTGAAGGTGATCAAAAGCTAACGGCCACGAAGCTAAAAGCTCAATCGAATCCGCTCGTCAGATCGCGGAACGTACCCCTGGGAGAGCAATATGGCTCACTACAACATTCTTATCCTCGGAGCCTCTTACGGCTCGCTTTTGGCCTCGAAACTCATGTTCGGCGGCCATGATGTCACGCTGGTCTGCCTTCCGGCGGAAGCCGATCTCATCAACAAGGAAGGCTTCCGCGTGCGGATGCCGATCCGTGGCCGCAAGGACCAGATCGAGATCGATTCCCGCAAATTGCCCGGCAAGGTCTCCGCGGCCGGTCCTGCCGACGTGAACCCGAAGGATTACGATCTGATCGGGCTTGCGATGCAGGAGCCGCAATATGGTTCGCCCGGCGTGCGCGAACTGCTCGATGTGGTGGCGAAGTCGGGTGTGCCGTGCATGTCGATCATGAACATGCCGCCGCTGCCTTACATGCTGCGCATTCCGGGTCTCAAGGCGGATGTGCTGAAGCCCGCCTACACCGCGCCAGAAGTCTGGGCCAGCTTTGATCCGGGCCGGTTGACGCTGTGCAGCCCCGATCCGCAGGCAGTGCGTCCGCCGGAAGAGCCGGTCAACGTGCTGCAGGTGACGCTGCCGACCAACTTCAAGGTCGCGCGCTTCGACGACGAGGCCGCGAACGAGATGCTCCGCAACCTCGAGCGCGACATCCAGGACGTGCGGTTCGATACGCCGGAAGGCAAGATCGAGTTGCCGGTGAAACTGCGCTTCCATGACTCGCTGTTCGTGCCGCTCGCCAAATGGGCGATGCTGATGGCGGGCAACTATCGCTGCATCACGCCGGACGGCATGCGCACCGCGCAGGAAGCGGTTCACTCCAACATCGAGGAATCGCGCTCAATCTACAATTTCGTGGTCGATGTCTGCGTCAAGCTGGGCGCTTCCCTCGACGACATGGTGCCGTTCGAGAAATACGCCGCTGCGGCGGAAAGCCTCACGCGTCCGGCCTCGGCCGCGCGCGCGCTCAACAACGGTGTCCCGAACATCGAGCGAGCGGACAAGCTGGTGCAATTGACGGCGCGGCAGCTTGGCATGAGCCACCCGGTTCTCGACGGTATCGTGGCCCTCGTCGACAAGCGGCTGGAAGCGAATCGAAAGAAGTCCGCCGCCTGAAATAGGAGTGGAATTTCATCGTACTAAAGATTGATCCGGATATCGGAACGGGACGATTTTATGGTTGCGCGGGGGGGTTTTACGGATACATTCCCGACGGCAAACCGCCTTTATAATAAGGCGGTTTGCGCCATAAAAATCGAGGGTTTAACGATGGTTGGTCATACGGGAAGGCATTTCCTCCAGATTCCGGGTCCGAGCAATGTGCCGGATCGGGTCTTGCGTGCGATGGACATGCCGACGATCGATCATCGCGGCCCCGAGTTCGCCGAAATGGCTCTCGGTATCATGGAAAGCTGCAAGCGGGTTTTCCGTACCAAGAATCCGGTGTTGATCTTCCCGTCATCCGGCACGGGCGCATGGGAAGCCGCCATGGTCAACACGTTGTCGCCGGGCGACAAGGTGCTGATGGCGGAGACCGGGCAGTTCTCGATCCTGTGGCGCAATCTTGCCGAGCGTTTTCAGCTTGAGGTCGAAACGATCCCGAGCGACTGGCGTCGCGGCGCCAAGGCATCGGAGATCGAAGCAAGCCTCGTTGCCGACAAACAGCATGCGATCAAGGCGGTGATGATCGTCCACAACGAGACATCGACCGGCGTGACCAGCCGTGTCGACGAGGTCCGCAAGGCGATGGACCGCGCCAAACATCCTGCGTTGTTGTTCGTCGATACGATTTCCTCGATGGGTTCGATCCGCTACGAGCACGATGCCTGGGGCGTCGATGTCACGGTTTGCGGTTCGCAGAAGGGTCTGATGCTGCCGCCGGGCCTGAGCTTCAACGCGGTGTCCGATAAGGCGCTCGCCGCGTCCAAGACCAATAAGCTGCCGCGATCCTACTGGGACTGGAGCGATGTGCTCAAGGCCAATCAGTCCGGTTCGTGGCCTTACACGCCTGCGACCAATCTTCTTTACGGCCTGCGCGAGTCCATCGCGATGCTGGAGGAGGAGGGGCTCGAGAACGTCTTTGCTCGTCATCAGCGGCATGGTGAGGCGACGCGCGCCGCCGTGCGGGCCTGGGGCCTCGAGACGGTTTGCGTCGATGTAGGCGAATATTCCCCGGTGACGACCGCCGTGTTCGTCCCCGAGGGCCATGACGCGGATCGCTTCCGCAAGGTTGTGCTTGAGAATTTCGACATGTCGCTCGGCGCGGGCCTCGGCCGCCTGCAGGGCCGTGCATTCCGCATCGGCCATCTCGGCCATTTCAATGATCTGATGCTGATGGGCACGCTCTCGGGCGTGGAAATGGGACTCGATCTCGCAGGCATCCCGCACAAGCAGGGCGGCGTGCTGGCGGCGATGGACGTTCTGAAGGCAAAAGACGAAGGCGTTGTAGAAGTTCCACGAGTTGCCGTCGCGTGACGGGCAAGGGCGTATAAGCTCGCGAAAAAGAGCAGCGCAGTTTCAAAAGGGCAAACCAGGGAGAGGAAATGATGCGGAAGGCGATTAATACGGCGGCGATTGCCGCGCTGACACTTTGTGCCGGTATCACCGGCGCCAGCGCGTGGGAGCCGACCAAGACTGTCGAAATCGTGGTCGCGGCGGGCGCGGGTGGTGCGTCCGACCAGATGGCTCGCATGCTTCAATCGGCCATTCAGAAGCACAATCTGATGAAGGTTCCGGTTGTCGTGTCTCTGAAGGGCGGTGCCTCCGGTGCCGAAGCCCTGATGTATATGAAGGGCAGCCCGGGCGAGGCCGACAAGGTCATGATCGCCTATTCGTTGATCTATCAGCTTCCGCTGTCGGCGAAGATTCCGTTCAACTGGCGCGAACTGACGCCGGTCAACATCATGGCGTTCGACGAGTTTATTCTGTGGAATAACTCGGAAGCGCCGGAGAAGACGGTGAAGGATTTCATCGCTGCGGCGAAGAAATCTTCGACGCCCTTCAAGTTCGGCGGCACTGGCTCCAAGCGCGAAGACCAGATTCTGATGGTCGGGCTTGAGAAGCAGACTGGCGCGAAGTTCTCCTATCTGCCCTACAAGTCGGGCGGCGAGGCGGCCACTCAGTTGGTCGGCAAGCACATCGACGCCAACGTCAACAATCCTTCGGAAAATCTTGAAGTCTGGCGCGCGGGTCAGGTCCGTGCGCTGTGTGTGTTCGATGACGAGCGCATCGCTTACACCTCGAAGGTGACGGACAAGCAGTCCTGGCACGACGTTCCGACCTGCAAGGAAGAGGGCGTGGACGTGCAGTACAAGATGCTGCGCTCGATGTTCTTGCCGGGCAAGGCGACGCCTGAGCAGGTGAAGTTTTACGAGGACATGTTCCGTAAGGTCAGCGAGACTCCGGAATACAAGGAGTACATGGAAAAACAGGCGCTCAAGCCGGTCTACATGACGGGCAAGGAGATGATGGATTTCCTTGAGAAGGACGACAAAATCAATTCCGACCTGATGAAGGCGGCTGGTTTCGTCAAGCAATAACGAACATCTGACGTAACTTCTAAAGTTACTTTCAAGACTGAATGGGGCGCGCGTTGTCGCCACGGTGACGCGCGCCTCTGTACAGGACCATCTGCGAGCGCAATCATGTCAAATAACGAAATCGAAATCGAAGTGTTAGACCCGACCGCCCCGGCGGAGAATTCCCCGCCGTTGGCTAGAACGCTGACGATCGATATCTGGACGATGGTTGTCTTGGCCGGCTTCTCGCTGGTGATGGCCTGGGACAATTATAAGACAGGCATGGGCTGGACCGAAGACGGACCGGAGCCGGGATACTTCCCGTTCTACCTGTCGGTGATCCTGATCCTTGCCAGTCTCTATGGCATCGCCAAATCACTGATCGAACGCCGGGCCGCAGGTGGCGATGCCGAGGTGTTCGTTACCCGCGATCAGTTCAAGCGTGTGTTGTTGGTATTCCTGCCGGCGCTCGCGTTCTGCGTGGGCATGCAGTTGGTGGGGCTTTATGTCTCGAGCTTCTTGCTGACAGCAGGGTTCATGATTTTCGTCGGCAGGCTTTCGGTCTGGAAGTCGTTGCTGACGGCGCTGATCTTCTCGGTCGCGATGTTCTACATCTTCGAAATCAAGTTTGACGTCATTATGCCGAAGGGGCCGTTCGAAGCCCTGTTCGGTTACTGAGGAGATAGTTCGATGGAGGCTTTTTCGCTCTTGCTCCATGGCTTCTCGGTGTTGCTCACCTGGAAGATCCTCGGCCTGATGTTCGTCGGCCTGATTCTCGGCGTGTTCGTCGGCGTGCTGCCGGGCCTCGGTGGCCCCAACGGCGTCGCCATCCTGCTGCCGATCACATTCTCGATGGATCCGACATCAGCCATCGTGATGCTGTCGTGTATCTATTGGGGCGCGCTGTTCGGCGGCGCGATCACCTCGATCCTGTTCAACATTCCAGGTGAGGCGTGGTCGGTCGCCACCACATTCGATGGCTATCCGATGGCCCAGCAGGGCAGGGCTGCCGAGGCGCTGACGGCGGCTTTCACCTCGTCGTTCATCGGCTCGTTCGTCGCGGTGCTGCTGATCACCTTCGTGGCGCCCGGCATCGCGTCCTTCGCGCTGCGGTTCGGTCCGGCCGAGTTCTTCTCGGTTTATCTCTTGACGTTCTGTTCCTTCGTCGGTCTCGGCCGCGAGGACAAGCACAAGACTATTATCTCGATGGCGCTCGGGCTTCTGCTCACCGGCATCGGCATGGACACCGTGTCCGGAACGCTGCGCATGACGTTCGGCTCGACCGACCTGCTGCGTGGTGTGAACTTCCTGGTCGCGGTGATCGGCCTGTTCGGCATCAGCGAAATCCTGCTCACCATGGAAGAGCAACTCGCGCTCAAGGGCCATGCCGCCTCGATCAGCCCGCGTACCGTGCTCAAGGTGTGGATGGAGATGCCGCGTTACTGGGTAACGCTGGTGCGCTCCTCCGCCATCGGTTGCTGGCTCGGCATCACGCCGGGCGGTGCGATCGCCGCATCCTTCATGGGCTACAACCTCGCCAAGCGTTTCTCCAAGGACCCTGATGGCTTCGGCAAGGGCAAGATCGAGGGCGTGTTCGCGCCCGAGACGGCGGCGCATGCCTCCGGCACTTCGGCGCTGCTGCCGATGCTCGCGCTCGGCATTCCGGGATCGGGTACTGCGGCGATCCTGCTCGGCGGCCTGATGGTGTGGGGTCTCAACCCCGGGCCGCTGCTGTTCGTCGAGCACAAGGATTTCGTCTGGGGCCTGATCGCATCGATGTATCTCGGCAACGTCGTTGGTCTCGTGATCGTGCTTGCGACCGTGCCGTTGTTCGCCTCGGTGCTGCGCGTGCCGTTCGCGGCGATTGCGCCGATGATCGTGGTGTCCTGTGCGATCGGTGCCTTCGCGATCCAGAACGCGATGTTCGACATCTGGCTGATGATGCTGTTCGGCGTGATCGGTTACGTCTTCAAGAAGATCGGCATACCGCTGGCGCCGCTCACGCTGGCGCTGGTGCTGGGCAGCAGGGCGGAAGATGCCTTCCGGCTATCAATGATCTCAGGTGGCGGCTCGTTCGGCATCTTCTGGTCGAACTGGCTGGTAGGGTCGATCACGACGCTGTCGTTCGTGCTTCTGTTCCTGACACAGGTCGAGAAGGGTATCGCCAAGATCGGCCGGGTCTTCCGGCCTGCCCAAGCCTGATCCGCCAAGCGGGTCTTCTCCCTCAGGGGTGCGGCAATGCCGCACCCCTTTTCCTTGTCAGGGATGCCTGGAATTGACCAAAAGACAGCCATTTTGCACGATAGAAATCAATTGACCGTATCCAAGTAAGTGCTTACTTCGTACTCATGGCATTCAAGCGCATGAGTGGCGATTCGCGCCGGCGGCAGATTCTGGACGCGGCGAAGCAGTGCTTCGCGCAGTATGGATTCGCCGGCACCACCACGAGAAAGGTGGCGACCGCCGCCTGCATCTCGGAAGGTCTGCTGTTCCGCCATTTTGCGACCAAGGCCGCGCTGCACGCTGAAATTCTCGCGGAAGCTTGCGAGGCCGATCCCGATCTCAAGCGGCTGCTTGCGCTTCAGCCGTCGAGTGAAACGCTTTTCATCCTGATCCGGGAGATGGTCGCCCATTTCCTTACGATCCGGACCGAGGCGGATCGCGAAGAGGCTGAACGGCTGCGCCTGACCGCATCGAGCCATCTCGATGACGGCGAGTTCGCGCGGTTGTTGTTCGAAAAGGTTGGAGAATTGATCTCTCCTTTATTTATCGCGTCACTCGATCGTGCCGTCGCCGCCGGTGATGCGGTGCGGATCGAGACGAAGCCGCTCGATCTGTTCTGGTTTGTCCACCATCTTCTTCATTCGCTCGCGCTGACGCGGTTGCCCGACACGCCCTCGGTCGATTATCCGGCGGACGATATTCTCGCGCGCGAACTCAACGGTTTTATCCTGCGTGCTCTCGGTGTGAAGGCGGATGTCATCGCCGCCCATCTCGATAGCGCGGCCTCGTTCTCAATATCGCCTCATCTTATTCCGGAAAGTGCCTGACATGACCGTTCCTGCCGAAGACGATCCGCATTCGCAGCGGCCTGCCGGTGAAACCAACGCATCCGCACATGCCCACAAACCCATTCGCATGCGCAAATGGATGATTGTCGTGGGCGGCGCGCTTGCCGTGCTGGTGGTTCTGTTCGTGGGCTTCAACGCCTTCCGGGACCACATGATCGCGCAGTTCTTCGCCAATATGAAGCCGCCGCCGGTCAGCGTCGCCGTGGTCGATGCCAAGAGCGAGGTATTGCCGAACCTGATCACCACGATCGGCGATCTCGCCGCCGTCCATCAGGTGGACGTCTCCGCCGACGTCAGCGGGCGCGTGACCCAGATCCTGTTCACGGCCGGTGCGACAGTGAAGAAGGGCGATCCGCTGGTGCAGTTGTTCGATGCGCCCGATCAGGCGGATCTTCTCAGCTTCAAGGCGCAGACCTTGAATGCGCAACTCGCGCTCGACCGCGCCAAGGCGCTGCTCGCGCGGTCGTTCGGCCCGCAGGCAACGGTCGATCAGGCGCAGGCCGCGTTCGATCAGGCGAGCGCAGGCGTCGCCAGGACCGAAGCGGTGATTTCGCAGAAGCTTGTTCGCGCGCCGTTCGACGGACAACTCGGCGTGCGCCGCGTGGAAGTAGGCCAGTTTCTGAGCGCCGGCACGTTGATCGTGACGTTGACGGACCTGTCGAAGGTCTACGCCAACATCACCGTGACGGAAAAGGACCGCGCCATCATTGCCGTCGGCCAGGAGGTGCAGATTCTGGTCGATGCCTATCCGGGCCGTGTTTTCGAGGGCAAGATCACCACCATCGAGCCGCAAATCTCCTCCGATACGCGTAACGTTCGGGTGCAGGCGACGCTTGATAATCCGGAATATCTCTTGAAGCCGGGCATGTTCGCGACGGTCTCGATCGTGCTGCCGGCGGAGCCCGCACAGGTAACGCTGCCCGAAACGGCGGTCGACTATACCTTGTATGGCGACTCCGTTTTCCTCGTGAAGGAGAACAAGGATAAGGACGGCAAGACGTCATTGACGGCAGAGCGCGTGCCGGTGACCACCGGTATCCGCATCCACGGACGCGTAGCGGTCAGGAAGGGTGTCAGCCCCGGCGATCGCGTTGTCGCGGTAGGCCAGCTCAAGCTTCAGTCCGGCGCGGCCGTTGAAATCTCGTCCGATCAGCCGCCGCCGATTCCAGCGCAGCCGCCGCGTTACTGATCAGCCGGAGCCAGCTTTCATGGTCTTTACAGACATCTTCATCAAGCGGCCGATCCTATCGCTGGTCGTGAGCCTGCTGATCCTCTTGATCGGTTTCAAGGCGGCGACCAGCCTGCCGATCCGGCAATATCCGAAACTGTCGAACACGGTGGTCACCGTGACGACGAGCTATCCCGGTGCATCGCCCGAACTGATGCAGGGGTTCATCACGACCCCGATCGAACAGGCGGTCGCCTCGGCTGAAGGCGTCGATTACATCACCTCGACCTCGGTGCAGGGCACCAGCACCATTCAGGTGTATGTGAGGCTGAACTTCGATCCCAACCAGGCGCTGACCGAGGTGCTCGCCAAGGTCAACTCGGTCAAATACCTCATTCCGAAGGAATCGAACGACCCGGTCATCACCAAATCAACCGGCCAGACAACGGCCGTGATGTATATCGGCTTCGCCAGTGACGAACTGGGCGGCTCCGCTATCTCCGACTATCTGACGCGCGTGATCCAGCCGATCCTGTCCACGGTCGATGGCGTGGCGTCCGCCGACATTCTCGGTGGCCAGACCTTTGCGATGCGCCTGTGGCTCGATCCCGCGCGAATGGCGGGACGCGGCGTCACCGCGGCCGACGTCGCGGCGGCGATTCAGGCCAACAACTATCAGGCGGCTGCCGGTCAGACCAAGGGCTTCTTCATCGTCTCCAACGTCACGACCAACTCCGATCTCAGCGACGTGCAGGCCTTCAAGCGCATGGTCGTGAAGGCGAAGAACGGCGGCCTGGTGCGCATGGAAGACATCGCGACCGTCGAACTTGCGGCGCAGAGCAACGATTCCAGCGTGGCCATGAACGGCCAGCACGCGATCTTCATCGGTGTTCAGGCAACGCCCCAAGGCAACCCGCTCACCATCGTCAAGGGCGTGCGTGCGCTGTTCCCGGAAATCGAACGCAGCCTGCCGCCGACCCTGAAAATGAAAGTCGCCTACGATTCGACCAAGTTTATTCAGTCGTCGATCGACGAGGTGGAGAAGACGCTCGGTGAAGCCGTCATCATCGTCATCGTGGTGATCTTCCTGTTCCTGGCGTCGTTGCGTTCGGTTATCATTCCAGTCGTTACCATTCCGCTGTCACTGATCGGCGTCTGTTCGCTTATGCTGCTCGCGGGGTTCAGTATCAACCTGCTGACGCTGCTGGCGATGGTGCTGGCTATCGGTCTTGTGGTCGACGACGCCATCGTGGTGGTAGAAAATATTCACCGCCATCTGGAGGAGGGGAAGTCTCCCGTTCAGGCGTCCATGATCGGTGCGCGGGAGATCGTCGGTCCTGTCATTTCGATGACGATTACCCTTGCTGCAGTGTACGCGCCGATCGGATTTCTCGGGGGCGTCACCGGCGCTCTGTTCCGGGAATTCGCCTTCACGCTGGCGGGGTCGGTGATCGTGTCGGGCATCATCGCGCTGACGCTGTCACCGATGATGTGCTCGATTCTGCTCACGCATGTCGAGCAAGGGTGGTTCGCCCGGAAGGTCGATGCGATTTTCCGCTCAGTGACGGATTGGTACGGAAATCATCTCGACCGTTCGCTGGATTACCGGCCCATCACGGCATTGTTTGCCGCGGTGATTCTGTTCCTCGTCGGGTTTCTCTATATGCACTCCAAAGCGGAGCTCGCTCCGGAGGAAGATCAGGGCATCCTGTTTTCTCTGACGAAGGCGCCCAAATACGCCAACATCGACTACGTCAACTACTATGGCGATCAACTCGGCAAGGTGTTCGGCGGCTTTCCAGAGACCGATCTCACTTTCGTGCTGAACGGCACCCCCGTCGCCAACCAGGGCATCGCGGGCATGATCCTGAAGCCATGGGATGAACGCAAGCGATCGTCGACCGCGATGAAGCAGGAGGTGCAGACCGCGGTGAGCAAGATCACCGGTACGCAGGCTTTCGTGTTCAACCTTCCGGCGCTGCCGGGCGGGCCGGGCGGCCTGCCTGTGCAGATGGTGATCAACTCGACCAGCGACTTCCGTCAGGTCTATCAGGAGATGGAGAAGCTGAAGACTGCCGCGCGCAAGAGCGGTCTGTTCATCGTCTCGGACAGCGATCTTGCCTTCGACCAGCCGGTGGTGCGGGTGAACATCGACCGCAACAAGGCGAACGAGCTTGGCATCACGATGCTGAACATCGGCAACACGCTTGCGGTCGCGCTCGGGGGCAACTACATCAACCGCTTCAATCTGCAGGGGCGCTCCTATCAGGTGATCCCGCAAGTGCCGCGCGCGCTTCGTTTGTCGCCGGAAGCGCTGAACGGTTACTACGTGGCCGCCGCCAATGGAGACCAGATTCCGCTGGCGACGTTGGTGGACATCAAGACCGGCACTGACCCGAACGCGCTGACCCACTTCAACCAGCTTAATTCGGCGACCTTCCAGGCCGTGCCGATGCCGGGTGTGACGGTGGGCACGGCCGTGGACTTCCTCGAGAAGCAGGCGCAGCAACTGCCGTCCGGCTTCGGTCACGACTATCTGTCGGATGCACGCCAGTACAAGCAGGAAGGCAACCAGCTTGCGGTGGCGTTCGCCTTCGCGCTCATCATCATCTTCCTGGTGCTGGCCGCGCAGTTCGAAAGTATCCGCGACCCGCTGGTGATCCTGATCTCGGTGCCGATGGCGATCAGCGGCGCGCTGGTGCCGCTGTTCTTCGGGGTGGCGACGATCAACATCTATACGCAGGTTGGCCTGCTGACGCTGATCGGTCTCATCAGCAAGCATGGCATTCTGATGGTGGAGTTCGCAAACGAGCTTCAGTTGAAGGAAGGCCTCAGCAAGCGTGCGGCCATCGAGAACGCGGCCCGTGTTCGTCTTCGCCCGATCCTGATGACGACGGCGGCGATGGTGACCGGTCTTATTCCGCTCCTGACTGCCAGCGGTGCGGGTGCGGCGAGCCGCTTCTCCATTGGCCTCGTGGTGGTCGCGGGCATGACCATCGGTACGATGTTCACGCTGTTCGTGCTGCCCGCGGTGTACGTTGCGATCGCAACCGATCACTCGGCGCATGCGATCTCGAAGCGTACCAAGGATATCGAGGCGTTCGAGGCGGGTCTCGCCTCCTGACCGACTGACGCCGGCCCTCCCGACCGCTTGCGGCGGCGAGGGCCGGCGTTCAATATGACGGGATGAATTCCACACCGTCTTCCTCGCGCGATGAAGTCCGTACGCTCTGGATTGGACCTCCGCTCAGTTTTTACGAAATCCTGTCGCTGAAGAGCCTTCTCGCGACCAGTGCTCGTGTCATTCTCTATTCCTACGAGTCCGATCTCGCGGTGCCGGACGGCGTCGAACTGCACGCTGCCGAGGCGGTGTTGCCGCTCGACATTCTGAAACGGTACAATGCCGGTGGTCCCGATGCCTGGGCGCGGCATTCGGACCTGTTTCGCTATGTAATGCTGGAGCGGTTTGGCGGCTGGTACGCCGATCTTGATATCGTGTGCCTCGCCAACGCGCTGCCACAGGGCGAGATGTATTTCGGCCGCGCCAGTGAAACACGTATCTTTGCGGGGCTGCTGAAATTTCCGAAGGGTTGTTCCGCGCTGCGTGATCTTGTTCTCGAAGCAAAACGAATTTTGCCGGAGGCCGGTGATGTAAGTACGGCACGGGCCGTTATTGGCACGCCGTTGCTCAGCCGGATTCTGCAACGGCATGGGCTGGATCGATTGGCGGCGCCGTCGCGAGATGCCTATGAGATTGCGTCCCACGAAGCGTTGGCATTTTTCGATCCCGAACAGTGTGAGGCGCTGGAGCGGAGGCTTGCGGGTTCGACGTTCACCCATCTCTGGAATGGCGCCTGGAACAGGCTGCGCATTCCCCGCCATTACGGGCCACCGCGCGGTAGCTTCCTCGATCGTCTGTTCACCCGTTTCGGGATCGACGTGCCGGAGCAGGGCAGGCTGAATTACGACTCCATCGTATCATGGGTGTTGGAAGATTGTATTCTGGATGAATACAAGCGCCGCGTCGGCGAAGCGGATTTTTCCGCTCATACGGTCGGCGAATTCACGCACGCGTTGCGGCGCGACGGCTGGCAGCCGCGCGACCGGCTCTATAATCCGCCGCAGCGGAAGGCGGATGCTGTGTCAGTCGCGTCATCGCTGCCTACGCAGACGGATGTGCCGCAGACGGTACGCACGTTCTGGCAAGGCGCTTCGATTCCGCTCTATCAGCAGGCGTGTCTTGTGAGCTTTGTCCGTCGCGGCCATCGCGTCGAGGTGTTCACCTATCTGAGCGAGACGAATTTCCCGCCGGGACTGCACGTCCGCGATGCACGCGAGATATTGCCGGAAGGGAGCGTGCTGCGATCACTGCCGGGTGGCCAGACGGGCATTCATGCGCACCTGTTTCGCTACGCTGTTCTGGAGCAACTCGGCGGCTGGTGGATCGATCCCGACGTGTTGCTGATGCAGCCGGATCTGCCGGAGGGAGATATTTATATCGCGCCGCCGGACGTGTTTCGCCGCACGCCGGTCGCGGTGCTGAAATTTCCGGCTGGGCATCCGCTGATAGCAGAAGCGCGCAGGCGGGCCGACCTGCCGGGCAGCGACCCCGCCGCATGGGAGCGTGCGGGGTCAGGGCTATTGAGCGAATTGCTGTCGGATTGCGATATTCTGTCGCAGGCCGAGGAGGGCCTCGGACCGATCTCTTGGCTGAACGTCCCGGACCTTTTCGATCCGGGCAGGCGCGAAGACTTGCGGGTTGCCGCTGCAGGCAGCCGCTTTCTGCACCTTCAGGACGAGGTCTGGCGGCGTGCCGGAATTCCCTCCGGGCTTGCCCCGCCGCAGGGTTGTTACCTCGCCGAATTGCTCGAACGTCATGGAATCACGGTGGATTTTCCTGCTCGGGTGACGTTCGATCAGGTCAACCGGTGGGTACGGCATATGTATCGTGTCGCGGGGGTTGGGTGAGTTTGGGTCTGGAATTCGAGGCGATTGGGCGCATTCGCTGCTGAGGCTTTTCAGTGACTCCACCGCAAAACTGCAAGCGATTTGCCGTGCGGCCGTTTGCTTCCGAATATTTTTTATGGTCTTTGAATCCATCGTTGGGTTGAAGGGACCAAGCGATTATGCGTTGCTGGGCAGATTTCAGATCTTGGACCTTGGCTAAAACGCCGCATGGGCTTCTGGCGGTGGCCGCTGTTGCATTAAGTTTCAACGGTGTCGCGACCGCCGCCGCACAGGACCTCTCCGAACAAAACCGCCTCTATCAGCAGATGGTTCGCAACCCGACGAACCATGACATCACCTTTGAATACGCTCGCGTCGCCACCGCCAACACTGATTACGAAGCGGCGATCGGTGCACTGGAGCGGCTGCTGTTCTACAATCCGAAGCTGACGCGGGTGAAGTACGAACTCGGTGCATTATATTTCCGGCTCGGCTCCTACGAGATGGCCCGGCGTTATTTCAAGGAGGCCTTGGCGAGTCCCGATCTTGACCCGGTGACGCGCCAGCGCATCGAGGCCTATCTGCCGGATGCCGACAAGCAACTTCAGCCGAGCCGCTTCTCCGGCTTTTTCCAGACCGGCGTGCGCTATCAGTCGAACGCGAATTACGCACCCGCCACGGGTTCGCTGCTATCGGGCGGCACGTTGTTCTCGCTGCCGCTGTCGTCGCAGAAGAGAAGCGACGTCAACTGGTTCGGCCTTGCGGGTCTCAGTCATGACTACGATCTGAATTCGCGCGGCGACGTGCTGGAATCGCGCTTCGCCGGTTACCTGACCGCGCAGGACCGCTTCTCCGATCTCAATGTCGGTCTGTTCGATATTTCCATCGGCCCGCGCATCGCGCTCGCGCCCGAGTTGCTGCCCGGCGCGACGATCAAGCCATACGTCGTCGGCGGCAACACCTGGGTTGGCGGCTCGTCCTATGCATCGACCGGCGGCGCGGGCGTCGCGCTGAACTTCCCGACCGGCACCCGCTTTTCGTGGGGACCGAGCTTCGAGTGGCGGCACGCCGATTTTACCAACAGCCCGTTGCAGACTTACTCCGGCTATGGCTCCGGCAACTGGTACACCGGCGCGCTCGGCGGCTCGTGGCAGATCATGCAGACCTTGCGGCTGGAGGGACGGGGCCTCTATCGCCGGGGCGATTCCGATCTGGTCTATCAGTCGTTCGATGCGTGGGCGCTGGAAGCCGCGCTGACCTGGGAGTTCGCGCCGCCTTTCGTCAGCATTCCGCGCAACTGGAGCATCTCGCCGTATTTCAAGTACACGAATACGCGGTTCGATGCTGCCAACCCGAACATCGACCCCAACATCGTGCGGCGTGACAACCAATGGAGCGCGGGCGCGATCCTGAACACGCCGATCACGAAAGCCATCGGCTTCACCACCACGGTGCAATACGATCACAACGGTTCGACGTTGCCGAACTACAGACTGAACAATTTCTCGGTCATTGCCGGACCGACATTCCGGTTCTGAGGATGTTTGCGATGGATGCGCATGTACGTTCCTGCCTGACTCCGTTGCTCACGGTGCTTCTGTCCACCGTCTCGGCGTTCATAGGTCTAGCTCCCGCGGCAGCGCAGAATGCCGGCCGCGTCGGTGCGGTTAATCAGGACGCGACCGGCACGCCGCCGGGCAATGCCTCGCGCATGCTGGCGATCGGCGCTAACGTCGTTCACAAGGAGCGCATCCAGACCACGGCGTCCGGTTCGACGCAGATATTGTTTCCCGATACCTCGACGCTCAATGTCGGCCGCAACAGCAACATCGTGATCGACGAGTATGTTTACGATCCGAACGCGGGCACCGGCAAGATGGTGGCCTCGGTCGGCAAGGGCGTGCTGCGTTTCGTCGGCGGCCAGATCAGCCACACGGCGGGCGTCACCATCAACACGCCGGTCGCGACGCTGGGCATTCGCGGCGGTGTCGCCACCATCGTCTACCCGATCACGGCGAACTATGCCGCGGCCGATCCCAATATCGCCAGTTGCAAGGGCGAACTGATCGTCGGCCATGTCGGTTCCTCGTCGATCAGGAATTCCACAGGTTCGGCGACGGTGCGGTCCGGTTTCGCGACCTGCGTGACGGGTCCGAACGATCCCATCCCGGAGCCGTTCCGGGTGTCCGACGCGTTGCTCGCGCAGATCATGACGAACCTGACCAGCAAGCCCGGACAGAGCGGCGGCGCGGTCGATCTGCCGACCGACCAGATGGCGAGCCGTCAGGGACTGGGGGCAAGCACCTTGCCCGACCCGAGCCACCCGCCGGGGACCGATCCGCTCGGCTACGTCTCGATTTTCGATGGCGGCAACAACCTCGCCAAGAACAAGGCGCAGGCCGGACAGACCCAGCAGGCACCGCCCGGCAACCCGCCATGCTATCCATGCTGCTACATCGACTGATAAATTGATATAGGGTCAGCGCCCGATTTCGAATCCCTGTATTGTGCGCGTGCGATCTGACGCTTGCGGCGGTTCGCGCGTCGTTGTTGCGCAGGGGCGGCCTTGGACCAGATCTACGATCTCGCGATCATCGGCGGCGGCGTCAACGGTTGCGGCATCGCGCGCGATGCGGCGGGGCGGGGGTACTCGGTCTATCTGTGCGAGATGAACGATCTGGCGAGTGGCACCTCGTCATGGTCCAGCAAGCTCATTCATGGCGGCTTGCGCTATCTTGAGTTCTACGAATTTCGTCTGGTACGTGAGGCGCTGATCGAGCGCGAGGTGCTATGGAGCATCGCGCCGCACATCATTGAGCTGGAGCGTTTCGTGCTGCCGCATCATGACGGCTTGCGGCCCGCCTGGCTCCTGCGGCTCGGGCTTTTCATCTACGACCATCTCGGCGGGCGCCGTCGCCTGCCTGCCGCGCGGAGGCTGAACCTGCGCCGCGATCGCGCGGGCCAGCCGCTCAAGCCGGTTTTCAAAATTGGGTTCGAGTATTCCGATTGCACGGTGGACGATGCGCGCCTTGTCGTGCTTAACGCGCTGGATGCGATGGAGCGCGGCGCGACGATAGCCACGCGGACGCAGGCCCTTGAAGCGACACGGGGAGAGGACGGCGTTTGGCATGTTGTTGTCGCTGACACTTCTACCGGAAGACGCAGCACCATCCGGGCGCGGATTCTCGTCAATGCGGGCGGGCCGTGGGTGCAGGAGATTTTGACGCAACGCGCGGGCATCGATGCCAAGGCGCATCTTCGTCTTGTGCAGGGTTCGCACATCGTCGTGCCGCGCCTTTACGAACATAACCGTGCCTACACGTTTCAGCACGGCGATGGCCGGGTGATCTTTGTGATTCCCTATCAAGACGACTTCACCCTGATCGGCACGACGGATCGCGATTACGAGGGCGATCCGTCCAAGGTGCGCGCGACACAGGAGGAGATCGAATATCTCTGTGCCTCCGTCAGCGAATATCTTGTTATGCCGGTGAAGCCTTCTGACGTGGTGTGGAGCTATTCCGGCGTGAGGCCGCTCTACGACGATCATGCGAGTGAGGCGCGCACCGCGACGCGCGATTATGTATTCGAGCTCGACGTGCCGGAAGGTTTGCCCATTCTCTCGGTGTTCGGCGGCAAGATCACCACCTATCGCAAGCTCGCCGAACACGCGCTGGAGAAGCTTGGACCTTATCTGCGCAGCGGTGGCGCACCGTGGACCGCAGATACACCGCTGCCCGGTGGCGATTTTTCCGTTGGTGGTGTGGATGCGCTGGTTCAAGGGCTGTTGCGCGACTATCCTTTCTTGCCGAAGCGTCATGCGTTGCGGTTGGTCCGTGCTTACGGCACTCATGCGCGGCGGATTCTCGGCCGTGCGGCGTCAATGGCAGAACTGGGGCGGGATTTCGGCCAAACACTGGCCGAGCGCGAGGTGCGTTATTTGATGGCACATGAGTTCGCTCAGACGGCGGGCGATGTGGTCTGGCGTCGTTCGAAGCTCGGGCTGCTGCTCACGAAGCAGGAAGTTGACGCGCTCGATGGCTGGATGCGCGAACAGCACAAGCCTGTCGCGCCAAATCCATATTGAGCGCCTGAACAGGCTTGCATCTTTTGCAACAAAGCAAGATGCGCTAAGCGGGATCGGCAACGAGCCGGGAGACGATGATGACGGGCAATCAAATTCAGCAGAAGGCATGGGGCCAAACCGGGGCGCAGGTATCGGTGATCGGGCAGGGCACATGGTACATCGACCGTGGCAACCATGCGGCTGCAGTGGCGGCCCTGCAGCAGGGCCTCGACCTCGGCATGACGCATATCGACACCGCCGAAATGTACGACGATGCCGAGCTTGTGGTGGCGGATGCCATCAATGGGCGGCGCGACGAGGTGTTTCTGGTGTCGAAGGTGCTGCCAAGCAACGCCTCGCGCGCGGCCACCATCAAGGCTGCCGAACGCTCGCTGGCGCGGATGCGCACCGACCGGATGGACTGCTACCTGCTGCACTGGCGCGGTGGCTACGATCTGGAAGATACCGTGAGCGCGTTCGAGCAACTCAAGAAGGATGGCAAGATATTGTCATGGGGCGTCAGCAATTTCGACGCCGACGATCTGCAGGAGATTTACGACATCGCGGGCAAGGGCAACATTGCGTGCAACCAGGTGCTGTATCACCTCAAGGAACGTGCGATCGAACATTCGGTGATTCCGTGGTGCGAAGCGCATGGCGTCACGGTGACGGCCTATTCGCCGTTTGGGCACAATGATTTTCCGTCTGTTAAATCCGAGGGCGGGCAGGTGCTGCAGCAGATCGCATCCGCGCACAATGCGACACCGCGTCAGGTGGCGCTGGCGTTCCTTACCCGCGCGTCTTCCGTGGTGACGATCCCGAAGGCATCCTCGGCCGCGCATGCGGCGGAGAATGCCGCGGCGGTTGGATTGGTTTTAAGTGCTGAAGAGGTCGCGCAGATCGACAGGGCGTTCCCGCGCGGGCGCGAGCCGAACCATCTGCCGATGTTGTGATAAAATAATTTGTCGTGGTGGATCTTATGCTGTCGCCATGACTTCGTCGCAAGTGCTCGTCGCAATGACAGCGAAGTTACCGCATCAGTAATGCGGCGGTGGTGGCTCGTTGCCCGGTGCCGCCGGGATGCTTTGTTCGGCGGCGCTGATGCGGTCGGTCAGTCGCGTCATCTCGCGCGTGAGAATATCGATCTGCTTCCATTGCGAGGTGATGGCCTGATTAAGGGTCTCGACGGTCGCCTCCTGATGCGCAATCTGGATTTCGAGCGCCTCGATCCGGCTTGCCAGTTCGGCTGCATTACTCATTTTCGTCACCTTGCTGTTCATTCGGCGATGAGGCCGCACGCTCCGTAAGGCCGTGGCCGAGCGCGATGCGCTGGTCGAACACGAAGCAATCGCCTTTCCAGCGGCTTTGACCCTCGGGAACGGTTTCCAGATATTTCAGGATGCCGCCCTTGAGGTGAAAGACGTTCTTGAAGCCGCGCGACAGCAGATAGGAGCTTGCCTTCTCGCAGCGAATGCCGCCAGTGCAGAACATCGCGATATCGGTGTCACGCGCCGGATCGAGCGTGCGATCCGCAAAATCCTTGAACTCGCTGAAACTCTTGATGCACGGATCGACCGCGCCCTCGAACGTGCCCATCTCCACCTCGAAGCCGTTGCGGGTGTCGAGCAGCATCATGCCCGGGCGGGCGATCAGTTCGTTCCAGTCCTGCGCATCGATGTACGTGCCGACCTGCTGCGTGGGATCGGTGCCGCCGTCCTTGAGTGTGACAATCTCCTTCTTCAGCCGGACCTTCATCCGATTGAACGGCATGTCCGCTGCAGTGGAGAATTTCAGTTCGAGGTTGGCGGTGCGTCCACCGAACAGCGCGCCGTGCTGGATCTGGTTCATCAGCGCATCGATGTTGACCGCATTGCCCGCGACCGTACCGTTGATGCCCTCAGAAGCCAGAAGGATGATGCCCCTGATGTCGAGGGCTACGCACATGTTGCGCAGCGGCTCGCGCAGGCTCTCGAAATCCGGCAACGGGGTGAACTGATAGAACGCGGCGACTTTGTAGGACATCGCGGTCTTATAATGGCAGAGCGGGCAAGGGGAAAGACGCGTCAGGCGGCGCGCATTCAGGCGACATGGACGGCTTCGTTCATGACCACCCGGTGTGGATGCGTGAAAATCTCGAACCCGTCGGACCGCGCGACGGCGCACAGCGTGATCCCGGCCCGTTCCGCCATGCGGATGGCGAGCGCGGTCGGCGCCGAGACTGAGACGATCAGCGACGCGCCGATGGAGGCGGTTTTCTGCACCATCTCGACCGAAACGCGGCTCGTCAGCAGCACCGCGCCGCTGTTGGTGTCGATCTCGTGGCGCGCAAGGGCGCCGCCGAGCTTGTCGAGCGCGTTGTGGCGGCCGACATCCTCGCGAATCTCACGAATGCCGCGCTCCGGCTCCCAGAAGGCGGCGGCGTGGACGGCGCGGGTCAGGGTGTTGAGCTTCTGCAAAGGGTGGAGCGCCTGCATCGCATCCATGATCTGCGCGGGCGTCACGGTGATGCCTTTGCCGACGATCGCCACGGGCTTCATCGCCTCGGAAATGGAATCGATGCCGCACAGGCCGCAGCCGGTCGGGCCCGCGATATGGCGGCGGCGCTCGCCGAGCCGCTCCGCGCTTTCCTTCTTCAGCCACATCCGCAGTTCGATGCCTTCGTCCTGCGGAACGATCTCAAGTGACTCGATGCCGTCAGCCGACGAGATGATTCCTTCCGTCAGGCTGAAGCCGATCGCGAAGTCTTCCAAATCCTGCGGCGTGCCCATCATCACCGCGTGGGTGCCGGCGTTGTAGGACATCGCGAGCGCGGTCTCTTCCGGCACGATGCGCGTGCCTTCCGTGAGACCGCTTTCGCGCCAGATCTGACGATGGGCTGAAACTGTCGGCTCGGTCATGCGTTGTATCCTGCTCCGGGAAAACGCCGGAGCCCATCATATAGGGCATCATGCGCGTCAGGGTAAGCGGTCGGGGCCGTCTCGCAAGGGCAAAAAGAACGCTGCGAAAGGCGGGCATGAGCCGCCCCATTGTCACCGAAAAGCTATGGCCCGCTTGTAACGTGAATCGGGGAGGCGGACTTTACGCATGAAAAAGCAGACCGGGCTCGCACCGCGCCGCATCCTTTGCGTTTTTCCGAAATATTCGCCGTCGTTCGGCACGTTCGAATACGCCTATCCGCTGACTGATGGCGTGAAGGCCTTCATGCCGCCGCAGGGCCTGTTGCTGATCGCAGCCGCATTGCCCGATTCATGGAGCGTGCGCTTCATCGACGAGAATATTCGTGCGGCCACCGATGACGATTTTGAATGGGCCGAGGCGGTGTTCGTCTCCGGCATGCACATCCAGCGCAGGCAGATCAACGATATTTGCCGCCATGCGCATCAACATGGCCGTGTCACCGCGCTCGGCGGGCCGTCGGTCAGCGCGTGTCCCGATTATTATCCCGAGTTCGATTATCTGCACATCGGCGAGATGGGCGATGCGACGGACGATCTGTTCAGGCGCCTCGCGGATGATGTCTCGCGGACAAAACGGCAAATGGTGCTGGAGACGCATGAGCGTCTGGCGATGGCGGAGTTTCCGCTGCCCGCCTATGAACTCATTCCGCTGCGTAAATACTTTCTCGGCAGCATCCAGTTTTCCAGCGGTTGTCCGTATCAATGCGAGTTCTGCGACATTCCGGGATTGTACGGCCGCAATCCGCGGCTGAAGTCGCCGCAGCAGGTCATCGCCGAACTCGACAAGATGGTAGCGAACGGGCTTTCGGGTGCCGTCTATTTCGTCGATGACAATTTCATCGGCAATCGCCGCGCGGTGCTGGAGTTGCTGCCGCATCTGGTCGAATGGCAGAAGCGCAACGGCTATGCGGTGCAGTTTGCCTGCGAGGCGACGCTGAACATCGCCAAGCGGCCGGAAATCCTGCAACTGATGCACGATGCGTTCTTCCTCACGGTGTTCTGCGGCATCGAGACGCCGGACCCGGACGCGCTGAAGGCGATGTCGAAAGAGCACAACATGATGGTGCCGATCCTGGAGGGCGTGAAGACGCTCAACAGCTACGGCCTGGAAGTGGTGTCCGGCATCATCCTCGGACTCGACACCGATACGGATCAATCAGGTGAGGGGATTCTCGATTTCATCGAGCAGTCGCAGATTCCGCTGCTCACCATCAATCTATTGCAGGCGTTGCCGAAGACGCCGCTGTGGGATCGGCTGGCGCGCACCGGCCGTCTGATCGAGAACACGGATCGCGATTCCAACGTGGATTTTCTGCGGCCTTATGATCAGGTGGTCGCGACTTGGCGCGAATGCATGGGCCGTGCCTACACGCCGGAGAAGATGTTCGCGCGCTTCCAGCACCAGATCGAACACACCTATCCGAATCGCATCCAGCCGCCGCCGACACGGCAGCGCCTGACGGCGGCGAACATCAAGCGCGGACTCACCATGGTGGCGAAGATCGTCTGGCATGCGGGCGTGCGCGGCGACTATCGCCGCGAATTCTGGAAGTTCGCGTGGCCGCGTCTGCAAGCGGGCGATGTCGAGCGCTTCATCAGTTGCAGCCTCGTCGCGCATCATCTGATTACGTTCGCGCGCGGCGCATCCAGCGGCGGCCAGACCGCGTCGTATTATTCGGACAAGCCCGGCGAGGCGCTGCCGCAGGCGGCGGAATAGGCCGCATTTTCAGTCCTTTAGGCCCCCTCGCATTCCCCGGCGGGGTGGGGTATTATGCCTGATCCCGGCGGCGATGCCGCTTTTTATCTAATGAAAACAGTATCTTAGGTTGTTGTGACGAATTCGTTCGCCCAGTCTTTGTCCATTTCTGCAT
>Ga0153956_1000800_pt1 | contig 32409 bp, 28 predicted proteins | sample TSFL040MetaG_FD_104704 | JGI IMG/M metagenome (GOLD analysis project Ga0153956, IMG submission 104704) | Attine ant fungus gardens microbial communities from Florida, USA - TSFL040 MetaG | ecosystem: Host-associated > Fungi > Mycelium > Unclassified | place: USA: Florida, Wekiwa Springs... | reverse complement strand
GTGACTTTCGTGTTCGCGCTGATCATCATCTTCCTGGTGCTGGCCGCGCAGTTTGAAAGTCTGCGCGACCCGCTGGTGATCCTGATCTCGGTGCCGATGGCGATCTCGGGCGCGCTGATCCCGCTGTTCTTCGGCCTCGCGACGATCAACATCTACACCCAGGTGGGTCTGGTGACGCTGGTCGGCCTGATCTCCAAGCACGGCATCCTGATGGTGGAATTCGCCAACGAGATGCAGGTCAAGGAAGGGCTGGACCGCCGCGCCGCCATCGAGCATGCGGCGCGCGTCCGTCTGCGTCCGATCCTGATGACCACGGCGGCGATGGTCGCCGGCCTGCTGCCGCTGCTGACGGCCAGCGGCGCCGGCGCGGCCAGCCGTTTCTCGATCGGCATCGTGGTGGTCGCGGGCATGTCCATCGGCACGCTGTTCACGCTGTTCGTGCTGCCGGCGGTCTATACGTGGATCGCGACGGACCACAAGGCGGCGACGGAAACCCAGCGCGCCAAGGACATCGAGAAGTACGAACTCAGCCTGACGTGACGCCTGCCTTACCTCTCCCCGTTTACGGGGAGAGGCCGCGAGCCTTTCAGGCGAGCGGGTGAGGGGCGCTTACCGCTTTAAGCATTGCCCCTCATCCCGATCTTCTCCCCGCTTGCGGGGAGAAGGAGCTTATCGTGGCTGTGTGCCGTTTTACGCCTCCTTTGCGGAGGTGTATGATCGCCGCGATCATGTTGGCGGTTCGCAATCTCACCAAATCCTATGCCACATCGGACGAGCGGCTCGCCGTTCTGCGCGGCGTGGACCTCACGCTGGCGGCGGGTGAGAGCGTGGCGCTCACCGGGGAATCCGGCAGCGGCAAAAGCACGCTGCTGCATCTGATCGCGGGCCTCGACAGCGCGGACAGCGGCGACATCCTCCTTGATGGCAAGGTGGTGTCCGGCCTCTCCGACAGCGAACGCGCGGCGATGCGGCGCGATCGCCTCGGCCTTGTGTTCCAGCAGTTCAATCTCATTCCCAGCTTGCAGGTTTCCGACAATCTCGCGTTTCAGGCGCGGATCGCGGGGCGCTATGACGCCGGATGGCAGGACGAACTGGTCGAGCGGCTCGGCCTGCGTGCCTTGCTCGATCGCTATCCCGAGCAATTGTCCGGCGGCCAGCAGCAGCGCGTCGCCATCGGCCGCGCGCTGGCGATCAGGCCTCTGCTGCTTCTGGCGGACGAGCCGACCGGCAATCTCGATGAGGCGACTGCCGACGAGGTGCTGGCGCTGGCGCGCGATCTGGTTACGCGCACGGGCTGCGGCTTCCTGATGGTGACGCACAGCGAGCGGCTGGCGGCGACGCTCGACCGGCATGTGCACCTGCATGCGGGGCGGATCGCATGATGCGCGCGGTCTGGGTCCTTCGCACGTTGCTCAGCCACTGGACCCGGCACCGGATGCAGCTTGCGACCCTGCTGGTCGGCCTGATTTCCGCGACGGCGCTATGGAGCGGCGTGCAGGCGCTGAACAGCCAGGCACGCAACAGCTACGACCGCGCGGCTGCGACCTTCGGCGGCGGCGACACCGCGATGCTGGTGGGACGCGACGGTCCGGCGTTTTCCCAAAAGCTGTTTGTCGATCTGCGCCGCGCGGGATGGCCGGTGTCGCCGGTGGTCGAAGGCCGCGTGACGATCAATGGGCGTTCGTATCGGCTGCTCGGCATCGAGCCGCTGTCATTGCCTGCCGGTGTGGGATCTGCGCCGGAGATCGGACAGGCGGATCTGCAAAAGTTTCTGATGCCGCCGGGACAGACGCTGGTCGCGCCGGAGACGTTGTCGGATATGAAACTGGGCGAGGCGGCGACGCCGCAGATTAATGCAATGACCCTCCCGCCGCTCGCGTTGCAAGGGAGTCTTGTGCCCGGCGTGCTGGTGATGGACATCGGCATCGCCCAGCGCATCCTCAACATGCGCGATCAGGTTTCGCGGCTTCTGGTCGGTCCGCAGACCGGTGCGCGCATGCCGCTGGAGCAGGTGACCGGCGGTCAGCTTCGCCTCGTCCAGGCCGGCGCGCCGAGCGATCTCGAACGGCTCACGTCGAGCTTCCATCTCAATCTGACGGCGTTCGGCCTGCTGTCGTTCGTTGTCGGGCTTTTCATCGTGCATTCGGCGATCGGGCTCGCGCTGGAGCAGCGGCTGCCGATGCTGCGCACCATGCGCGCCTGCGGCGTGTCGGCGCGCGCGCTGACCGTTGTGCTCATGATCGAGCTTGTCTCGATCGCGTTGCTTTCCGGTATCGTCGGATTGATCTGCGGCTATATGGTCGCGGCGTTTCTGCTGCCCGATGTGTCCGCGAGTTTGCGCGGACTGTATGGTGCGCAAATTCCGGGGCAGTTGTCGCTGCAACCAGGCTGGTGGCTGTCGGGGCTTGGGATGAGTGTTGCCGGCGCATTGATCGCCGCCGCCGCGGGACTTTATCGGGCCTATCGCCTGCCGGTGCTGGCCGCCGCGCAGCCGTATGCGTGGCAGCAGGCGCAGCAGCGCTGGCTGTTGCGGCAGGGCGCATTCGCCATCGTCATAGCGCTGGTGGCCGCCGCGTCGCTCTATTTCGGAGACTCGCTGACTTCGGGCTTTCTCGTGCTGGCGGGGCTGCTGCTTGCGGCGGCGCTGGCGCTGCCGGTTCTGCTCGGCGGCGTGCTGTGGCTCGGCCAGCGCGGCACCGTGCGCCCGCTGGTGAAATGGTTCTGGGCGGACAGCCGCCAGCAACTGCCGGGCCTGTCGCTCGCATTGATGGCGCTGCTATTGGCGCTGGCCGTGAATGTCGGCGTCGGCACCATGGTGCAGAGTTTCTCGCGAACCTTCACCGCATGGCTCGATGACCGGCTGGCGTCGGACGTTTATCTCAACGCGTTGAGTGACACGCAGGGCCAGGAGATCGTCGCGTGGCTGCATCGGCGTCCCGAGGTGGAGGCCATCCTTCCGGCGTGGCGCACCGATATAACGCTGGCGACATTTCCCGCGGAGGTGATCGGCTTCGCCGATCACGCGACCTATCGCGAACGCTGGCCGCTGATCGAAGCCGAGCCCGGCATCTGGGACAAGGTGCATGCAGGCGAGGGCGCGCTGTTCAGCGAGCAGCTTGCGCGGCGCCTGAAAGTCGGTCTCGGAGATCATGTGCGAATTCCCACGGCGGCGGGCGGATGGCCGGTCGAAGTCGTCGGAATTTATCCCGACTACGGCAACCCGAAGGGGCAGATCGGCGTCGATGTCGACGCGCTGGCGACGCACTGGCCGGATGTCGCGCGCACCCGCTTCGGCCTGCGCGTCAAGCCGGACAAGGTCGCGCCGCTTGTCGCGACCATGCGCGAGAGATTCGGGCTCGATCCCAGCCGGCTGCTCGATCAGGCCACGCTCAAGGCCGACTCAACCCGCATCTTCAACCGCACATTCTCCGTAACGTCCGCGCTGAATGCCTTCACCCTCGGCGTTGCGGGCGTCGCGCTGCTGACGAGCCTCCTGACGCTCAGCAACAGCCGCCTGCCGCAACTCGCGCCGCTCTGGGCGCTCGGATTGACGCGGCGGCGATTGGCAGGGATCGAACTCCTGAAAACCATGTCCGTCGCCTTCATCACGGCGCTGCTGGCGCTGCCGCTCGGGTTGCTGGTGGCGTGGTGTCTGGTCGCCGTGGTGAATGTGAAAGCATTCGGCTGGCGCTTGCCGTTTCATGTTTTCCCGTTGCAACTCGTCGCGTTGCTGATCGTTGCCATGCTGGCCGCGCTTGTTGCAACCTGTCTGCCGATCCTGCGCCTGATGCGGCTGCAACCGGCGGCGCTTGTCAAGATATTCGCCAATGAACGGTGATCCTCGCATCAGCCGTCGTGCGTTCGTCGGGGGCGGACTGCTTGCGCCGTTCGCTGCGCCCTCTGCATTCGCGCAGGGGTTTGCGGGGCTCGGCATCGAAAGTGGCGGCTTCGCGGCGGTCGTTCCCGGTAAGGTGCTGGCGTTTCCGCGCGATCACGGCCCGCATCCCGACACTCGCATCGAGTGGTGGTATCTCACCGCGAACCTGCGCGATGAAAGCGGCGCGGCGTGGGGCGCGCAGTGGACGCTGTTCCGGCAGGCGACATCGCCCGGCGCGCAGCAGGAGGGTTGGGCCAATCAGCAGATCTGGATGGGGCATGCCGCCGTCACCAATGCTGACACGCATCGGTTTGCCGAGAAGTTCGCACGCGGCGGCGTCGGGCAGGCGGGCGCGCAGGCCGAGCCGTTTCAGGCGTGGATCGACGCATGGCAGATGCGGGGAGGCGATGCGTTTTCACCGCAGGCTGTTGCACCGTTGACCGTCACCGCATCGGGTGCGGATTTCGGCTACACGCTGACGCTGGAAGCGGATCGCCCGCTGGTGCTGCAGGGCGACGGCGGCTACAGCCGGAAATCCGAGCGCGGACAGGCGTCGTACTATTACAGCCAGCCATATTACCGCGCCTCGGGCGCGATCACGCTCGGCGAGAAGCGGATTGCCGTCAGCGGCCGTGCATGGATGGACCGCGAATGGAGCAGTCAGCCGCTGGCGTCGGACCAGACCGGATGGGACTGGTTCTCACTGCATCTCGAAACCGGTGAGAAAGTGATGCTGTTCCGCCTGCGCCAGAAGGACGGGGGGAACTATTTCGCCGGCAACTGGATTGACGCGAACGGTCATTCGGAGCCTTTGGCTGCCAATGCGATCGCGATGACCCCAGCGGCCTTCACCGATATCGAGCGCCGACGGCTGCCAACATCGTGGAGCGTCACTGTCGCCAGCCGAGGATTGAAAATCGTTACGGTCCCGCTCAATGCCGGAAGCTGGATGGGCACACGCTTCGCCTACTGGGAAGGGCCGATCGGTTTTCGCGGAAGTCAGGCGGGTGCCGGTTACCTTGAAATGACGGGATATTGAGAAAGCGATCGCATGAACCACAAACCATTCGGCAGGACGGGCGAGCAGGTGTCCGTGATCGGGCAGGGCACATGGTACATCGATCGCGGTGACCGTGCGGCTGCGGTGTCGGCGCTGCGCAAGGGACTCGATCTCGGCCTGACGCATATCGACACCGCCGAGATGTATGGCGATGCGGAGCTTGTCATCGCCGATGCCATCGCGGGACGGCGCGATGAGGTGTTTCTGGTTTCCAAGGTGCTGCCGGGCAATGCTTCGCGCCGTGGTACGGTGCAGGCCTGCGAGCGCTCGCTGAAGCGGCTCGGCACGGATCGCCTCGACTGCTATCTCTTGCACTGGCGCGGACAGTATCCGCTGGAAGAAACGGTCGCGGCCTTCGAGGGACTCGTCAGCGCGGGAAAAATCCGCTCATGGGGCGTCAGCAATTTCGATGCGTCGGATTTGGCGGAGATGCTGGCCGTTGCCGGGGAAGGCCGGATCGCCTGCAATCAGGTTCTCTATCATCTGAACGAACGCGCCATCGAGCACTCGGTCATTCCGTGGTGCGAGCATCATGGCGTGGCGGTGGTGGCTTATTCGCCGTTCGGCCATGACGACTTCCCGGAGCCGACATCGGCGGGCGGCAGGGTGATTCAGGAGATCGCGGCCCGTCACAACGCGACGCCGCGCCAGGTCGCGCTCGGATTCCTGACCCGCCATCCCTCGCTCTTTGCCATTCCGAAAACCTCAAGGGCGATTCACGCTGCCGACAATGCGGCGGCGGGCGACATTGCACTCACCGAAAGCGAGGTCGCGGCGCTGGACAAGGCGTTTCCGCTGGGCCGCGAGCCGCGCAGCCTGCCGATGATCTAGATCACCGCGCGGACACCCTGCCAGAGCAGCACCAGCGAGACGGCGAACAGCAGCACATAGGCGATGCGATAGAACGTATCGGTCGGCATCTTGCGCACCAGCCAGATGCCCGCGAAATTTCCCAGCACGGCGATCGGCAGGAGCAGCAGGGATGTCGCGAAATTCTTCGCAGTGAACTGCGCGAGGGCAAAATAGGGTCCGATCTTCATCAGGTTGACGATGGCAAAGAAGACCGTGGAGGTGCCCACCAGCGTCAGCTTGGGCAGGCGTTGCGGCAGGACATAGACCTGAAATGGCGGGCCGCCTGCCTGGGTCATGAATGAGGTGAAGCCGGATACGCCGCCCCAGAACACGCCGCCGGCGGTTGTCGCCTGACGCGGCTCGATGGCCTTGCGCCGGAGCCAGGTGTGAGCCGTGAACGCCAATCCGATTGCGCCGACGGTGATGCGGATGACGGCATCGGACATGTGCGATGCCAGCAGCCAGGCCAGCGCCATGCCGATGGCTGCGCCGGGCAGCATGATTCTCAGGTTTCGGCCATCCCAATCCCGCCGGTAGACATAAAGCGAGATCATGTCCTGCGTGATGAGCGTCGGCAGGATCAGCGCCGCGGCTTCCAGCGGCGGCAGATACAGTGCCAGCAATGGGGTCGATGCGATGCCGATGCCGGCAAGCCCGCCCTTGGCGAGCCCGAGCAGGATCACCGCCGGAATGGCGACGGCATAGAACAGCGGTTCGGTGATGATCGCAGGCAAGCGGGCAATTCCGGACGGCGCGAGGCCCAAAGCAGGGTTGCGGGTCGCGCCCGTGAAAGAGATGTGACAAGCCGCGGTGACACGGCGCTGTCATTTAATCCCTAGTGATCCGATTCTAACATTCGTATGGTATTTTCGCACGCCCTTTACGAATGTTAGAACCTGTGACGCGCAAGTTCGTATGGCACTAATCGGGATTGTCCGGGATTAGCCAGGCCTTCGCGGGAAATGGTTAGAATTATTGGGCTTCGAGCGTTTCGGGCGGGCGTTCTGCGTCCCGGCGGCGTGCAGGATCAAATGGCACTGGCCGCGGCGCGATGGCGCGAATTCCCCGAAAACCGGGGTCTGTCGGTGACAACCCGGCGGCAAGTGCAATCATTCCCGCGCGGCTCGGAGCTATGTCCCCGTTGGAAATGTTGATGAGGAAAAAGGACGTGCCTCGATTCAGAACGAAGTGCTCTTGCAGGACGTGTTGTTGAAGCGTGCGCCAGAGGCTGCGCTGCAGCGCGGTTTCTCCGTCAGAGAGATTATGCCGACCCTCGATTTGATCGACCATGCGCGTTTGGCAGCCGCTTTTTCCACAGACGAGATCGACACGCCGACACCGGAGTTGGCGTCACGACTTCGGGCGCTGGCAGCCGAATTCGACTTCAGCTTGGGTTTGATCACGGACGAGCCGGTGCCGGTCCCTCAGTCGGCAAGCAAGCTCGGCCTCATGCGGGCGCTGCGTGAGATAGACCTATGGGAGACAGCGAAGGCAGCCGTCGCGTCCGATCCTGATGTGCAAGAACAGTGGGACCTCGCGATCGAGATCAAGCGGAGCGATCCATTGACCGCCGGCATTGTCGCCACGCTCGCGCTGACCGACCAGCAGGTGGACCAGCTTCTGATCCGCGCGGCCGAACTGGTCGCGTAACGACTTGCTCCCGCTGAAGTAGCGGGGGGCGGCGGACTGACCAGCGACGAAGACCGTTCTCGTCACCACGCCGGTGCCGGGCCAACGTTCTTTACTTCGGAAAGTTGGTCCGGATATTGTGCGGCGCTGATGCCGTTCGGTTTATGGAAGCCTAGCAAGTGGATATCATCAAGCCCTTACATGGGATACGGGGAATAGCGGCCTTAACCGTCGTCTTAGGACACGTAAGATCTTTGACCCATTTTCCAGATGTTGCGATGGCGGCGTCCTTGGGGGTTGTTCTTTTCTTTGTACTGAGCGGATTCCTCATGGGGAGGATCTATCTTTTCTCCTCTTTTAATCGAGTTTCGGTCTGGCACTACGTTGTTGCGAGGTTCGCCCGCGTATACCCATTGTTCGCCATTGTTATTCTGGCTGGGGCGTTTTTCTTCGAGCACGGATCGGCTCCCAAACCATTCCGCTTTGGGGGCGACGGCATCATGCAGCACCTGCTTTTTTTGGGTGATGGTGCCACAGTGTGGACAATCAGTGTCGAGTTCAAATTCTACGCCGTGTTTCTTTTGATCTGGGGCATTTGTTCATTTTTCCCACGAATTAGACGAGCCTATCTGGCGTCGGCAATCATTGCTGCGGTGCTGGTGCTTTGGGCGATGGGGCTTGGCGGCGGTCGGATAGATTTGCAGCGTTATCTGCATTTGTTCCTGCTTGGTGTATTGGCTTCAATTGTATTGAGCGGCACTGTTACTAATGTGTGGGAACGGGTCGCCGGCCTGGCGCTGCCGATGTCACTTCTTCTTTACGCGATTGCATTTTTCGCAATCCCAAAATTCTATAATCATAACTTTGTTTATTCTGACATGGCTATCTGCGCACTCGCGTTCGTCATCGTGACTTGTGCAGTAGCTGCGCCTAGGTCCCTTGCAGGTAGAGCTCTTAGTTTTCGGCCGCTGGTCTTCCTTGGCGAAGTTTCCTTTGGCATATATCTGCTCCATCGAATTGTTTTTCTTGGAATCGAAAAGCTCGATATCGCGTTCGTGCCAGGATTTGTGAAGCTGGCAATTGTTCTTGCCGCGACAATCTTCGTTTCGTGGCTTGCATTTGTATTGATCGAGAGGCCGAGCAGGCGGGCTATCCGCCGTCTTGGCGAAATGGCGCTGACAGGTCACCGACCCTCATCCATGGTCGCAGGCGCGCTTCGCGGTCCAGCGCGATCTGTCCAGCGCCCCGCCGAAATATCGCTTCCTGCTCAAGAAGACGGCGTTGATCCGCGCCGCCAGCGCGGCCTGCGTCGAACATCCTGACGATGAAGCGAAGCGGCAATATCTGCGCGGCCTCGCGGACGCCTGCCACGGCACCACCGATGCAGAGACCGCGTGCGCGGCGCCGAGATTGCGCAGGCCGTCGCGGACCAGGCGCAGCGGCGTACCGACCGGCTGTTCTGTGAGGCATGGCACGCCGCCGCATTTTCGGGGCAGTCGCTGCAGCCATCTGCCTGCCTTGCCGCGACCGAACACGATGGCGTGCGCAGGCCTACATCGTTGGCCTGTTTCGGTCGGCACCGGATGAGGAGCCTCCGCCGGCCGCTTCAGGAAGGCTCTCGGGAACCATCAGCACCCACGGCGATTGAGCCGCGTGGAGCGAGTTGCGTTGTGGTGAGACACCGGCGGTTCGAGCCGCCAATTCCTCTCTCCAGTGGAAGGAGCTTGCGGACGATTGGCGAGGCCGTGGCCTACATCGACCGGTTCCCCGAGGCCGAACAACTGACAAAGGAATGGCAGGCCGCAATGCTCGCCCTGAAGGTGGTCATCGACCACGACGGGCCGACCATGTTCGCCCGCATGGGGATGATGAGCGCGCTCGATCGGGGCGTCCCGCCGCCCATCAGATGGACCGGCCGAACGAGGCGCTGGCGAGCCCGAAACTGACCGTTTTACGGGGTGACATCCGAAGTTGCGCGCGGAGCCATTTGAATTTGTGCGCTACAGAATCTCAGGATCGCTAGACTTATCACTTCTAGTGTCCTTTCGAATCCGAAGGACGCTATGGAGCGCGATGCAAAATGAAGCGAACTTCGGAGTCGGGACACGAGATCGGCTTGCGAAAGCAACTCGTATCCGTGCGTGAAAAATGCAGGCTGCCCTTGTGGGATCGCCCGGGCGACAATAGGTTCTGGCCATGCCTCGTTACTTCTTCAACACGCGCATCGGCAACACGCTTATTCCCGACCCCGAGGGCGAGGAATTGCGCGATCCCGATCACGCCTGGCAAGTCGCGCGCGAGACCATCCGGCAAATCCTGGAAGAAGAGGGCAAGGAGCCGAGCCTGCTGTCCGCGTCGCTGGAAGTCACCGACACCGCTGGTGAGATCGTGCTGGAATTTCCGTTTACCGAGGCGCTCGAGTTCCCCGACGAACCGCCGTCGCAGCATTGAGCTTGAGCGGCTGGACGGGCGTTGCCGAGTTTGCATCGCCCTGGGCGAGCTGCGCGGCGAAATCGGCGACACGCTCCGCGGCCAGCGTATCCGGTGATGCGAGCCAGCTCGCGGAGAAGGTCAGCGACGGCACCTGCATATCGGTGGTGAGAAGGTTGAGTTGCCCTTCCGCCAGTTCGCGCTCGACAATGGCGTTCGGGATCACGGCGACGCCGAGGCCGTCGGTCGCCATGCGGATCACGGTGGCGAGCGACGCGCTGGCATGCAGCCGGATCGATGGCAGGTCGGGCCGGTTGAACAGCGAGCGCACGATTTCATAGGGCTGCGTCTTGCGCGGAAAGGTGATGATCGCAAAGCGCGCGAGATCATGTGCGGTCAGCACGCCATCGGGCAGGCCGAGCGAAGGACTGGCGACAAACGAATTCGGATAGTCGCACAGCACGCGGTTGCGCACGTTCGATTCCGACCATGGGCCGAGGCAGAAAGCGAGATCGATCTCCTGCGAGAGAAGGCGTGCGCGCAGGTTGGGCGTGATGTCGACTTCGACTTCGAGCGAGAGATTTGGATGTGCGCTTGCAACCTGTTCGATCAGGCGTGGCAGCCATGTATGCACGATGGTTTCGGAGACGCCGAGACGAATGACGCCGCGCATCGCCGAGCGTTCCATCACCGCCGCCAGCATTTCCGAACGCAGGCCGATCAGCTTCTCGGCATATTGCAGCATCTGCCGTCCGCTCGGTGTCGGCGTCACGTTGCGGCTGTCACGCTGCAACAGCTTCACGCCGAGTTCCATTTCGAGCTGCGCGATCCGCTGCGAGATCGCGGGCTGCGTGGTGTTGAGCTTGCGCGCCGCGCCGCCGAAGCTGCCGAGCGTCACCACCCAGAGAAACGTCTCGATTGATTTGAAATCGATCATGCTCGTCTATCTTGCAATGAATTAGCGCTTCTTATCGTTTCTCATAAGAAAACGCGACTGGACTTTATGATAGCGCAATGATCCACTCTTTTGCGAGAAAAACGGAGTGATCTGATGCTATCCGCGGCTTCGCAATTGTCCCCCGCCGAACAGGGCTCGGCCCCGGTGCTTCCGAGTGAGGAGGCGCGTCGCGCCTACCGCGCCGGAGAGGTCGCGGTGACGGCGGGCGTCGCGCCCGGTTATGTGCAGGGCAACCTCGCGATCCTGCCGGAGAAGCTGGCTTCGGCCTTTCATCGTTTCTGCCAGCTCAATCCCAAGCCCTGTCCGATCATCGGCATCTCCGAGGTCGGCGATCCGCGCATTCCGGCGCTCGGCCTCGATCTCGATATCCGCACCGACATTCCGCTCTACCGGGTCTGGCGCAATGGCGAGATGGTCGATGAGCCCGTCGACATCATGAGGCACTGGCGCGACGATCTCGTCGCCTTTGTGATAGGCTGCTCGTTTTCATTTGAGGAGGCGCTGGTCGCCGACGGCCTGAAGATCCGTCATGTCGAAGAACAGCGCAACGTTCCGATGTATCGCACCAACGTGCCGTGCAAGTCCGCAGGTCCGTTCTCGGGGCCGATGGTCGTGTCGATGCGGCCGTTCAAGCCGGCCGAAGCGATCCGTGCGGTTCAGATCACCACGCGTTTTCCGTCCGTGCACGGCGCGCCGGTGCATCTGGCGAAGCCGGAGCTGATCGGCATCAAGGATATTGCCAAGCCGGACTATGGCGATGCCGTGAGCATTCGGCCCGATGAAGTGCCGGTATTTTGGGCGTGCGGAGTGACCCCGCAATCGGTCATTCTGCACTCGAAGCCCGAGTTCGCGATCACGCACGCACCGGGTTACATGTTGGTCACCGACGTTCGCAATTCCGCGTTTTCGATCTAGTAAAACTGGACATCATTCGAAAGCCCGGAAAAGGGCTTCGGTTATAGGGGAGTGTCATTGATGAATCGTCGTGAAGTTCTGTTGTCGGGCGTTGCCCTGTCTCTCGCCGGAGCCGTCGGCTCCCGCGCTTTCGCGCAAGGCGGTGAAATTCCCATCGGATGCATCTGGCCGCTGACCGGCCCGACCGCGCAGGTCGGCGCCGATGCGCGCGCCGCGCTGGAGACCGCGGCCGATATCATCAACAATGCGCACGACCTGGATATTCCAACGGCAAAGAACGCCGGACTGGCGGGCCTCGGCGGCGCCAAGGTCAAGCTGATCTTCGCCGACCATCAGGGCGATCCGCAGAAGGGCCGCGCGGAAGCCGAGCGCCTGATCACGCAGGACAAGGTGGTCGCGATCTGCGGCGCATTCCATTCCTCGGTGTCCGCGACCGTCAGCGCCTCGTGCGAACGCTACGGCATTCCCTATGTCGCGGCGGACTCTTCGTCGCCGAGCCTGCATCGCCGGGGCCTGAAATTCTTCTTCCGACCGGCGGCGCACGACGAAATGTTCTCGCTCGCGATGTTCGAGTTCATGGATGCGCTCAAGAAGAAGGGCAAGAAGATCGACAGCGTCGGACTGTTCTACGAAGACACCATTTTCGGCACCGACTCCTCGAACGTGCAGCGCAAGCTCGCCGCTGACCGCGGCTACAAGGTCGTGGCCGACATCAAGTATCGCGCCTCGTCGCCGTCGCTGACGGCGGAAGTGCAACAGATCAAGACCGCCAATCCGGACGTGCTGCTGCCGTCGAGCTACACCACCGATTCCATCCTTCTGATGAAGACCATGGATGAACTCGGATACAAGCCGAATAACCTCTTGGCGCAGGCGGCGGGCTTCGCCGACAAGGCGACGTTCGATGCGGTGGGCGACAAGCTCAACGGCCTGATCTCGCGCGCCAGCTTCTCGCTGGATCTCGCGTCGAAGCGGCCGTCGGTCGGCAAGGTCAATGACCTGTTCAAGGCCCGCGCCAACCGCGACCTCAACGACAACACCTCGCGCCAGCTCACCTCGCTGCTGGTGGTGGCGGATGCCATCGATCGCGCCAAGTCAACCGATGGCGAGAAGATCCGCGCCGCGCTCGCCGCAACCGACACCCCCGGCGAGCAGACCATCATGCCGTGGAAGCGCATCAAGTTCACCGCCGAAGGCCAGAACGACGATGCCGATCCGGTGCTGCTGCAGTATCTCGGCGGCAAGTTCATCACCGTCTACCCGGCGCAGGCGGCCATCGCCGAGCCGAAATGGCCGATGAACGGCTAGCCCTGCGACAAGGCGCTGCTGTCAGGCAGCGCCTTTTTCTTGGATGTTTTCGAACGTGGGTGTGGGGACCGCGCGCAGATATGCGTGCGCTTGCAGGGGTAGGTATGTTCCGGTGACGACACAGGCCTTTTTACAGGTGATCGCCAGCGGCCTTCTGATGGGGCTGATCTACGCGCTGATCGCGGTCGGCTTGTCGCTGATCTTCGGTCTGATGGATGTGGTGAACTTCGCCCATGGCGAGTTCCTCATGCTCGCGATGTACGCGACCTTCGGGCTGGTGCTCACGACGGCGCTCGATCCCATTTTACTGGCGCCGCTGGTGGTGGCGCTGATGTTCGTGCTCGGCGTCGCGGTCTATGCGGGCATCATCCGCTTTGCCATGCGCGCCAAGGCCAATCCCGGCATGGTGCAGATCTTCGCGACCTTCGGACTGGCGCTGCTGATCCAGGGCCTCGCGCAGTATGTCTTCACGCCGGACTATCGCAACATCGCCAACACCTGGCTGGGCGGCAAGACGCTGAACCTCGGCGGTGTGTTTCTGCCATGGCCGCAGATTTTCGGCGGCGCGGTTTCGCTCGCGGTGTTCGGCGGACTGTTCTGGCTGATCACGCGGACCGATTTCGGCAAGGCGCTGGAAGCCACGCGCGAGGATCAGGGTGCGGTGGCGCTGGTGGGTATCGACCGCAACCGCGTGTTCGCGCTGGGCTGGGGTCTCGGCGCGGCGCTGGTCGGCATCGCGGGCGCGGTGCTGGCGATCTTCTACTACATCCATCCGCAGGTCGGCGGCACCTTCGCGCTGATCGCCTATGTGACGGTGGCGCTCGGTGGCTTCGGCAGCATTTTCGGTGCGCTGGTGGCTGGCGTGATCGTCGGACTGGTCGAGGCGCTGACCACGCTGATCCTGCCGGCATCGCTGAAGTCGATCGGTGTCTATTCGCTGTATCTGCTGGTTCTGTTTATCAGGCCGAGCGGCCTGTTCGGGAGGCTGTGATGTCCGTGCGCACAGCAGCCTCATCCATGACGACCTTTGTCGCCAGCCGCCGCCGTCAGTTGATCGTCGCGCTCGTCGTGTTCGCTTTGATCGCGCTGGTGCCGCGTCTGGTGTCCGACGTCTATATGATGAACGTGCTGATCCTGACGCTGCTGTTCGCGGCGCTGTCGCAAAGCTGGAATCTGCTCGGCGGCTATTGCGGGCAGGTGTCGCTCGGTCATGCGCTGTATTTCGGCATCGGCGCTTATGCCACCAGCCTTCTTTATGTAAAGTTCGGCATCACGCCGTGGGGCGGCTTGCTGGCCGGCGGCATTCTGGCAGCCCTGATTGCGCTGGCGCTCGGCTATCCGAGCTTCCGCCTCAAGGGGCATTACTTTTCCATCGCCACCATCGTGATAGCGGAAATCGGACTGCTGCTGTTCCACAACTGGGATTACGCGGGCGCGGCGCTCGGCATTCAGTGGCCGTTCACGCCGGACTCCTGGTGGACATTACAGTTCGCCCGCGACAAGGCGCCGTACTTCTACTTCGCGCTCGGCCTGTTCGCCGTCACATGGCTGGTCACTTTCGCCATCGTGGAATCCAAGTGGGGTTACTGGTGGCGCGCGGTGAAAGACAATGCCGACGCGGCGGAAAGCCTCGGCGTCACCATCTTCCAATCCAAGATGGCGGCGGCGGCGATCTCGGCGTTCTTCACGGCGGTCGGCGGCGGCTTCTACGCGGCTTTCGTATCGTACATCGATCCGGACAGCGTGATGCACTTCCGTTTCTCGCTGCTGATGGCCTTGCCTGCGGTGCTGGGCGGCGTCGGCTCGCTGTGGGGGCCTGCGGTCGGCGCGCTGATCCTGATCCCGCTGGCCGAATTCACGCGATCCTATCTCGGCGGCTCGGGCTCCGGCCTCGACCTCGTGATCTATGGCGGCCTTGTGATGATCGTGTCGTTGACCCGGCCCGAAGGCATTCTCAGCTTCATCAAGTCACCGGCAGCAAACAGGGCCGCGACATGAGCGATACACCCATCATCAGTTGCCGCGGGGTGACGCGTCACTTCGGCGGTCTGGTCGCCAATGATTCCATCGATCTGGATGTCAGGCGTGGCGAGATTCTCGGGCTGATCGGTCCGAACGGCGCGGGGAAGTCCACGTTGTTCAATCTCATTGCGGGTGCATTTCCGGTTTCATCCGGCACCATCGCGTTCGACGGCCGCGACGTCACGCCGCTGCCCGCTGCAAAGCGTTGCCAGCTCGGCATCGCGCGAACCTATCAGGTGCCGCGTTCGTTCGATTCCATGTCGGTGGTGGAGAATGTCACGGTCGGCGCCTTCGTGCGTTACGCGGGTGTTCTGCAGGCGAGGGCGAAGGCACTCGACGTGCTCGACTATGTCGGCCTCGGAAACTATGCCGATACGTCGGCCGCCGATCTGACGCCGCCGCAGAAGCGCCGCCTTGAAGTCGCGCGCGCGCTCGCCACCGAGCCGAAATTGCTTCTGCTCGATGAAGTTCTGACCGGTCTCACGCCAAGCGAGGCGGCGGCAGGGGTCGATCTGATCCGCAAGGTGCGGCAGAGCGGCGTCACCGTCGTCATGGTCGAGCATGTGATGGAGGTGGTGATGCCGCTGGTGGACCGCGCCGTGGTGCTGCATCTCGGCAAGACCCTGGCGGAAGGGCTTCCGAGAGACGTGGTGCGCGACGAGAAGGTGATCGCCGCCTATCTGGGGGACCGTCACCGTGCTGCTTGATGTCGCCAGTCTCACCACGGCCTATCGCGGGCTGATCGCGATTTCCGATATTTCGATCCAGGTCGATACCGGCGAGATCGTCACCGTCGCCGGTGCCAATGGCGCGGGAAAATCGACGCTGCTGAAATCGATCGCCGGTATGGAGAAGCCGAAATCCGGCGCGGTGAATTTCAGCGGCGAGCGGATCGACAACATTCCCGCGCATCTGGTTACCGCGCGCGGCCTTGCCTATGTGCCAGAGAACAAGCGGCTGTTTCCGCGCCTCAGCGTCTCCGACAATCTGCGGCTCGGCAGCTATCTGCATCGTGGCAGCCCCGACCGCGATAGTCCGCTGGAATTCGTGTTCAAGCTGTTTCCCCGCCTTCAGGAGCGTCTGGCGCAACGCGCGGGAACGCTTTCCGGCGGCGAACAGCAGATGCTGGCGATCGCGCGTGCGCTGATGACGCGGCCGCGCCTCTTGATGCTCGACGAACCGTCGCAGGGCATCATGCCGAAGCTGGTCGATGAAATCTTCGCGGCGGTTCAGCAGATCCGCGACAGTGGCGTCACGATTCTTCTGGTCGAACAGAGGCTGTCGGAAAGTCTGGAAATTTCCGACCGCGCCTATGTGCTCCAGACCGGCAAGGTGGTGATGAGCGGTCCCGCCGCCGAGATCAAGGCCAATCCGGAAGTCAGGCGGGCCTATCTCGGCATGTAGCCGGGCCCGCGGCAAAACGCTTCGAGAGCAATGAGTCCACCATGCGCCTTGCGCGCAAACGGCCACGCTTGCCTTTTTCGCAGGCGGGTCAACGGCAACGTGAAGCAGCCCACGGAACACTCGGGCTGATGGCGGCATTAAACTTGATCATCAACAGCAGGATACATCGATGACAGTCTACAGCGGTCCGGTTTTCGATATGGCGGTGAAGCAGTTCGGGGTGATCGCCGATCATCTTTCCATTCCGCATGACGAACGCGCGCGGCTGCTGATGCCCAAGCGCGCCGTGACCGTGTCCTGTCCGATCCATCGCGACGACGGAACGGTCGCGGTGTTCGAGGGCTATCGCGTGCAGCATCATCTCACGCTGGGGCCGACCAAGGGCGGCACGCGGTTTTCCAACACGGTCGATCTCGGTGAGGTCGCGGCGCTGGCGATCTGGATGAGCTGGAAGTGCGCGCTGGTCGGACTGCCTTACGGCGGCGCCAAGGGCGGCATCCATGTCGATCCGGGTGCATTGTCGCGGACCGAACTCGAAGCGCTGTCGCGCCGCTATATGCAGGAGATGATTCCGTTCGTCGGTCCGCACACCGACGTGATGGCGCCGGACATGGGGACCAACGAGCAGGTGATGGCGTGGTTCATGGACACCTATTCCATGTATCAGGGCAAGACGGTGACGGAGATCGTCACCGGGAAGCCGGTCGCCTCCGGCGGCACGCTCGGGCGGCGGGAGGCGACGGGCAGGGGCGTGGCCTATCTTGCGCGCCGCGTGCTCGGATTGCTGTCGATCAATTTTTCCGATGCCACCGCGGTGGTCCAGGGCTTCGGAAATGTCGGTTCCTATACCGCGCTGGAGCTTGCCGAATACGGCGTCAAAATCATCGCCGTGAGCGACCACACCGGCGCACTGCATGATCCGAAGGGACTGGATGTTTCCGCCCTGGCCGCGCATGTCGCGAGTCACGGTAGCATCGCGGGATTTTCCTCCGAACTACAGTGCGATCCGGATGCCGTGCTGTCGTTGCGCTGCGACGTGCTGGTGCCGGCCGCGATGGAGCGCGTGATCGATGAGAAGGTCGCGGGTCAACTTCGCTGCCGGGTGCTGGCGGAGGGTGCGAACGGGCCGACCACGCCGGAGGCCGACCGCGTGCTCGAACAGCGGCAGGACGAAATATTCCTGATCCCCGACATCCTGTGCAATTCAGGCGGCGTGGTGGTCAGCTATTTCGAATGGGTTCAGGATTTGCAGCAGCTCTTCTGGGAAGAGCAAGAGGTGAAGGAACGCGAATACCGCATTCTGGATCGTGCGTTCGACGCGATGGTGGAGCGGGCGAAGAAGGAGAACATCTCGCACCGGACGGCGGCCATGGCCATCGGCGTGGAGAAGGTCCGCGCGGCGAAGACGACGCGCGGCCTGTTTCCGTGATCCTCAGGCCGCCTGCGGCTGCGCGTTCGCTTTCACCAGCGCGGCGAGGACATCGTCCGGCCGCTCGGCGGTCAGCATGTGACCCGCGCCGGGGATCACCACGGTGTTTGTCCCGGCGATGGCGGCGGCAAGCTGCTTTCCGGATTTCAGCGGCGTCATCATGTCCCGTTCGCCGAGGATCAGCGTGGTCGGCGCAGTCACCTTCGCGGCCGAAGGGATGACGTCTTTATAATCGTTGCAGGCGGCGAGATCGTTGAACAGCACACCCGGCGCGGTGCGTTCCAGCACGCGCTGTCCGCCGCCGAGCATCCAGAGGCCCGGGGCCTGCGAGCCGCCGAGGCTTGCCGCGAAGCCGAAACCCCAGATCGAGACCATGTCGATGGCGTCGTGGTTGTTGTCCTTCGCCGCATTGAGCAGGTCGGGCGAGACCGGCATCGCGCCGCCGACGCCGATCAGCGAAAGCGCGGAAACTTTGTCCGGATAGCGCGCGGCGGTATCGAGCGCGATCAGCGATCCCATCGAATGGCCGACGAGGCCGGCTTTGGTCGCACCGCTGGCGGCGATCAGCCGCGTGACCCAGTCGGCCATGCCGGAGATGGTCGGAATCAGCGCGCCCTTGGATTTTCCGTGGCCCGGCAAATCCGGCACCAGCACGCTGTAGCCGTGATGCGAAAACCAGCGGCTGAACGTCGCCCACATCGAATGGTCGAAGCCCGCGCCGTGCAGGAACACGACCAGCGGCAATTTCGGATCGAACGGCTTGCCGCCCGTGGTCGCGAATGTTTCGACGCCGTCAACATCAAGGATCATGTCTCAAGCCTTTTGCGAGAAGCGGAGCGCCTGGCCGATGTCGCCGATGATGTCCTCGGCGGCCTCGATGCCGATGGACAGGCGGATCAGTTCTTCGCCGATGCCTGCTGTTTTCAACTGTTCGGCGTTCATCTGCTGATGGGTGGTGGAGGCGGGATGGATCACCAGCGTCTTGGCGTCGCCGACATTGGCGACGTGGCTGACCAGTTTCAGTGCTTCGATGAACTTGCGTCCCGCATCGCGACCGCCCTTGATGCCGAAGGTGATGATCGAGCCCGCGCCGCGGGGCAGCAGCTTTTTGGCGAGGTCATGATCGGGATGGCTGTCGAGCGAGGGATGCAGCACCCATTCGACGGCCTTGTTCGTCTTCAGGAAGTCGAGGACGGCGGTCGCGTTCTCGACATGGCGCGGCATGCGCACATGCAGCGTCTCGACACCCTGCAGGATCTGGAACGCGTTGGTCGGCGAGAGGCACGCGCCGAAATCGCGCAGGCCCTCGGCGCGGGCGCGCATGATGAAGGCCTGCGGCCCGAATTCCTCCGCGAAGACGATGCCGTGATAGCCGGCATAAGGCGTCGTCAGCGTCGGGAACTTGCCGGATTTTTCCCAGTCGAAATGCCCGCCGTCCACGATGACGCCGCCGATGGCGATGCCATGGCCGCCGATCCACTTGGTGATCGAATTCATCACGATGTCTGCGCCCATCTCAATGGGGCGCGCCAGATAAGGCGTCGCGAAGGTGTTGTCGATGAGGAGCGGAATGCCCGCATCGTGAGCGATCTTCGCGACCGCAGGAATGTCGAACACCTCGAGCCCCGGATTGCCGATGGTTTCGCCGATCACGAGCCTGGTGTTGGGCTTGATCGCCGCGCGGATTCCGTCGTGATCGCGCGGCTTGACGAAAGTGGTGGTGATGCCGAAGCGCGGCAGCGTATGCGTCAGGAGATTGATGGTGCCGCCATAGAGCGACGCGGAGGCCACGATGTGGTCTCCGGCATCAAGCAGGGTGGTGATGGCCAGATGCATCGCCGCCATGCCGCTGGCGGTGCAGACCGCGCCGACGCCGTTTTCCAGCGCTGCGAGGCGTTCCTCCAGCACCGCGATGGTGGGATTGGAAATGCGCGTGTAAAGGTGGCCCGCGCGTTCGATGTTGAACAGCGCCGCGGCATGATCCGCATCCTGAAAGACGTAGGACGTGGTCTGGTAGATCGGCGCGGCGCGCGCGCCGGTGAGGGAATCGGGGTGCTGGCCCGCATGAAGGCTGAGCGTGTCGAACGCGGGAGGTTTGGGCGCTGCCATTTAGTCCTCGTCTGTCGTGATGACGCTATGTCCCATGCGGGCCTGCCGGTGACAAGTTACGGAGGGCATGATCCCGAAAAGTGGAAACCGGTTTTCGGAAAAAGATCATGCCCTCTTGAAAATCAACCTTTGCGCGGATCGATCGGCGTGATCGCACCGAGGCCGAGGATGGTTTCCAGCAATTTTCCGGCCGCCAGCGCACGGGCCTCGCCGCGCGGCGGCGCAACGATCTGCAGGCCCACCGGCAGGTTCTCGCGGGTGAATCCGCAGGGGATCGAAAGACCCGGACAGCAGGCGATGGTGATGGCGGAGACGATGGCGAGCCAGCCCACATAGTTGTCGAATTTCACGCCGTCGCATTCGGCAAGATAGCGCTGCTCGACCGGGAACGGCGCGACGATGGTGGTGGGACACAGCAGGAGATCGTAGGTCTCGAAGAAGGCGAGGGCGCGGTTCATCAGGGTGACGCGCTGGGCTTCGGCGCGTTCGATGTCCGCCAATGTGAGCTTGAGGCCCTGCTCGATGTTCCAGATCACTTCGGGCTTGAGCTGGTCGCGGTGCGATTTGAGCAGCTTGCCCTTGGTCAGCACATAATCGTAGGCGCGCAGCACATGGGCGCATTCCACGGCTTCCTTGAAATCGGGATGCGCTTCCTCGACGATCACACCTGCCTCCGCGAGGCGCAGCGCGGCCTTGCGCGTGATCTCGGCGACTTCCGGGTCCACCGGCGAGATTCCGAGATTGGCGGAATAGGCAACGCGCTTGGGTTTCGCGCCGGAACGCGCGGCCGACAGAAATGAGGTGGGCAGGCGCGGCAGCGACAGGACGTCGCCCGGATTCTCGCCGGACATCGCGTCCAGCATCAGGGCGAGGTCTTCGACATTGCGCGCCATCGGTCCATCCGCGCTCAGGGTGCGGTCCACCTTGGCGCCTTGCGAATGCGCGACCCGGCCGATGCTCGGGCGCATCCCGACCACGCCGCAGAAACTGGCGGGATTGCGCAGCGAGCCGCCGACATCGGTGCCATGGGCCAGCCATGCCGTACCGCTGGCCAGCGCCGCCGCCGCGCCGCCGGACGAACCGGAGGCCGAGCGCGACAGATTCCATGGGTTGAGGGTGGGGCCGAACACCTCGTTGAAGGTCTGTGCGCCCGCGCCGAATTCAGGGGTGTTGGATTTGGCGTAGACCACCGCGCCGTTGTCCTCGAGCATTTCGACGACGATGTTGGACTTGGTCGCGATGCTGTCCTTGAAGATGGGCGAGCCCTGCGTGGTCAGGACGCCCGCGACATCGGTGAGATCCTTGATCGGCACCGGCATACCGGCCAGCAGGCCGCGCTCGCCGGCCGGCTTTTTCATCAGCGCATCGGCATGGGAGCGGGCGCGGTCGAAGCACAGCGTCGGCAGCGCGTTGACCTGGCCGTCGACGTCCTTGATCCGGACTTCCAGTGCATCCAGCAGGTCGTGTGGGGTAATTTCTCCGCGCCGCAGCCGTTCGACGTTTTCACAGGCCGTTGCCCGCACAAGCTCCGCATTCGATGTCACGAAATCGCCTCCCGTTTATTGGTTTCGTTGGATGCCAATATAACGGGAGGCATTCAAATGGCGAGGCGAAAGTGCAAAGGGTGCGCCTCGCCTCGCGCAGATGTCAGTGCTTGGCGCTCGATGCTTCGCCGTTGAGGACCTCGCCGAACAATTCCCAGCGCTCGCCCTTGAAGCGCATCAGTTGCAATTGCTCGATCGGGGCGAAATCGGTGGCGCTGGTCTTGATCAGCACGCCGGGCAGCATGCCGCCCTGCTGAAGGCCGTTGATGCTGGCCGCCTGTTTCATGACGTTCTCGCGGGTGAGATTGTCGCCGCACTGCTTGAGCACCGCGGCCATGGTCTGCGCCATGTTATATCCGGTGACGGCGGAGCTGTCGGCCACGTTGGCTTCGGGGACATATTTGGCGAGAAACGCCTTGTACTCTTTCATGCCGGGATCGTTGTCCCATTGCGGATCGGATGTATCCTTGGCGTAGGCTGCGGAAATCACGCCCTGTGCGTTGTCGAAGCCCGCGGGCTTCATCACGGTGGCGATCGAGGCGCTGACGTTGGAGATGATCATCACCGGCTTCCAGGCCAGTTCACCGGCCTTCTTCACGGTTTGCGCGCCGAATTTCGGCGTGGTGAAAATCAGCAGAACGTCCGGGTTCAGCGCCTTGAGCTTCACGATATGCGAATCGATGGTGGGCTCGGAGAGTTCGTAGCTTTCCTCCGCCACGATCATGGACTTCTTGTCGCCGAGGCCGTCCTGCACGCCCTTCAGGTAGTCCTTGCCGAAATCGTCATTCTGATAGAGCACGGCGATTTTGGCGTTCGGCTTTTCCTTCAGAAGGTATTTCGCATAGATGCGGGCTTCGCTCTGGTAGCTCGGCAGCCAGCCCATGGTCCATGGAAAGCCGGTCGGATTGTTCCACTTGGTCGCGCCGGTCGCCAGAAACAGATGCGGGATCTTCTTCGCATTCATGTATTTCTGGATCGCGGAGTTGGACGGCGTGCCAAGCGCGCCGAATACGGCCAGCACCTCGTCGCTTTCGACCAGCTTGCGCGTCTGTTCGACGGCCTTTGGCGGACTGTAGGCGTCGTCATAGGAAATGAAGTTGATCTTGCGGCCGTTGATGCCGCCTTCGTCGTTGACCTTCCTGAAATAGCCTTCCATCGCCTTGCCGACGGTGCCATAGGCGGAAGCGGGGCCGCTATAGGGGATGATGTTGCCGATCTTGATTTCGGTATCGGTCGCGCCGGTATCGTATTTCTTCTGGGCAAGCGCGTGACCTGTTGCGGCGATCAGAAAGCCGGTCGCAGCGATGGCGCATAGCGGTCGTGTGAATTGCATTCCATTCTCTCCCTGTCGTTTCCGTTCGTTGTGCCGCGGCTCTTGTGGCTGCTGGTCGATCGTCACTTTATAGGATCAGGTGCGTTTGGCTTTATCTTTTTCGTTCTGTGCGACGATGGCGTCACGCGCCGCTTTCCAGTCGGCATCGGACCAGTCGCGCAACTGGTAGAAATTGCCGCCCATCGCCAGCGCCTGCGCTCCGTCCATGGCGATGGTCTCGCCGTTGATCCAGTCGCAGCCGCCGGAGATCAGGAACGTGGCAAGGTTCTGCAATTCGCTCATGGTGCCGACGCGGCCCATGGGATTCATCGCAATGGTGCGGGCTCCGGCTTCGTCGCCGGGCTTGATGCGCTTGCTCATGCCCTCGGTCGGAATCTCGCCCGGCGCGATGGTGTTGAGGCGAATGCCGTAGCGCCCCCATTCGGCGGCGAGCGACATGGTCATGGCGTGGATCGCCGACTTGCTCATGGTGGAGGGCACGACATACGGACTGCCGTTGCGCACCCATGTCACGGTGATCGAGACGACGTTGCCGCGATGGCCGCCGGAGATCCAGCGCCGGCCGACGGCGTGAGTGACATAGAACGTGCCGTGCATCACGATGTTGGCGACGGCATCGAAGCCGCGCGGCGTCAGGTCCTGCGTGCGCGAGATGAAGTTCCCCGCGGCGTTGTTGATCAGATCGGTGAGGGGACCGTCCTTGAAGGCGGCGTCGATCATGGCGTCGACCGCGGCGGCATCGCGGATATCGACGCCGTGGCTGACGACCTTGCCGCCGTAAGTCTTCATCAGTTCTTCGGCGGTCTCGTCGCAGACGCTCTTGCGGCGTCCGCAGATGTGCACCTCCGCGCCGAGGCTGAGGAATTTCGTGGCCATGGCCTTGCCGAGGCCGGTGCCGCCACCGGTGACGAGAATTTTTCGGCCCGCGAGAAGTCCGTCCGTGAACATGGTGCAATCCTCCCGTGAGTGGATTTCTTGATTAGTTAGTTGATTAATTAAAACAGCGTGATCTAATCCTGTAAAGAGAAACAAACAGAACAATCGGAGAAACGCCATGACATCTGCGACGACCGTCGCGCCCAGCGATCGCATCACCGTCACGATCACCGAAGGCGTTGCCGACGTCCGGCTGGTCCGCGTCGACAAGATGAATGCCCTGGATGCGCCGATGTTCAATGCGCTTGTCGAGACGGCGGAGCGGCTCAGAACCGAGAAGGGGCTGCGCGCCGTCGTGCTCTCCGGTGAGGGGCGCGCGTTTTGTGCGGGGTTGGATATGGGGCGTTTTGCCGCGATGGGCGACGGCAGCAGCGATCTGCGCGATCTTGCCAAGCGCACCCATGGCCTCGCCAACCATTCGCAGCAGGCGGTATGGGGCTGGCGGCAGTTGCCGGTGCCGGTGATTGCGGCCGTGCATGGCGTCGCGTTCGGCGGTGGTTTCCAGTTGGCCATCGGCGCGGACATGCGCTTCGTCGCGCCGGACACGCGCATGTCGATCACCGAAATCAAATGGGGCCTGGTGCCGGACATGGCGGGCACGCCGATTCTGGCGCGGCTGGTGCGCGACGATATCCTGCGCGATCTTGCCTTCACCGGCCGTATCTTCTCGGCGCAGGAGGCGATGAGCTACGGCCTTGCGACGCGCATCTGCGACGATCCGCGCGCCGAGGCGCTGGCCGCCGCGCGCGAGATCGCGGGCAAGAATCCGGATGCGATCCGCGGCATCAAGCGGATGCTCAATGGGCTCGGCGGCGATCCGGGGCCTGCGCTGCTGGCGGAATCCGTCGAGCAGATGAAGGTGATGGGAACACCGAACCAGACCGAAGCCGTGCGCGCCAATCTGGAAAAGCGCGCGCCGAATTTCGTGGACGGCGCGAACTGAGCGGAGGCGGATATGTCTTCGTCCATTTCTCCGCGCGCCAGCGGAATCGTCAGCGGCGGCCGCATCAGGACGCGCGACGAGGTCAATGACCGCGCGCGCCTGATCGCTGGCGGTCTTGCGGCGCTCGGCGTCAAGCAGGGCGACAGCGTCGGCATCCTGATGCGCAACGACATCGCCTTTCTTGAAGCCGCCTATGCGGTGATGACCCTTGGCGCCTATGCGGTGCCCATCAACTGGCATTTCAAGGCTGACGAGATCGCTTATGTGATCGGTGATTCCGGCGCGCGGGCGCTGATCGGCCATACGGACCTGCTGCATGATCTCGATGGCGTGATTCCTGCTGGCACGACGGTGCTCAGCGTGCCGCCGCCGCCGGAAATCATCGAAACATACCGCATCGATCCTTCGCGTCTGGCAACGCCACGCGGCGCGCAGGACTTTGATGCGTGGCTGGTGGGGCAGGGACCTTACGACGGTCCCGCGCTGCCGCAGCCCCAGAACATGATCTATACGTCCGGCACGACCGGACATCCCAAGGGCGTCAGGCGATTTGCACCGACGCCGGAGCAGGTCGCCTCCACCGAGGCGATGCGGGCGCTGATTTACGGTATCAAGCCGGGTGTGCGTGCGCTGCTGCCGGGGCCGCTGTATCATTCCGCGCCGAACGCGTTCGGGCTTCGCGCGGGGCGGCTCGGCGATGTGCTTGTCATCATGCCGCGTTTCGAACCGGAGGAGTTCCTGCGCATCATCGATGAGCAGAAGATCGACAACGCGTTCATGGTGCCGACCATGTTCACGCGGCTTCTGAAATTGCCGGAAGCCGTCCGCAAATCCTACGACGTGTCATCGCTGCGTCATGTGATCCACGCCGCCGCGCCATGCCCGGCCGACGTGAAGCGCGCGATGATCGACTGGTTCGGCCCGGTGATTCACGAATTCTACGGCAGCACCGAATCCGGTGCCGTGACATTCGCAACATCCGAGGATGCACTCAGGAAGCCCGGCACGGTGGGAAAACTGTCACCCGGCGCGGAATTGCGGTTTCTCGGGGACGATGGCCGACTTCTGCCGCAGGGCGAGGTCGGCGAGATCTATTCGCGGCTGTCGGCCTATCCTGATTTCACCTATCACAACCGGCCCGAAAAACGCGCGGAGATCGACCGCGACGGATTCATCACCAGCGGCGACGTCGGCTATATGGATGCCGACGGCTACGTGTTCATCTGCGACCGCAAGCGTGACATGGTGATTTCAGGCGGGGTCAACATCTATCCGGCGGAAATCGAGGCGGTGCTGCACGGCGTTCCCGGCGTCCACGATTGCGCGGTGTTCGGCATTCCGGATGACGAATTCGGCGAGGCGCTGATGGCGGTGGTCGAATTGCAGCTCGGAAGCACTCTGGATGCGGCGGCTATCCGCGAGCGGCTCAAGGCCTCGCTGGCGGGCTACAAGATCCCCAAGCACATCGAAATCCAGGCGGACCTGCCGCGCGAGGATTCCGGCAAGATTTTCAAGCGGCGGCTCCGCGATCCATACTGGGAGCGGGCGGGGCGGAAGATTTAGGCATCTGGCGGCGCTTGCGTGAATGCGTAAAACTTGCGACGTGAGAGTGCCGGTCATTTCTCGCGCAAGCGGAACGCTCATGTCGCCAGATGCCTCTTCAAACGGAACCTCCGATCTCAGGCTTCGGGATGGCGAGGGATCGCCGCCGTCGGACGATGACGCGCTGCTGCGCGCCGACATCCGGCGGCTGGGCCGGATTCTCGGCGACACCGTGCGGGATCAGGAAGGGGAAGACGTCTTCGATCTGGTGGAGCGCATCCGGCAGACCTCGATCCGCTTTCATCGGGATGACGACAAGCCGGCGCGTCATGAACTCGAGTCCATTCTGGACGGCATGACCATTGCGGAAACCGTCCGCATCGTCCGTGCATTCAGCTATTTCTCGCATCTGGCGAACATCGCCGAAGACCAGAACAACATCCGCCAGCGCCGCGCGCAGGACATGGCGGGCACGGAGCGCCCCGGAACTCTGTCGCGCGCGCTGGCGCTTGCCACAGAAAGAGGCATCGATTCCGACGCTCTGCGGGCGTTTTTCGCCAAGGCGCTGGTCAGCCCGGTGCTGACCGCGCATCCGACCGAGGTCCGCCGCAAGAGCACGATGGATCGCGAAATGGAAATCGCGTCCGTGCTGGACGTGCGCGAACGCACGCAGATGACGGCGGATGAACGCGCGGCCAGTGACGAGCAGTTGCGCCGCGCCGTGGTGACGCTGTGGCAGACCAACCTTCTGCGCCGGACCAAGCTGACGGTGCTGGACGAAGTCTCCAACGGCCTGTCGTTCTACGACTACACGTTCCTGCGCGAGGTCCCACGGCTGCATTGCGCACTGGAAGACCAACTCGCTGGCGGCGCGCAGGACACGCCGGACCTGGCCACGTTCCTGAAAATGGGAAGCTGGATCGGCGGCGACCGCGACGGCAATCCGTTCGTCACCGCCGACGTGATGCGCGGCACGCTGAAGATGCAGAGCACGCGCATCCTGCAGTTCTATCTTGCCGAGTTGCATGAACTCGGCGCCGAACTTTCGCTTGCGGCGCATCTCGCCGATGTCTCGCCGGACCTGCGCGCATTGGCGGAGCAATCGCCGGACCCGTCGCCTCACCGTAGCGGCGAACCCTATCGGCTGGCTGTGTCGGGCATCTATGCACGGCTGGCGGCAACGGCGCAGAAGCTTCAGATCGAGACCAGCCGCCCGCCGGTGGGGAACGCGAAGGCTTACGATACGCCGCAGGAACTGCGCCGCGATCTCGATGTGTTGCATGCCTCGCTGGTCGCGAACAATTCGCTGGTGATCGCGCGCGGACGGCTGCGGCATCTGCGCCGGGCGGTGGATTGTTTCGGATTCCATCTGGCGGCCCTGGACATGCGGCAGAATTCCGCCGTGCATGAGCGCACGATGACCGAGCTGTTCGAAGCGGCGGCGCCTGGAACGGCCTACAAGGACCTGTCGGAAGAGGCGCGGATCGCGCTGCTGTCGCGCGAACTGGACACCGCACGTCCGCTGGCGTCGCCTTTCGTCTCTTATGGCGAGGAAACGGTCAAGGAACTGGCTGTCCTGCGCGCGGCGGCGGACGCCCACGCGACGTTCGGCGAAGCCGTCATTCCCCAATGCATCATCTCGATGACCGAGGGGGCATCCGATCTTCTGGAGGTCGCGGTGTTATTGAAAGAGGTAGGGCTCGTCGCGCCGACCGGCACCAGCCGGATCAACATCGTGCCGCTGTTCGAGACCATCGACGACCTGCGCCAGTGCGCGCAAATCATGGACAGTCTGTTCGCGCTGCCGGAATATCGTCGCCTCGTCGCAAGCCGTGGCGACATTCAGGAGGTGATGCTCGGCTATTCGGACAGCAACAAGGATGGCGGCTTCGTCACCTCCGGCTGGGAGCTTTACAAGGCCGAGATCAGCCTCATCGATGTGTTCGAGCGTCACGGCGTGCGGCTGCGCTTGTTTCACGGGCGTGGCGGTTCGGTCGGGCGCGGTGGCGGCCCGAGTTATGACGCCATTCTTGCGCAGCCGGGCGGGGCGGTGAACGGGCAGATCCGCATTACCGAGCAGGGCGAGATCATCTCCAGCAAGTATTCCAACGCCGATGTCGGCCGGCACAATCTCGAAATCCTTGCGGCTGCGACGCTGGAAGCCAGCCTGCTGCAGCCAAAGCACTCGGCGCCGCGCGACGAATACATCGCAGGCATGGAAGAGCTTTCTAATCTCGCTTATGCGGCCTATCGCAACCTTGTTTATGAGACGGAAGGTTTCGAGGATTACTTCTGGTCCTCAACCGTCATCAACGAAATCGCGACGCTGAACATCGGCAGCCGTCCCGCTTCGCGCACCAAGACGCGCAGGATTGAGGATCTGCGCGCGATCCCGTGGGTGTTCAGTTGGGCGCAATGCCGCCTGATGCTGCCGGGCTGGTACGGCTTCGGCAGCGCGGTGGATGCGTGGGTGCGGAAGAATCCCGACAAGGGCATCGCCTTCCTGCAGGAGCTTTATCGCGAGTGGCCGTTCTTCCAGACATTGCTGTCGAACATGGACATGGTGCTCTCGAAAAGCAGCATCGCCATTGCGTCGCGTTATGCGGATCTCGTGCCGGACGAGAAGCTGCGCGCCGCCATCTTCGGCCGCATTCGTGCCGAATGGCATAAATCCATCGAGACTCTGCTGACGATCATGGGCCACGACCGGCTGCTGCAGGGCAATCCGTTGCTGGAACGCTCGATCCGCAACCGTTTTCCCTATCTCGATCCGCTCAACCACGTTCAGGTCGAACTGCTGCAGGCCCATCGCGCGCAGAGCACGGACGAGCAGGTGCTGCGCGGCATTCAGCTCACTATCAACGGAATCTCTGCGGGCCTGCGCAACAGCGGCTGATGATTGCGATAAAGGAAGCTCCGGCTCAGCCAGGGCGGGGCGGGGCTTTGGCGCGCGCGCGCCGGCGGGACCTGACGACATCGGAAAATATGGGTGCCCGGCACATAGGCGTTCTTTAGAACGCGGTTCTTCGAACGGCCATGGCCGGGCATGTCGATGGATAAATCGGTCGGACTCACACCGGGTCCCACGGGAAGATGTCGGCCGAACGATCGAGCTTGTAGAACGACGGCTTCAGCGCGGGCATGCCGTGCTCGGCGATGGTCTGCGGCGTCCAGCCTTCGCCGCGATGGATCGAGCGCAGCGGGCGCGACTGACCCATCAGGAAGATTTCGTTCATGCGCACGGCGAAGATCTGTCCGGTCACGTCCTTGGCGGCGTCGCTGAGCAGGAAGGCGACAACCGGCGCGATCTTGTCGGCGCTCATCTTCTGCATGCGGGCGACGCGCGCTTTCTCTTCCTCGGTCTCGGTCGGAATGGTGCCGATCATCCGGCTCCATGCGAACGGCGAGATGCAGTTCGAGCGCACGTTGAAGCGTTCCATATCGAGCGCGATCGACTTGGAGAGGCCGACGATGCCGAGCTTGGCGGCGGCATAGTTAGCTTGTCCAAAGTTGCCGATCAGGCCCGAGGTGGAGGTGAAGTGGACGAAGCTGCCGCTTTCCTGCTCGCGGAAGACGCGCGCGGCGGCATGCGATGTGTAGAACGAACCCATCAGGTGGACCTTGATGACGGCTTCGAACGCATCGATGCTCATGCGGTGGAAAATCGCGTCGCGCAGAATGCCGGCGTTGTTCACGACGCCGTCGAGCCGGCCGTAGGTGTCGACAGCCTGCTTGACGATCTTGCTGGCAGGAATGGCTTCCGCCACCGACTCGAAGTTCGCTGCGGCCGTGCCGCCGCGCTTCTTGATTTCCTCGACGACTTCCTCCGCCGGGGCGGCGCTGGAGCCGGAGCCGTCGGACGCGCCGCCCGGATCGTTGACCACGACCTTCGCGCCTTCCGACGCGGCGAGCAGCGCGATTTCGCGGCCGATGCCGCGGCCCGCGCCGGTGACGACGATGACCTTACCGTCGAGGGATTTGTTGTTTGCCATCTCAAGCGCTCCTGTTTCTTGTTGTCGCTGTCAGCGTTCGTTGGTGAAAATGATGGTGCCGGAGGCGGCGAACATGCCGCCGACGCCGTGGCAGACGGAAATTTTCGCGCCCGGGACCTGGGCCGGCGCGATGCCGCGCATCTGCCGCACGCTCTCCTGAAGCGCATACATGCCGTACATGCCCGAGTGCATGTAGCTGAGGCCGCCGCCATTGGTGTTCATCGGCAGCTTGCCGCCGGGGCGGGTGTTGCCATCCGCGATGAACCTGCCGGTTTCCCCGTGAGGCATGAAGCCGAGATCGCCCAAGCCATAAAGGGGCAGATGCGCGAAGGCGTCGTAGATCATCAGGTGATCGACGTCCTTATGCGTGATGCCGGCCTCGCGGAAAGCGGTCGGCCCCGCGACCTTGAAGGCGCGGGACGAATCGAAGGTCTCCATCTGGCTGACCATCGGCGTCTCGACGCTTTCGCCGGTGCCGAGAATGTAAACGGGCTTGCGCGGGAAATCCTTGGCCCGGTCGGCACTGGTGAGAATCAGCGCGCCGCCGCCGTCGGTGACGAGGCAACACTGCAGGAGACGGAACGGGTAGGCGATCATCCGCGAGTTCAGAACGTCCTCGACCGTGATCGGGTCTTTCATCGAGGCGCGCGGATTCTTCGCCGCCCATTCGCGCTGGACCACGGCGACCATGGCGAGCTGCTCGTGCGTGATGCCGTAGGTCTTCATGAAGCGCAGCACGGGAATCGGAAACATGCTCGGCGGGCCGAACACGCCGAACGGCGCTTCGAACTGGCCTTGCAGGCTGTCGGCAGGAATCGAGCGCGGCAGCTTGCCGATCATCGACTTGCCGCTTTCCGCGTGCGTGATCAGCACGGTCTTGCAAAGTCCGGCCTCGATGGCCGCCGCGGCATGGCGGACATGGAGCATGAAGGAGCAGCCGCCGACCGATGTGCCGTCCACCCATGTGGGCGTGATGCCGAGATAGTGCGCAATCTGCTGCGGCGTTTCGACTGCGGTCGCGACGCCATCGATGTCCGAGAGTTTCAGTCCTGCATCCGCGATGGCGTTCAGCGCCGCGTCCGCATGAAGCTGGATCTGCGACATGTCCGGGATAACGCCGAGCTTGGTGGTTTCCGCCGCGCCGACCACGGCCACCTGATTTCTGCGCATGATATTATCCCTTCGCCGGACGGAATTGGGGAAGGGTGATCTTGTCGTCGATAGTCTCGAACGCGGCTTCGAGCGGCATGTCGAGCACAAGCGCTTCGGGCGTCTGCGGGCAGTCGAGGATGTTGCTCATCATCCGCGGGCCTTCAGCGAGTTCGACCACGGCGATGGCGTAGGGCGGGGTGAAGCCCGGCGCGGCGGGCCGATGGTTGATCACATAGCTGTAGAGCTTGCCCCTGCCGCTGGCCTTGAACACGCTGACCTTGCGCGAGGCGCAGGACGGACAGAACGGCCGGGGCGGAAAGTAGACGTGCGAGCAATCGTCGCAGCGTTGCAGGCGCAGCTCGTTCGCGCGGGTGCCGTCCCAGAAGTGCTGGGTTTCGGGCGTCGGTTTGGGAAGGGCGCGGGACGGTCCGGCCATCGGCAGTTTCTCCCTGTGTGTTTTCTTGTTAATTGGTCGATTAACTTTATGCCGGTATTCCCTGCCGCAGGCAAGCGGGCCTGAAGGCGGATTTCCCGCATCCGCAGAGGCCATCTCCTCCGGTCAGACGACGCGAGCGAATTCGGCGTCGCTTAGCCTCCATGCCGATCGGACCAAAACTGCAAGGGATTTGGCTTTTTCGTCCGGATGCGCCGCGCTAAGCGTCGCTGGCATGTGCGGATGGGCGGAAAAACAAAATGCCGATCAATTTTGAATCGTTTGAACGCAACAGCGGCATGCGATGACCAATGTTAACGGGGTGGCTTGCCTTTCTCGCTGATGCAGCAGGCGCGCACGCATGTTCCGTTCGCTCAGGCGCGGTGCGCGTTTGTTGGAAGCTGTAGCAATTCAGCCACGGATTCACGCTTCACGACGTTGAATATGCGGGGGTATTATGGTTCTTGAAGCGATAGATATTTTGACCAGGGCGTTTTGTTGATGAGAATTTTCACGCATCGCGGGCGCGCATCCGGACGAG
>Ga0153956_1000799_pt1 | contig 32423 bp, 24 predicted proteins | sample TSFL040MetaG_FD_104704 | JGI IMG/M metagenome (GOLD analysis project Ga0153956, IMG submission 104704) | Attine ant fungus gardens microbial communities from Florida, USA - TSFL040 MetaG | ecosystem: Host-associated > Fungi > Mycelium > Unclassified | place: USA: Florida, Wekiwa Springs... | reverse complement strand
GTGAAGCGGACTTCTGAACCTGAACCACACGAGAATCATAAATTTGCCAGTGTCCCTTTAATTCCGAAGTTCGCATCAAAGGTCGCCGCAAGGACATGCGAACTTCGGAATCGGGACACTAGCTCTCCGCGGGGACGGTCGCCGCCGGCTTGGCGCCGGTTCGCGCGCTGATCGCGACGGTTGCGACCACGGCGGCCGCGAACAGCACGATCGGCAGCGTGATGACCTCGCCGTTGAACAGGGCGGCGAGAGCGAAGGTGATGAACGGCTGTAGCAGTTGCACCTGCGCCACGCGGGCGATGCCGCCCATGGTCATGCCGGCGTTCCAGGCGAAGAATCCGATCCACTGCGAGAACAGCGCGACATAGAGCAGCCCGAACCATGGCTTCAGCGGAATGCCGGCCATGCGGCGCTCTTCGAAGGGCCGGGTGCGGACGCGTGCCGCGAGCCTGCAAAGGAGCAAATCGGACCTGAGACAACGCGTCGCAGAGCACCTCACGTCAACCTTTCATTAGCCAAAAGCCGCCACGGTTTCGCGCCGGCTCAAGATCGGCTCGCCGAAAGCCGGCTGAATGCCGGCCTCCCCAACGTCGCGATCGGGAAGAAAACCATGATCAACGTCGCTTCGAGCCTCTCCGTCACTCAAACGCTGGCCTTGCAATCGTCGTCGCAATCCGCGGCGGGGCAAAACAAGTCGAGCGCCACGGTGTCCAGCACCGTCTCGGTCGAGACCTCCGTGAGCATTTCGCTTTCGGCTCAGCGCCTCAAGGATGCCCGCCAGGCATTGGACATGCTGAACCGCCTGCTGGATACGCTGCGGAGCGGAGGCGACAGCCAGTGGACAAAGCTCGGGCAGCTCGTCGATCGCGCGTTCGATCAGGTCGTCGAGGCGAACGCCAACACCGTCATCCTTGGCACCAAGGGGAATGATGCCGTCCGCGCGTGGTCGAACAGCGCCGTCTATGGCGGTGGCGGCGACGACGACATTGCGGTCTGGTCCGACAGCTATGCCAACGGCGGTGCGGGGAACGACGTCATCAAGGGCTGGTCGGATACCGCCGTGCTGGGCGGTGCGGGCAACGATTCCATCGATGTCTGGTCCGACAGTCATGCGGATGGCGGAGCGGGCAATGACACGATCAAAGCCTGGTCGGGCAGCGTTGTGGATGGCGGGGCCGGGGACGATGTCATCAGCGCCTGGTCCGACAGCTATGTTGATGGTGGGGCGGGCAACGACGTCATCAGGGCGTGGTCGGACAGCACCGTTCACGGCGGAGCAGGCGACGATGCGATCGACGTCTGGTCGAACAGCACAGTCGATGGCGGTGCCGGCAACGACGTGATCGCGCTCAACGGGAACTCGCGTGCGATTTTCAACGCCGGCGACGGCAACGATGCCGTCAATTCCATGGGAAACAACACCATCGAGTTCGGCGCTGGCCTGAATGCCGACCAGGTCCATTTTTCTTTTGATGGCGACAAGACCGTCATCACGTTCGATGGCAACCAGCAGGATTCGATCACGCTGACGCAACATGCCGTCGGCGGCGGCGTGACCCTCGCGTTCGCCGACGGCACCACGATGGCAGCGCCGCTCAATCCGGAGTCCGATCTCGCCAGGCTTGGCGCGCCGGCCGGAAAGGCCGCCGGAGCGCAGCCCGCTCTGAACATCGTCGCCTGATCTCGTCCTTTCCGGATCGTAGGTCCGGGAAGATGCGAGCCGACATGGCGAAGGGCCCGGCGGTGTCGCGCCGAGCCCTTCATTCATCGAATATCAGCCGGCCTGTAAGCCGGGTTCTGTAGGGCACCGCGCTTGCGCGCGATACGTGACGGCCATTCCTCTGGGACCGCATTTGCATGCGGCCTCGAGCAACCTACCCGGACAGCGGGCCCGACAGGCCCTGCGATGTTATCGCCGAAGGCGAACATCTCGCGATGCCGTCCCTATTCGGTTTTGCTCCCGGTGTGGTTTGCCATGCCGTCCCCGTTGCCGGCGACGCGGTGCGCTCTTACCGCACCTTTTCACCCTTACCTTGCTCCGGGGAGAAGGCGGTTCGTTCTCTGTGGCACTGTCCCTGGGGTCGCCCCCGCCGGACGTTATCCGGCACCGTTTGTCGATGGAGCCCGGACTTTCCTCTCCCGCAACCTTTCGGTCCTGGCGGGAGCGGCCGTCCGGCCGACTGACGCGTTACGCAATGGGGGCTGGCGGCGGCGGCGTCAAGCCGGGGGCTGCCTAATTTTGACAATTGCCGAGTTCGGGCACTTCATATCGGAATGTCCGATGCGATGGAGCTCCGCCGGTGGACACCGAACTCGCCCCAACCTTCCTCACGGCGGTGTCCGCGGGCAATTTCATCACCGCCGCCGAACGGCTTCACGTCAGCCCGGCGCGGCGGTTGGCGCGAGCAGGCTTTCGCGCAGGGCCTGCAGCGTTTTCAGCGTCGATTGATCGGCCACGCCGTCGACGCGTTCGGGCCGGAAATGACGCTGGAAGGCGGTGACGACCTCCACGGTGGCAGCGTCGAATTTTCCACTGGCTTTGATGCCGTAGCCATAATGTGCCAGCGCTTCCTGCATGGCGCGGACGTCGTTGCCCTCGTTGCCGGACTTCAGCACGTCGCCGCGTACGATCGGCGCCGGCCGCACCCAGTGACCCACGCCGGAATTCGCCAGCGACTGCCAAGGAAATTTTTCGCCGGGGTCTTTCTTGCGTCCCGGGGCGACATCGGAATGGCCGACGATGCGATGCGCCGGGATGTCGCGGCGAAGCATGATGCCGCGGCACAAGGCGATCACGGCGGCGATCTGCCGCAGCGGAAAGTCCGGATAGCCCCAGTCATGACCGCGGTTGACGATCTCGACGCCGATGGAACAGGAATTGATATCCTCCTCGCCGGCCCATGACGCGACTCCCGCGTGCCAGGCCCGTTTCGCTTCGGGCACGCATTGCACGACGCGGCCGTCCTCGAGCACGACATAATGCGCGGACACGTCGGTTCCGGCGGTACACAGCCGCGCCAGCGCGCCCTCCACATCGGGCATTCCGGTGTAGTGCAGCACGATCATGTCGGGCTGGCGGCCCTGGGCGCGCTCGCCGAAATTCATGGAGGGGATGGTATCGGAAGCGACGGACGAATCCGGAATGAAGCTCTGCATGTCAGCGATGGCCCGGGGAATAGGGAGAGCGCGTCGACGCTTCGAATCGGAATCTGTGGACGCGAACGAATCTCGGGACATGACAACTCAAAACAGGCAGGAGAACGGCACGCGCCGGAGCGCGTCCCAGGTTGATCGGTTTGTTGAAATCACTATCCGGGCGCGCGGCATCGCAGGCAACGGATGGCGCGGCACGTTTTCGCCTTTTTCCCCCACTGTGGGCGCTGTGCATCACCCGCGCCCGCGTTTTGATCGCGACGCTTCGATTCCGCGCAAAACCATCAACCCTTTCTTAACGGTAAACGCCGTTACTAAGTGGTGAAGAGCCGAACCGTTTTGGGGGCGGCCGAGGTCTCATTTGCGCTCGAAATCCCCATGGCAACCCCTCACATTCCATGCGGAAGCCCGGGTTTGCCAGCTGATCTCCCGGAGGGGAGACGGTTTGGGGTGGACCCGCGCGGCTTCGCGGCGGCGTCCCGGTTTTCCGGCCGGGACGGCGGGCTGATTTTCGGACATCTGGGGCGGAATGGACGCGCGCGTGTCGAGATCGAGCCATTTGCGGCCGGGGGCCGGGCGATGACGACGCCCGCGCCGGTTCGCCATGTTCCCGTGCTCGGTAGCGAAGCCATCGCAATGCTCGCGCCGCGCGCGGGCGAATTGTATGTCGATGCGACCTTCGGGGCCGGCGGCTATTCCCGCGCCATTCTCGCTGTGGGCGATACCCGCGTGATCGGCATCGACCGCGACCGCACCGCCATCGCCGCCGGTTTTGGTTTGGTCGACGAATCCGGGGGGCGGCTGACGCTGGTCGAGGACCGCTTCTCCCATCTCGCCGAGGTCTGCGCCGCCCGGGGCGCGGACACCGTCGAGGGCATCGTCATGGATGTCGGCGTGTCGTCGATGCAGCTCGACGAGGCCGACCGCGGTTTTTCGTTCCGTCTCGACGGTCCGCTCGACATGCGCATGAGTCAGCACGGGCCGACCGCGGCCGATGTGGTGGCGCGCGCGTCGGAGACCGACCTCGCCAACATCATTTATATTTTTGGCGAGGAGCGGCGCTCGCGCGCCGTCGCGCGCGCCATCGTCGCGGCGCGGAAAGAAGCGCCGATCGCGACCACGCGGGCGCTGGCCGATATCGTGTCGCGCGTGGTGCGCGCAAAACCGCACGAAATTCATCCGGCGACGCGGACGTTTCAGGCGCTCAGGATATTCGTCAACGAGGAACTCGACGAACTGATCGTAGCGTTGACCTCGGCGGAGCGCGTGCTCAAGCCCGGCGGCCGGCTCGCGGTGGTGTCCTTCCACTCGCTGGAGGACCGTATCGTCAAGAATTTTCTCGCGGCGCGCGGCAAGACCGGCGGCGGTTCCCGGCACCTGCCGGAGCTTGCGCAGGCGGCGCCGAGTTTTGCGATTCTGACAAAGCGCCCGGTGGTCGCGGGCGATGCCGAAGTGCAGGCCAATCCGCGGGCGCGTTCCGCCAAGCTGCGCGCAGCCGAACGCACCGCAGCACCTGCGATCGGCGGCGACGCCGCGCTTCCGGACTGGCCCTCGCTCGCAACCGTGATGCGGGGAGGCTGACCGATGCGGATCATCCATTTCCTCGTGATCTGCGCGCTGGTCTACGCGGCCTCCTATGTCTATCGCATCAAGATGGATTCGACCGCGCGCACCGAGCGTGTGCTGCGGCTGCATGCGCAGGTGCGCGAACAGCACGAAGCGATCGCGGCGCTGCGCGCGGAATGGGCCAAGCTCGATGCGCCCCGGCGTCTGCAGAGTCTGGCCGAACGGCACCTGACCCTGAAGCCGATCGATGCCAACCAGTACGACAGCCTGAAGAACCTGCCGGAGCGCCCGCCGAGTCTGATTCCGCCCGGCAGTTCCGATCCGATCCGCGCCATGATCGAAACAGCCGACCCCGATGTCACGGGCTCGCTGCCTCCACGGGAGGGGCCGCGATGAGTCAGGACATGATCGTTTCAGCCCGCAATAGGCCAGCCGAGCCCTGGCGGCAGCGCATGATCCGCACTCTGCTATACGGACGCAATGTCGATCGCGCCGCCAAGGCGCGCGTGCGCGTCGGGCTGATCGTCATCATGTTCGGCCTGATCTATGCAGTGATCGCCGGCCGGCTCGTGATATTCGCGGCGTTTCCCGATGGACGGGGAGGGCACCGCACCGCCTCGCAGGACGCGATCGCCACCGCGCGTCCGGACATCATCGATCGCAACGGTGAAATCCTCGCCACCGACGTCAAGGCGCCGAGCCTGTTCGGCGAGCCGCGCCGCATCATCGACAAGGACGAGGCGGTGGAGCTGCTGACGGCCACGCTGCCCGATCTCGAAACGGCGGAAGTGCGCCAGCGCCTCGCCACCCGAAAAGGTTTTGTCTGGCTGAAGCGCGAAATCACGCCGCGGCAGCAGAAAGAGATTCATAACCTCGGCATTCCCGGCATCGGCTTCCTGCGCGAGAACAAGCGCGTCTATCCCAGCGGCGCCGAGGTCGCCCATTTGATCGGCCTGGTCAATATCGACAACCAGGGCATCGCCGGCATGGAGAAGTGGCTCGATACCAACGGCCTCGCCGACCTGCACCGCGCCGGCTTCGCCACCGACCGCTTGCAGAAGCCCGTCGAGCTGTCGGTCGACCTGCGCGTCGAGCACGCGCTGCGCGACGAGCTCCTGAAGGCGAAGGAACATTATCACGCCAAGGCCGCCTCGGGTCTCGTCTCCAACGTGAAGACCGGCGAGATCGTCGCGATGGTCTCGCTGCCGGATTTCGATCCGAACAATCCGAAGGAAGCGCACGACCCCGACCGCATCAACCGCCTGACCACCGGCGTCTATGAGATGGGATCGACCTTCAAGGCCTTCACGCTGGCGATGGCGCTCGATTCCGGAAAGTACGATCTGAATTCGATGTGGGATGCGCGCGCGCCGCTGCATTTCGGACGCTTCAAGATCCACGACGATCATGCGCTGGGCCGCTTCATCAGCATGAAAGAGGTGTTCACCTATTCGTCGAACATCGGCGCGGCGCGCATCGCGCTCGCCCAGGGCGTCGAGGCGCACAAGGCGTTCCTGCGCAAGCTGGGCCAGATGGATCGCCTGCGCACCGAGCTGCCGGAAAGCGCCGCGCCGATCCTGCCGCGCAAATGGGGCGAACTGAATACCGTCACCATCGCGTTCGGGCACGGCGTCGCGGTGGCGCCGTTGCAGGCGGTGATGGGAATCGATGCGCTGGTCAACGGCGGCTGGTTGATTCCGCCGACCTTCCTGAAGCGGTCGCAGGCCGATGCGATGAAGCTCGCCAAACGTGTCATCAAGCCGGAAACCAGCGACAAGATGCGCTTTCTGCTCCGGCTGAACGCCGAGATCGGGACCGCGAAGAAGGCCGACGTCAAGGGTTACTATGTCGGCGGCAAGACCGGCACCGCCGAGAAAGTCATCAACGGCCGCTATGCCAAGAAGCGCGTGCTCAATGCCTTCACCGCGATCCTTCCGGCGGACAATCCGCAGTATCAGCTTCTGGTGATGCTGGACGAGCCGCAACCGCTCAAGGAGACCTTCGGCTTCATCACCTCCGGTTGGAACGCGGTGCCGACCGGCGGCAAGGTGATCGCGCGCATCGCGCCGCTTCTGGGAATCCAGCCGAGGTTCGATCTGCCTCCGTCCGAGCGCCTTATTCTTGCGGCGTCGAAGGCGACGCAGTAGACGCGGGTTCGGCCTTTCGGGCGCCGAATCCGAAGTTTGCCTTCTTCTGCGGCATGCGCCGCGGCGAATCCCGGATTCAACGAAATGCCGGAAGTTCGGCATTCGCGGTGGGTCTTTGATTCCGGTGTTCGCAAGAAAGCTCGCTCAAACGGCATGCGAATGTTAGAACCGAAGGACTGCGCCGGGACCGGGAGACCATGAAACTTCGCGAGCTTTTCGGCGACGGCGCCACCATGGATGCGCGGACCGGCGAGATCGCGGTCACGGGCCTCGCCATGGACAGCCGCGCCGTGAAGCCGGGCAATCTTTTTTTCGCGCTCGCCGGGACGAAGACCGACGGCGCGCGGTTCATCGAGAGCGCGATCGCTTCCGGTGCGGTTGCGGTGGCCGGAGAGCACGCGCCCGCGCGTGTCGGCATCCCGTTTGTCGCGACGTCGAATCCGCGACGCGCGCTGGCGTTGGCGGCGGCACGATTCCATCCGCGTCAGCCTGCGACCGTCGCCGCCGTTACCGGCACCAGCGGCAAGACTTCGGTCGCCGCCTTCACGCGCCAGATCTGGCAGCGGCTCGGTCATCCCTCCGCGAGCATCGGCACCGTCGGCGTGGTGGCGCCCTCGCGCGCCGTCTATGGTTCGTTGACGACGCCGGATCCGATCGCGTTGCATCGCGAACTCGATGCGCTGGCCGGCGAGGGCGTGACGCATCTCGCGCTGGAAGCCTCTTCGCATGGGCTCGATCAGTTCCGGCTCGACGGCGTGCGCGTCCGCGCCGCCGGCTTCACCAACCTGTCGCGCGATCACATGGATTATCACCCCACCGTCGCGCACTATCTCGACGCAAAGTTGCGGCTGTTTCGCGATCTGCTCGATCCCGATGGGGTCGCGGTCATTTCCGCCGATCATGATTGCTCGGCTACGGTGATCGAGGCCGCGGCGGCGCGCAATCTTCCGGTCATGAGCGTCGGCCGCCGTGGCGATGGCGTGCATGCCGGGATTCGTCTCGTCGATGCGGCGATCGAGGGCTTTGCGCAGCGGCTCACGCTGGAACACGCGGGACGGCAGCACCTGCTGCGCCTGCCGCTGGTCGGCGAATTCCAGATCGAGAACGCGCTGGTGTCGGCCGGACTTGCCATCGGAACCGGCAGCGAAGCGGAAGCGGTGTTCGAGGCGCTCGCGCATCTCGAAGGCGCCAAAGGGCGGCTTGAACTGATCGGCGAGCGCAACGGTGCGCCGGTCTTCGTCGATTACGCCCACAAGCCGGATGCGCTGGCGAAGGCGCTGCAGGCGCTCCGCCCTTATGCGAAGCGCCGGCTGGTGGTGGTGTTCGGGGCAGGTGGTGACCGCGATGCGGGCAAACGTCCGCTGATGGGCGAGATCGCCGCCGGCAATGCAGATGAGGTCATTGTCACCGACGACAATCCGCGCAGCGAAAGTCCCGCCGCCATTCGCGCCGCGATTCTCGCTGCCGCCAAAGGCGCGCGCGAAATCGGCGATCGCGCCGAGGCGATCCGCGACGCGATCGCAGGACTGCAACCGGGCGATGCGCTGCTGATCGCGGGCAAGGGTCACGAAACCGGGCAGATCGTCGGGGATCGCGTGTTGCCGTTCAGCGATCACGAGGCCGCGGCGGCGGCGCTGGTAGCATGACCATGGCGGCTGAAACGTCGGGATCAGAGATGAGCGAACAACCGTTGTGGACCTCCGGCGCGATGATGGCGGCGATGCGCGCGGCGCGGCGCGGCACTTTGCCCGTGGCCATTACCGGCATTTCCATCGACAGTCGCACCGTTGCGCCGGGCGAGGCCTATTTCGCGATCAGGGGCGACGTTCATGACGGGCATGCCTTTGTCGCGGCTGCCTTGAAGGCGGGCGCGGCGCTGGCGGTGGTCGAAGCCGCGCAGCGCGACGCGTTCGCGGCCGATGCGCCGTTGCTGATCGTCGAGGACGTGCTGGATGCCTTGCGCGATCTGGCGCGCGCCTCACGCGAGCGCCTGACCGGACAAGTGATCGCCGTGACGGGTTCGGTCGGCAAGACCTCGACCAAGGAGGCGTTGCGCAGCGTTCTCGGCGCGCAGGGCAAGACCCACGCCTCGGTCGCTTCGTTCAACAATCACTGGGGCGTGCCGCTGTCGCTGGCGCGTTGCCCGGCGGACGTGCGTTTTGCGATCTTCGAGATCGGCATGAACCACGCGGGCGAGATCAAGCCGCTGGTGAGGATGGTGCGGCCGCATGTCGCTATCGTCACCACGGTCGAGGCGGTGCATCTGGAGTTCTTTTCCGGCGTCGAGGCGATCGCCGACGCCAAGGCGGAAATCTTCGAGGGTGTCGAGCCGGGCGGCGCGGTTGTCCTTAACCGCGACAATTCGCAGTTCGCGCGGTTGCAAAAGCGTGCGGAAAAACTCGGCCTCAGGCGGATCGTGTCCTTCGGCGCGGACAAGAAGGCCGATGCGCGCCTGCTCGACCTCGCGCTGCATCCGGCGTCTTCCGCGGTCCATGCCAAAATTCTCGGTCAGGAACTGACCTACAAGCTGGCCGTGCCCGGCCGCCACATGGCGATGAATTCGCTCGCGGTGCTGGCGGCATCGTCGTTGGCCGGTGCCGATCTGGCGCTCGCGGGCCTTGCGCTGTCGCAGGCGCAACCGGCCGCGGGGCGGGGCGTGCGCCATACCTTGACGGTGCCGAACGGCCAAGCCACGCTGATCGACGAGAGCTACAACGCCAATCCCGCCTCGATGGCCGCGGCCCTGAACGTCCTTGGTCAGGCGAAGATCGGCGGACAGGGCCGGCGCATCGCCGTGCTCGGCGATATGCTGGAACTCGGGCCGACCTCCGCCGACCTGCATCGCGGGCTCATCGAAGCGGTGCAGGCTAACGGCATAGATATGATATTTTGCTGCGGCCCCCTGATGCGTAACCTGTGGGACGCGCTTTCCACGGGCAAGCGGGGCGGCTATGCAGAGGGATCGGCCGCGCTCGAATCGCAGGTTCTTTCGGCGATCCGCACCGGCGACGTCATTATGGTCAAGGGCTCGCTCGGCTCGCGGATGAAGTCGATTGTGACGGCGCTTGAAAAACGGTTTCCGGGCACAGCGCTTGACGACGCTGCGGTCTGAGACGGATGGGTGTGGTTCAGAGGTTCTCTTTATTGATGCGTCGGGTGCGACAACCGGCTTGAATCGCGCCGGACCTTTGACGGGTTTCGAGCGTCCCCTTGAATCCGGAGTTCGTTCGGGGGCGTTGCATAGTCGAACGAACTTCGGATGCGGAACACTCGATGCTTTACTGGCTCATCGATCTCTCCAACACCGTTCCGGGCCTCGGCATTTTCAAGCCGCTCCTGAACGTCTTTCGCTACATCACCTTCCGCACCGGCGGCGCGATGGTGACGGGCGCGCTGTTCGTGTTCCTGTTCGGTCCCTGGATTATCGACAATCTTCGTCTGCGCCAGGGCAAGGGACAGCCGATCCGCACCGACGGTCCGCAGTCGCATCTCACCAAGAAGGGCACGCCGACCATGGGCGGCCTGATGATCCTGTCGGGCCTTGTCGTGTCGACCGTGCTGTGGGCCAATCCGCTCAATCCCTACGTCTGGATCGTGCTGGCGGTGACGCTCGGCTTCGGCTTCATCGGCTTCTATGACGACTACCTGAAGGTGACGAAGCAGACCCATGCCGGCTTCTCCGGCAAGACGCGTTTGCTGCTGGAAATGCTGATCGCGGTGGCGGCATGCTACGCGCTGATCCGGCTCGGGCGTCAGCCGTTCTCGACCGCGCTGGTGATTCCGTTCTTCAAGGACGTGGTGTTGAATCTCGGCTGGTTCTTTCTCGTCTTCGGCGCCTTCATCATCGTCGGCGCCGGCAACGCGGTCAATCTCACCGACGGTCTCGACGGCCTCGCCATCGTGCCGGTCATGATCGCGTCGGCGAGCTTTGCCATGATCGCCTATCTCGCCGGCAACGCGGTGTTCGCGGACTACCTTCAGCTCAACTATATTGCCGGCACCGGCGAACTCGCGGTGCTGTGCGGCGCGGTGCTGGGGGCGGGATTGGGTTTTCTCTGGTTCAACGCGCCGCCCGCATCGATCTTCATGGGCGATACCGGTTCGCTCGCGCTCGGCGGCATGCTCGGCTCGATCGCGGTCGCGGTGAAACACGAGATCGTGCTGGCCGTCATCGGCGGCCTGTTCGTGCTGGAGGCGGTGTCGGTGATCGTGCAGGTGGCCTCGTTCAAGCTCACGGGCAAGCGCATCTTCAAGATGGCGCCGATCCATCATCACTTCGAGCAACTCGGCTGGACCGAGCCGCAGATCGTGATCCGGTTCTGGATCATTTCGGTGATGCTGGCGCTGGCGGGCCTTTCCACGCTGAAGCTGCGGTGATCCCATGATCCCCGTCACCTCCTTTTCCGGCAAGACGGTCGCCGTGTTCGGCCTCGGCGGCTCCGGCCTGGCGAGCTGCCACGCGCTGAAGGCCGGCGGCGCGGAAGTCATCGCGAGCGACGACAGCAGCGACAATCTCGCGAAGGCCGCGCAGGCGGGCTTCATCACCGCCGACCTGCGCACGGTGTCGTGGGCGAACTTCGCGGCGCTGGTGCTCGCGCCCGGCGTGCCGTTGACCCATCCGAAGCCGCACTGGAGCGTGCTCGCCGCACGCGAGGCCGGCGTCGAGGTGATCGGCGACATCGAACTGTTCTGCCGCGCGCGGCGGCGGCTCGTGCCCGACGCGCCGTTCGTCGCCATCACCGGCACCAACGGCAAGTCCACCACGACGGCGCTGGTCGCGCACTTGATGCGCGAGGCCGGGCACGATGTGCAGATGGGCGGCAATATCGGCACCGCGATCCTGTCGCTGGAGCCGCCGCGCAAGGGCCGCGTTCATGTCATCGAGATGTCGTCGTACCAGATCGATCTCACGCCGTCGCTCGATCCGACTGTGGGCATCCTGCTCAATGTCAGCCCGGATCATCTCGATCGTCACGGCACGCTCGAAAACTACGCCGCGGTCAAGGAGCGGCTGATCGCCGGCGTTCAGCCGCAAGGCACCGCCATCGTCGGCGTCGACGACATCCGGAGCCGCGCCGCGGCGGATCGCCTCGCACAGGCCGGCAAACGCGTGGTGCGCGTCTCGGTGAAGCAACCGCTGGCGGACGGCATCAGCGTCGATGGCGGCACCATCGTGCGCGCATCCGGTGGCGCGCGCAGCGAGATCGCCGGCATCGGCGGCATCGGATCCCTGCGCGGACGGCACAACGCACAGAACGCGGCGTGCGCGGCGGCCGCGGTGCTCGCGCTCGGTGTCAGCCGCGAGATTTTGCAACAGGGGTTGCGCAGCTTTCCCGGCCTTGCGCATCGCATGGAGCAGGTCGGCCGCAAGGCCGGTGTGCTGTTCGTCAACGACTCCAAGGGCACCAACGCCGACGCCACCGAAAAGGCGCTGTCGTCATTTTCGGAGATTTTCTGGATCGCGGGCGGCAAGCCCAAGAGCGGCGGCATCACCGCGCTCGCCGACTATTTTCCGCGGATCCGGAAAGCCTATCTGATCGGCGAGGCCGCGAAGGAGTTTGCGGCGACGCTTGAGGGCAGGGTGGCCTATGAGATCAGTGAAACGCTGGACGCCGCGGTCCCCGCCGCCGCCCGGGATGCGGAGGCATCGGGTCTGTCCGATGCCGTGGATGCCGTGGTCCTGCTGTCGCCGGCCTGCGCGTCGTTCGACCAGTACCGCAACTTTGAAATCCGCGGCGATCGCTTCCGTGACCTGGTGCGGGCGCTGCCGGGCGTGACCGCTGCGTGAAGATTTTCAGCACTCTGCATGAACTCGCACGATCCTCCCTTGGGTGGGGAGGGAGAAGAAAGAAACGATTTCCTTAACCCGCCGGTAACCACGATGGGGGACCAATGGGATGATCTCCGCCCACAGGACGAGCCATGATTTCACGCGAACAACGCACGCCGCTTTCGGAATGGTGGTGGACCGTGGATCGGCTGCTGCTCGCGGCCATGGTGCTCCTGATGCTCACCGGCGTGGTGCTGTCGCTGGCGGCCAGTCCCTCGGTGGCGACCCGGATCGGGCTCGATCCCTTTCACTTCTTTCATCGTCACGTGCTGTTTCTGCTGCCGTCGGTCATCGTGATGGTGGGCGTGTCGTTCCTGTCGCCGCGGCAGATTCGCCGCTCGGCGCTGGTCATGTTCGCGCTGAGCATCGTGCTGATATTGGCGACGCTCTGGCTTGGACCGGAGGTCAAGGGCGCCAAACGCTGGATCACCCTGATCGGCGTCAACATTCAGGCGTCGGAATCCGCAAAACCCGCCTTCGTCGTGCTGGCGGCGTGGCTGTTCGCCGAATCCGCGCGGAAGCCCGAGATGCCGGCGACCTCGATGGCGCTGGCGCTGCTGCTGGGACTGGTGACGCTGCTGGTGATGGAGCCGGACTTCGGCCAGACCATGCTGATCCTGATGGTGTGGGGCGCGCTGTTCTTCATCGCCGGCATGCGCATCGTCTGGGTTTTCGGATTGGCGGGCACGGCGGCGGCGGGATTGTTTGCCGCCTACATGCTGGTGCCGCACGTCGCCGCGCGCATCCAGCGCTTCATGGACCCGGCCTCGGGCGACACCTTCCAGGTCGATACCGCCATGGAGGCTTTCAGCAACGGCGGCTGGTTCGGGCTCGGCCCGGGCGAGGGCATCGCCAAACGAAGCCTCCCGGACAGCCACACCGATTTCGTGTTCGCGGTCGGTGCGGAGGAATTCGGCATCATCATGTGCCTCGCGCTGCTCGCGCTGTTTACCTTCATCGTCATCCGCACGCTGCTGCGCGCCTATGCGTCGGAGGATCTGTTCTCGCGGTTCGCCGCGTCCGGCCTCGCGATCATGTTCGGCGTACAGGCCGCGATCAACATGTCGGTCAACCTGCATCTGATTCCGGCGAAAGGCATGACGCTGCCGTTCATTTCCTACGGCGGCTCGTCGATGGTGTCGCTGGCCTATGGCGTCGGCATGATGCTGGCGTTGACGCGGCAGCGACCGCGCACCGAGATGGAATCGATCGGCGATGCCAACACGGCCGCCAGCTACGCGTGACGCGATGACAGAGCGGCCGCTCATTCTTCTCGCTGCCGGCGGCACCGGGGGGCATCTGTTTCCCGCCGAGGCGCTTGGCGTCGAGCTGATGAAACGGGATTTGCGCGTCCGTCTCGTTACCGACTCGCGCGCGCTGCGCTACAGCGGGCTGTTCTCGAAAGACACGATCGATGTGGTGCCGAGCGAGACGGTGCGCGGCCGCTCGCCGCTGGCGCTTGCGCGCACCGGGCTGACGCTGGGAATCGGAACCGCGGTTGCGTTCAATCTGATGCGCCGGCTGAAACCGGCCGCGGTGATCGGGTTCGGCGGCTACCCGACCTTGCCGCCGCTGATCGCCGCGCGGCTGGCCGGCATTCCGACGATCATCCACGACGCCAATGCGGTGATGGGCCGCGCCAACCGCTTTCTGTCGCGGCGCGTGAGCGCCATCGCCACCTCGCTGCCCGGCGTGCTCGACAAGGAGCCGTCGCTGGTCGGCAAGACGACGACGACGGGCACGCCGATGCGGCCCGCCATTCTCGCGGCCGCCGCCATGCCGTTCGCGGCCCCCAATCCGGACGGTCCATTTCGCGTTCTCGTGGTCGGCGGCAGCCAGGGCGCGCGCGTCATGAGCGACATCGTGCCGGGCGCGATCGAAAGGCTCGATCCCGCGTTGCGCGGCCGGCTGATGCTGGCGCAGCAGGTTCGCGACGAAGACATGGCGCGGGTGCGCGCGGTCTATGACCGCCTCAACATCGCTACGGAGCTCGCGCCGTTCTTCGCCGACCTGCCGGCGCGGCTGGCGTCCAGCCATATCATCGTCTCGCGGTCCGGGGCGGGCACCGTCGCGGAACTGGGCGCCATCGGCCGTCCCTCGATTCTGGTGCCGCTGCCGGGTGCGATCGATCAGGACCAGTTCGCCAATGCCGGCGTGCTGGCCGGTGCCGGCGGCGCGATTCGCATCGTGCAGCAAGACTTCACGCCGGACCGTCTCGCCTCGGAGTTGTCCGCGCTCGCAGCCGATCCGGCACGGCTCGCGGCGATGGCTTTGGCGGCCCGCACCGTCGGCCGACTCGATGCCGCCGAGCGGCTGGCCGACCTGGTGATGCGGGCGGCGCGGCTCAGGATCTGAGCCGCGAGCCGGCAGCTCTGCTATATCGGTGGCGATGAGCAAAGACCCGTTCGAGATCGTTCCGGCCGGCCACCGCGAGACGGCGCGCACCGCGGTCGCGGCCGCATTTGGCGCATCGCCGGTCGAGGCGATCGTGCCGGTGATGGGTGGCGTGTCGGGCGCGTCGGTGTTTCGAGTCGAGATCCGCGGCCGCCCTTACGTCATGCGGATCGAAGGCCCCGCGAGTCCGCTGCGCAACCCGCATCAATACGCCTCCATGCGGATTGCCGCGGAAGCCGGTATCGCGCCGCGCCTTCACTACGTGGACGAGCAGGCGCGCGTCGCGGTGATGGATTTCATCGCGGCGCGGCCGCTCGCCGCGTATCCGGACGGGCAGGTGGGTCTGGCGAGAGCTGTCGGAGAATTGCTGGCGCGCCTTCAGGCGACCGAGCGGTTTCCGCACTTCGTAACCTATCCCGATATCGTTGCCCGGCTGTGGGCGCATGTCTGCCGCACCGGGCTGTTCGCGTCCGGCGTGCTCGACGCCGCGACCGAACGCCTCGCGCGCATTCGAGAAGGCCATGTCTGGAATCCCGAACATTCGGTTTCCAGTCACAACGACGTCCTTCCGCGCAACATGCTGTTCGATGGCCGCCGGCTGTGGCTGATCGACTGGGAGTCGGCGTATCGCAACGATCCTGTTGTCGATGTCGGCACTGCACTCGATAATTTCGCGCCGTCGCCTGACCTGGAGTCCGTGTTGCTGCACGCATGGTTCGGCTGCGCGCCGGACCGACAACTCCATGAACGGCTCGCGCCGGCGCGCGCTCTGACCCGCCTGTACTACGCGGGTGTTCTGTTCAGCGCGGCGGCGGTCGGCAACCGGCCGGAGCCGGACGCGGATATCTCGGCGCTGACCGGTGAGGAGTTCGCGCGCGCCATCCGCGGCGGACGGTTGAAGCCCGACACGTTTGAAACCAGCCACGCGCTCGGAAAGATGTATCTGGCCTCCTTCCTGTCGGGCGAGCGGCCGCCCGGATTACCGCCGCCGCTGAGTGCGTTTGCGATCAAGGAGCTGGAATAAGGCGGTCCGTTGCGCCCGCAGTGGCGTCTGGCCGGTCGGTGGTGAAAGTCGTCAAAATCTGGATGATTTTGGGCTTGTCATGCCCCGCGAAAGCGGGGCATCCAGTATGCCGCGCGACCAACGTGAATCGCTGACGTCGCAGACGACTGGATCGTCCGCCTTCGCGGACGATGGACGGCCAAGGATCTGAACATGAGACTGCCGCGCGAAATCGGCCCCATCCACTTCGTCGGCATCGGCGGCATCGGCATGAGCGGCATTGCCGAGGTCTTGTGCAACCTCGGCTATACCGTGCAGGGCTCGGACGCGTCCGAAGGCGCCAACGTCGTGCGTCTGCGCGAAAAAGGCATCAAGGTCACGGTCGGCCACAAGGCCGAGAACGTGACCGGCGCCGACGTGCTGGTGGTCTCCACCGCGATCAAGCGTGACAATCCCGAATTGATGGCGGCGCGCGCGCAGCGCATTCCGGTGGTGCGCCGCGCCGAGATGCTGGCGGAACTGATGCGGCTGAAAAGCTGCGTCGCCATCGCCGGCACCCACGGCAAGACCACGACGACCTCGATGGTCGCGGCGTTGCTCGATGCCGGCGATTTCGATCCGACCGTCATCAACGGCGGCATCATCAATGCCTACGGCACCAATGCGCGGCTTGGCGGCGGCGAGTGGATGGTGGTGGAAGCCGACGAGAGCGACGGCACCTTCCTCAAGCTGCCGACCGACGTCGCCATCGTCACCAACGTCGATCCCGAGCATCTCGATCACTTCAAGACCTTCGATGCGGTGCAGGATGCGTTTCGCTCGTTTGTCGAGAACGTGCCGTTTTATGGCTTCGCCGTGATGTGCATCGATCATCCCGTGGTTCAAACAATGGTCGGCAAGATCGAGGATCGCCGCATCATCACCTACGGCGAAAATCCGCAGGCCGACGCGCGGCTGGTCGATCTTACGCCGATGGGCGGCGGCTCGCGCTTCAAGGTGGTGTTCCGCAACCGCAAGACCGACGCCGCGCACGAGATTTCCGATCTGGTGCTGCCGATGCCGGGCCGTCACAACGCGCTCAACGCCACGGCCGCGATCGCCGTGGCGCACGAGCTCGGCATTCCCGACGCCACGATCCGCCAGGCGCTCGCGGGCTTCGGCGGCGTCAAGCGCCGTTTCACCAAAACCGGCGAATGGAACGGCGTCACCATCATCGACGATTATGGCCATCACCCGGTCGAGATCGCCGCGGTGTTGAAGGCCGCGCGCGAATCCACCGGCGGCAAGGTCATCGCCGTGGTGCAGCCGCATCGCTACACCCGCCTGCAATCGCTGTTCGAGGAATTCTGCACCTGCTTCAACGACGCCGATACCGTCGTTGTCGCCGACGTCTATCCGGCGGGCGAAGCGCCGATCGCCGGCATCGACCGCGACAACTTCGTGCTCGGCCTGCGCGCGCATGGCCATCGGGAAGTGATTCCGTTGCAGGAGGCCGCGGCGCTCGCAGGCGTCGTCGCTCGCCTCGCGAAACCCGGCGATTATGTCGTCTGCCTCGGCGCCGGCAACATCACGCAGTGGGCCTACGCGCTGCCGGGCGAACTCAAGGCAATGGGATGATGAAGCCGACACGGATTTTATGCCCGTCATGGCCGGGCTTGTCCTTTCGGTTCCCGCCCCCCTTGTGGGGGAGGGGTCGGGTGGGGGGTATGCCGCGAGCGCAGGAGTTCGTGTTACGCCCCTCTCCAACTCTTCCCCACAAGGGGGGAGAGAGCCGACCGTGCAGTTCGGCAACGCCACCGTTCAAGCAGCTATGACCTTCCCCGACATCACCGCAAAACTGAAATCCGGCATGCCGGAGTTGCGCGGGCGGATGCTGGCGAATGAATCGCTGGCGCCGTTGACCTGGTTTCGTGTCGGCGGTCCCGCGCAGGTGCTGTTCACGCCGGCCGACGACAACGACCTCGCTTATTTTCTGCGACATCTGCCGGAGGAAATTCCGATCTACTGCATCGGCGTCGGCTCCAACGTGATCGTGCGCGACCGCGGCCTGCCGGGCGTGGCGATCCGTCTCGCGCCACGCGGGTTCGGCGAGGTGACGGCGGAAGGCGACACAGTGCGCGCCGGCGCCGCCGCGCTCGACAAGCGGGTGGCGGAAGCCGCGGCGGCGGCCGGTATCGGCGGACTCGAATTCTATTTTGGCATTCCCGGCACCATCGGCGGCGCGCTGCGCATGAACGCCGGCGCCAACGGCAGCGAAACCAAAGACGTGCTGATCGAAGCGCGCGCGGTCAGCCGCCGCGGCGACAAGATGACATTCGACAATGCCGGCATGAAGTTCGAATACCGCAACAGCGCGATCTATCCGTCGGTCGTCTTCACCGGCGCGACGTTTCGTGGGCGCATGGCTGAGCCCGAGGCGATCCGCGCACGCATGGCCGAGGTGCAGACCCACCGCGAGACCGTGCAGCCGATCCGCGACAAGACCGGTGGTTCGACCTTCAAGAATCCGCCGGGACATAGCGCGTGGAAGCTGATCGACGCCGCCGGTATGCGCGGCCATCGCGTCGGCGGCGCGCAGGTCTCGGAGATGCACTGCAATTTCCTCATCAATACCGGCGAGGCCACCGCGCGCGATATCGAGACGCTGGGCGAAACCGTGCGTGCGCGCGTGAAGCGGCACTCCGGTGTCGATCTTCAATGGGAAATTAAGCGGATCGGTGTGGAATAGGTGAAGTTTTGAAGTGTCATTCCAGGGGTCGCCCGCGACGTGCGGGCGCCCCGGAATGACGAGCGCCAGGTCGTATCACGGCGCTCTCTGTGATGGATTGACACGATGCGCACCACCATTCTGTTCGGCGGCAGCAACAAGGAACGGCTCGTGTCGGTCGCGAGCGCGCAGGCGCTGCATCGCGCCTTGCCCGAGGCCGATCTCTGGTTCTGGGACGTGCGGGACGAAGTGAGCGACGTGCGCCCCGAGGCTTTGCTCGCGCACGCGCGGCCATTCGAGGAGGAGTTCGTTCCGGGCGGCCCCGGCGTCCCGCTCGCGCAGGCGCTCGACCGCGCAAAGATCGAGGATCGGGTGCTGGTGCTCGGTCTGCATGGCGGCCGCGCCGAGAACGGCGAATTGCAGGCGATGTGCGAGACGCGCGGCATTCCCTTCACGGGATCGGGGTCGGCGTCCTCGCATCTCGCATTCGACAAGGTTGCGGCCAAACGGTTCGCGGCGCTGGCCGGCGTCGCCGCGCCTGCGGGCATCCTGCTTGCGGACATCGACCGCGCATTCGCGGACTACGGCCGCCTGATCGCAAAACCGGCGCGCGACGGGTCGAGCTACGGATTGATCTTCGTCAACGCGACGCAGGATCTGATCGCCGTCCGCAACGCCGCGAAGACCGAGGATTATGTGATCGAGCCGTTCGTGGCCGGCATCGAAGCGACCTGCGGCGTGCTGGAGCGCTCCGACGGCACGGCGACCGCGCTGCCGCCGATCGAGATCGTGCCGGCGGAAGGCGCGTTCGATTACACTGCGAAATATCTGCTCAAATCCACCCAGGAGATATGTCCGGGGCGGTTCGCTCCCGCCGTTGCCGCGGCGATCATGGATCACGCGCTGCGGGCGCATCGCGCGCTGTCGTGCCGGGGCTATTCCCGCACCGACTTCATCGTGACGGAGAGGGGGCCGGTCTATCTCGAGACCAACACCCTGCCGGGGCTGACCGCGGCCTCGCTCTATCCCAAGGCGCTGAAGGCCGAGGGCATCGGCTTCGAGGATTTCCTGCGCGACCAGATCGTGCTCGCCGAAAGGGCCGTCCGGCCGGTGTAGGGGAGGCGGATCGGGAACCCGTCCACCGCTTCCGGTTCCCTGCGCCGGATCGACCGAAACACCGCAAAGCATTCTTTCGTCGCATAAAAATACGCCCTGCCTGCGCCGGTTTTACCTTTTGTTTACCAGGAAGCCCGAAGGTTAACGCTGGCGGCGCATGTGGCGTTTGGCTGCCGGGCGAAAGCCATGCGGGTTCCACAAGCGAGACCGCATTCGAGGGAACAGCGGACCTCATCTGCCTGAGGCCGATTTCCCGCCCGGCATGACCAGGACATCAGGTGTGCCAGCGCCCGCGGGCTGTGCGGGCATAGCATGTGACGAGTTCGTGCAATGGATGGTGGGGGACGCCTCGATCGGTCGCGGAGATCGCCGGGGTCCAAATCTGGCCTGCTGAAGGAGGCTGACCTGCTCGGGATGGCCGCCATCGGTGTGGGCGTTTTGCTGCGCGAGTGGATCGCGAAGCTGAAGCGCGCACGCGCCGAACGCCTCGACGCACGCGCCAAGAATCCCAATCGCGCCATAGCCTTCCTCGAACGCCACGTTCCACGCCGGTTCGGCATGGTGCTGACTCTCGCGGTTCTCGCCGGCGGCGCCGTGCTCGGCGTGGTCAGGGGCGGTCACATCGATGAGGCGATCGCGGCGCTCGGTGACACGCGCAATGCGCTCGCCAATGCCGCCGGGTTTCGCATCACCGCCGTGACCATCAACGGCCGCAAGCAACTGACGCAGGACGAGGTGCTGGCCATCGGCGGCGTCAACGGCCGCTCCTCGCTGCTGTTTCTCGACGCCGCCAGCGTCCGCGACAGCCTGAAGGCCAATCCGTGGATCGCGGATGCGACGGTGCTGAAACTTTATCCGGGCGCGTTGCAAATCGACATCACCGAGCGCAAGCCGTTCGCGTTGTGGCAGGAGAACGGCAAGCTCTCCGTGATCGCGGACGACGGCGCGGTGCTCGAGCCTTACGTCACGCGCCGCTTCGCGTCGCTGCCGCTCGTGGTCGGCAAGGGAGCGGAAACCCGCGCCCGGGATTTTCTCGCGCTGGTGGCGAAGTATCCGGCGGTCAACAGCCAGCTCAAGGCGGCGATCTTCGTCGGCGAGCGGCGCTGGAATTTGCAGTTCAGGGACGGCCTCGATATCCGGCTGCCGGAAGCCGACGTCGGCAACGCGCTGGCGGCGCTGGTGAAGTATGACAGGGAAGACAAGCTGCTGTCGCGCGACATCACCGCGATCGACATGCGGCTGCCCGATCGGCTGACGGTTCGGCTCTCGGACGAAGCCGCCAAGGCCCGCGAGGAACAATTCAAGAAATCCAGCAAGAAAGCCGGCAACGCATGACCGGCCTCGATCGCAACCAGACGCCGAAGACGCGGCCGATGCAGTCCAATCGCAGCGCGCTGGTGGCCTCGCTCGACATCGGCACCAGCAAGATCGCCTGCATGATCGCCCGGCTGAAGCCAAGCGCGCCGAACGAGGCGTTGCGCGGCCGGACCCATGCGGTCGAATTGATCGGCTACAGCCAGATCCAGTCGCGCGGCATGAAGGCCGGCGCGGTGGCCGACCTCGCCGAATGCGAACAGGCGGTGCGCCAGGCGGTGTCGCTCGCCGAACGGATGGCCAAGGTGCGGGTCGAATCCGTGTTGCTGCCGGTCTCGGCCGGCCGGCTGCAAGGACATCTGGTCGAAGCCGCCTCCGATATCCAGGGTGGCGCGGTGACGCCGCCGGACGTCAGCCGCATCACATCGGCGGGCATGCGTCATGCCACCGGTCCCGGACGTACCGTGCTCCACGCGCTGCCGGTCGGCTATTCGCTCGATGGCGTGAAGGGCATTCGCGATCCCCGCGGAATGGTGGCACGCCAGTTCGGCGTCGATATGAATGTCGTGACGACCGAGGCCACGGTTGCGAAAAACCTGATGCTGGCGGTCGAGCGTTGCCATCTCACCGTCGAAGCCATGGCGGCAAGCCCGTATGTCGCCGGTCTGTCGGTTCTGACCGACGATGAAGCCGATCTTGGCGCCGCCGTGATCGAGATGGGCGCGGGAACGACAACGATCGCGACCTATTCGTCCGGCCGCTTCGTGTATGCGAGCGGCTTCGCGGTTGGAGGTCATCACGTCACGATGGATCTCGCGCGCGGGTTGGGGGCTTGCATTGCGGATGCCGAGCGAATCAAGACGTTATATGGCACGGTGCTGACCGGCGGCTCCGATGCGCGCGAACTGATGACGGTGCCGACGGCTGGCGACAGCGACGGCGATGCGCCCCAGGTCGTGTCGCGCGCGACGATCGCCAATATCGTCCGGCAGCGTGTCGAGGAGATTTTTGAAATGGTCAGGGACCGGCTTGCGGATTCCCCTTTTGCGGCCGAACCGCGGGCACGCGTGGTGCTGAGCGGCGGCGCTTCGCAGCTTACCGGCGTCCCCGAACTCGCCAGCCGCATTCTGGGTCGTCCGGTGCGCGTCGGCCGGCCGCTTGGTTTTGGCCGGCTTCCCAACGAAGCCAAGAGCGCGTCGTTCGCGGTGCCGACCGGTCTTCTGGTCTATCCGCAATACGCCCATCTCGAACATGTCGAACCGCGACATACGCGGCAGCCGCTCCGGACCGGAACGGACGGATATTTCGGGAAGGTCGGACGATGGCTCCGGGAGGGCTTCTGATGAATTTTCCGCCGATTTGCAGACTCCATCAACTCCCGCGGTCAATGACCGCTGGCATAGCGACACCGCGCGTGTAATCGAGAGGCAACCATGACCATCAATCTCAACGTTCCCGACATTCACGAGCTGAAGCCGCGGATCACCGTTTTCGGCGTCGGCGGCGCTGGCGGCAACGCGGTCAACAACATGATCACCGCAGGACTGGTGGGCGTCGATTTCGTCGTCGCCAACACCGACGCGCAGGCGCTGACGATGTCGAAGGCGCAGCGCATCATCCAGATGGGCACGCAGGTCACCCAGGGGCTGGGCGCGGGCTCGCAGCCGGACGTCGGCGCCGCCGCGGCGCAGGAAGTCATGGACGAGATTCGCGACCATCTCTCGGGCGCGAACATGGTGTTCGTCACCGCCGGCATGGGCGGCGGCACCGGCACCGGCGCTGCGCCCGTGATTGCCAAGGCGGCCCGCGAGATGGGAATTCTGACGGTCGGCGTCGTCACCAAGCCGTTCCATTTCGAAGGTCAGCGCCGTATGCGAACCGCTGATTCCGGAATCAGCGAACTGCACAAGATGGTCGATACGCTGCTGATCATCCCGAACCAGAATCTGTTCCGGGTCGCCAACGAAAAGACCACCTTCGCCGACGCCTTCGCGATGGCCGACCAGGTGCTCTATTCGGGCGTCGCCTGCATCACCGACCTGATGGTCAAGGAAGGCCTCATCAACCTCGACTTCGCCGACGTCCGCGCCGTGATGCGCGAAATGGGCAAGGCGATGATGGGCACCGGCGAGGCGTCCGGCGAGAAGCGGGCGCTGACCGCGGCCGAGGCTGCGATCGCCAATCCGCTGATCGACGATTCCTCGATGAAGGGGGCGAGGGGTCTCCTCATCTCCATCACCGGCGGCAAGGATCTCACCCTGTTTGAAGTCGACGAGGCCGCGACGCGGATTCGCGAGGAAGTCGATCACGACGCCAACATCATCGTCGGCGCCACCTTCGACGAGAGCCTCGACGGCATTATCCGCGTGTCGGTTGTGGCCACCGGCATCGATCAGACCGCCATCGCCCGCAACGCGAGCGCTCCGGCAACTGCGGCTGCGCCTGCCGTCGCATCGTCCGGCACGCCAGATACCCGTCTGGCCGATCTGACCGCGAAGCTGAAAGAAGACCAGAAGCGTGTCGCCGCAAATCTTGCGCAGAAGATCGAAGCCCAGCGTCCTGCCCAGGCCGCGCCCGCGGCACCGGCCGCGGGGGCCAGCCCCAACGTTGAACGCGCCGCGCTTGCGGCGATTGCCGCGGCGGTCGCCGAGCCGATGCAGCCGGTTGCTCCAGTGGCGATGCAGACATCGACCTATGGCGATGTCATGGTGCGTCCGATTGCGCAAAAGCCGACGCTCTTCCCGGATCATGATGTCGCGCACCAGGAGGTTCACGAGCCGGCGCCGCCCGCAAACTTCATTCCGCAGCCGGCCGAACGCGCCCCGCTTCGCGCCCCCCGGATGCCGCGGGTGGACGAACTGCCGATGCCTGCGCAGAACGAGATTCGTCAGGCCCGCGGCGAGACCGACGATGAGCACCGGCAGAAGACCCGCTTGTCGCTGTTGCAGCGTCTCGCCAATGTCGGCCTCGGCCGCCGGGACGAAGAAACCGAGCCGCCGATCGCCGCCCGCGCCTCGGGACCGGCCATGGCCCCGATGCCGCCGCTGCCGGATCGCCGGCCGCAGCGCAGCGTCGCCGAGCAGATGGCCGCCAATGCCAGCAAGGAGCCGGTGTCCGAGTACGCCCGCCGGCCGGCACCCCAGGGTCTCGATTCCCACGGCCGTCCGGCTCCTGTAGCGCCGGCGCCACAGGGCGACGATCATCTCGATATTCCGGCCTTCCTGCGCCGTCAGGCCAACTAGTCATTGTTACAATCGAAAGTGTGGATAAGGTTCCGGCTCCAGCGGCCGGAACCTTTTTCGTTGGATTGCCCGGAAGACGGGGTGTCTTCGCAAGTCATTTGAATTGTTAAAGTATTTTTCGTGTCTCGATGGTCGGGAGCGTCATTTACCCCTTGTTAAATTTGGTTAACCCGCGGCATGATTGCGGCGGAGATGAGGTAACAATCGGTAAACAAGCGTGAGTTGGCGTGCTTTATGGCGCCCGTTATGGTTTGACCGTGACTTGGGGAATCGCGGGGCAATCGTCGCCCAACCGGCCAGGTTCGGTCTCGTGATGAGTCACTTGTGGGCAGTTTTTTGATGAAATCCAGCCGCCAGACAACGCTTCGGTCGCAAGCCTCCGTGACGGGCGTCGGCGTACATTCGGGATTGCCGGTCAGTTTGGTTCTCGGACCTGCGTCGATCGACGCGGGTTTTGTTTTTGTCCGGACAAGCGCCGACAGCGCGGACGACCGTCAGGTTCGCGCGCTTGCGAAGTCCGTGACGTCGACGGAATTGGCCACGGTGCTCGGCGACCAGCAGGGCCCGGTCGTGTCCACCGCCGAACACGTCCTCGCGGCGTTGCGCGGCATGGGCGTCGACAACGCCACCATTGAAGTCGACGGGCCTGAAGTCCCGATCATGGACGGCAGCGCGGCTGCGTTCGTCGCCGCGATCGATCAGGCCGGCATCGTCGAGCAGTCCGCGCCGCGCCGCTTCATTCAGGTGCTGAAGCCGGTGCAGGCGAAGCTCGGCGAGGCTTTCGGCGAGCTGCGTCCCTACGGACGCGGCTTCCGCGTCGAGGCGGAAATCGATTTTGCCAATCCGGTGATCGGCCGCCAGAATTTTACGCTTGACGTCACCCCCGAAAGTTTCCGCCGCGAGATCAGCCGCGCCCGCACGTTCGGGTGCATGAACGATGTCGCCAAGCTGTGGAACGCGGGCTTCGCGCTCGGCGCGTCCTTTGAAAATTCCATGGTGTTCGACGACGAGCGTCTGTTGAATGCCGAAGGCCTGCGCTACGCCGACGAGTGCGTGCGTCACAAGGTTCTCGATGTGATCGGCGACCTGTCCCTCGCTGGCTTGCCGCTGATCGGCGCCTACCGTTCGATGCGTGGCGGGCACAAGCTCAACCATGCGGTGCTGACCGCGCTGTTGGCCGACCGGACCGCCTGGCGGGTGGTGGAAGGCCAGCCGGTGGCCCGTCGCCCCCGCAACCACGTCGAACAGATCGGTGGAATGGTTGGCGGCATGGCCGCAGCCTACGGTCCCGATATTTCCTGATCCCGCTCGCGCGGAGAGGCCTCCGGTTTCGCCTTAATCCCGGCGAAATGCCTGCGTATCCGGTTGGTTAACGGAATTTTTTCGGATAAAAACGAACCTGCGGTCGCAAGGCAACGCACCACGGGTTCGTTCGATTGTGCCCTTGATCGCGGATGGGGCAGCTATCGGGCACCGCATCACAGACGTCAGGTTTCATCTATGTTGGCAAAGCGTATGGCGCTCGAACTGAACGCGTTGATGGATCGCGCCGCTCTCGGGCGGCGAGGCCGGAAGTTGCGGCTTGCCGTCGGCTTGGCGATTCTGGCGACAACCCTGAGCGGCTGCGGAACGGGCGCCCTGTGGGACAAGTTCCTGGCGAAGGATGAAAAGACCTTCGCGGACGAGCCGGCGGACAAGCTCTATAACGAGGGCCTGTTCCTGATGAACAACAGCAAGGATCTCAAGGCGGCCACCAAGAAATTCGACGAAGTCGACCGCGAGCATCCCTATTCCGAATGGGCGCGGAAATCGCTGCTGATGTCGGCCTATGCCTCCTATCAGGCCGGCGACTACGATACCTGCATCGGCTCCGCCTCGCGCTACGTCACGCTGCATCCCGGCAGCCCCGACGCCGCCTATGCGCAGTACCTGATTGCCGCCTCCAACTACGACCAGATTCCGGACATCTCCCGCGACCAGACCCGCACCGAGAAAGCGATGGCCTCGCTCGAGGAAGTGGTCCGCAAATATCCCACCTCCGAATATGCCGGCGAAGCCAAAAAGAAGATCGAAGGCGCGCGCGACCAGCTCGCGGGCAAGGAAATGTCGATCGGCCGCTATTACATGGGCAAGCGCGACTACACCGGCGCCATCAACCGTTTCAAGACTGTCGTGACCCGCTACCAGACCACCCGTCATGTGGAGGAGGCGCTGGCGCGCCTGACCGAGGCCTACATGGCGATCGGAATCGTCGATGAGGCGCGGACCGCCGCCGCCGTACTGGGCCACAACTTCCCCGACAGCCGCTGGTACAAGGACGCCTACACCCTCGTGAAATCCAACGGCCTCGAGCCGGCCGAGAATCAGGGCTCGTGGATGAGCAAGGCGTTCAAGAAGATGGGGCTCGGCTAGCGGGCCTCGGCTGGTCTCCCGGTTCGAAGTTCGCTAGACTTCGCGTCCACGCCGCCCGGCGAACCCCTCAACCATACCCCTGGCAGGAATCGGTCTCCCATGCTTGCGCGCCTTTCGATCCGCGACATTGTCCTGATCGAGCGGCTCGATATCGAGTTCGCCTCCGGCCTCGCGGTGCTGACCGGCGAAACCGGCGCCGGCAAATCCATTCTGCTCGATGCCTTCGCGCTGGCGCTGGGCGGCCGCGGCGATGCCGGGCTGGTCCGTCACGGCGCGGAGCAGGGCCAGGTCACCGCCGCCTTCGAGGTTTCCAGGAGTCATCCGGCCTCGGCGATCCTGGCCGCCAACGATATCGACAACTCCATGTCCGAAGAATCGGGCGAGATGATCCTGCGGCGGGTGCAGCTTGCCGATGGCCGCACCCGCGCGTTCATCAACGATCAGCCGATCAGCGTGCAAACGCTGAAGGCGGTCGGCGCGGCGCTGGTGGAAATTCACGGCCAGCACGACGAGCGGGCGCTGGTCGATGCCTCGACGCACCGGCGGCTGCTGGATGCCTTCGCCGGGCTGGAGAGCGATGTCGCCGCCCAGGAATCGCTGTGGGAAGCCCGCCGTGCTGCGGGTACGGCGCTCGACGAGCACCGCGCCGGCATGGCGCGCGCCGCGCGCGAAGCCGACTATCTCCGCCACGCCTCCGATGAACTGAAAAAACTCGCACCCCGCGACGGCGAAGAGACTGCGCTCGCCGAACGCCGCACCATCATGATGCAGGGCGAGAAGATCGCTGGCGATCTGCGCGAGGCGCAGGAGGCGGTCAGCGGCAACCATTCGCCGGTCACGGCGCTTGCGGCGGCGGTGCGGCGGCTGGAACGGCGTGCCACGAGTTCGCCGCAACTGGTCGAGCCGGCGGTCAAGGCGATCGACACCGCCATCAACGCGCTGGAGGAAGCGGATCAGCACCTCAGCGCGGCGCTCGCAGCCGCCGATTTCGACCCGGCCGAGCTGGAACGCATCGAGGAACGGCTGTTCGCGCTGCGCGCCGCGTCGCGCAAATATTCAACGCCGGTGGACGGGCTCGCCGCGCTCGCCGCGAAATACGCCGCCGATGTCGCGCTGATCGACGCCGGCGCGGATCGCCTGAAGGTGCTGGAGAAGCAGGCCGCCGAGGCCGACAAGCGTTTCACGGCGGCGGCTGCGAAATTGTCTGCGGCGCGCACGAAGTCGGCGGAAAAACTCAACAAGGCGGTCAACGCCGAACTGACGCCGCTGAAACTCGAGCGCGCAAAATTCATGACCCAGATCGACTCGGATCCGGCCTCGCCGGGGCCGCAAGGGTTCGATCGCGTCGAGTTCTGGGTGCAGACCAATCCCGGCACCCGGCCGGGACCGCTGATGAAGGTCGCCTCCGGCGGCGAGCTGTCGCGTTTCCTGCTGGCGCTGAAAGTGGTGCTGTCCGACAAGGGATCCGCGCCGACGCTGGTGTTCGACGAGATCGACACCGGCGTAGGGGGGGCCGTGGCCGACGCCATCGGCGCACGGCTGGCGCGGCTTGCGGGAAAGGTTCAGGTGATGGCGGTGACGCATGCGCCGCAGGTTGCCGCGCGCGCCGATCAACACCTTCTGATTTCAAAGGATGCGCTCGATCGCGGCAAGCGTGTCGCCACCCGGGTCGCCACGCTGGCGAAGGATCACCGGCGTGAGGAAATCGCGCGGATGCTGGCGGGCGCCGAGATCACCGCAGAGGCGCGCGCCGCCGCCGACCGGCTGCTGAAGGCGGCGGGGTAGTTCGCCATGGCGGCAAAACCCAAAACGCCGGCGCCCGTCAATTCCCTCACGCGCGCGAAAGCCGCCGTCGAGCACAAGCGCCTTGCGCTGGAGATCGAGGCGCACAACGAACGCTACTATCAGAAGGATGCGCCGACCGTTTCCGATGCCGCTTACGACGCGCTGCGCCGCCGGCTCGAGGAGATCGAGGCGCGCTTCCCTGATCTGGTCACGGCCAATTCGCCGACGCAGACGGTCGGTGCGGCGCCCGCGCGTGGCTTTGCAAAAGTGCAGCACGCGGTTCCCATGCTGTCGCTCGGCAACGCCTTCAGCGACGAGGAGGTGACCGAATTCATTGAGCGTATCCAGCGTTTCCTGAAACTCGGCGCCGATGAGTTTCCCGCCATCGTCGCCGAGCCGAAAATCGACGGCCTGTCGCTGTCGCTGCGTTACGAGGACGGCGAACTCACGCGCGCTGCCACGCGCGGCGACGGTTTTACCGGCGAGGACGTCACCGCCAATGTCCGCACCATCCAGGATGTGCCGCACAAATTAAAGGGGCTCCACATTCCCGCCGCCTGCGAATTGCGCGGCGAAGTCTACATGCTGAAGAAGGATTTCCTCGCGCTCAACAAGAAACAGGAGGAAGCGGACGACACTGTGTTCGCCAATCCGCGCAATTCGGCCGCCGGCTCGCTGCGTCAGAAGGACGTTGCGATCACGGCGTCGCGGCCGCTGAAATTCTTCGCCTACACCTGGGGCGAGATGAGCGAGCGCCCCGCGGAGACCCAGCACGGCATGCTCACCTGGATGGAGAAGGCGGGATTCACCGTCAATCCGCTGATCACGCGGTGCGAGAGCGTCGACGACGTCCTGAAATTCTACCGCAGGATCGGCGAGCAGCGCGCCTCGCTCGGCTACGACATCGACGGCGTGGTCTACAAGGTGGACCGGCTCGACTGGCAGGAGCGGCTCGGTTTCGTGTCGCGCAGTCCGCGCTGGGCGATCGCACACAAGTTCGCCGCCGAGCAGGCGACGACCATTCTCAACGGCATCGACATCCAGGTCGGACGCACCGGCGCGCTGACCCCGGTGGCGCGGCTCGAACCGGTCACCGTCGGCGGCGTGGTCGTGCAGAACGCCACGCTTCACAACGCTGACGAAATCGCGCGCAAGGACGTTCGCGAAGGCGATACGGTGGTGATTCAGCGTGCCGGCGACGTGATCCCGCAGGTTGTCAGCGTGGTCATCGCGAAGCGTCCGAAGAGCGCGAAGCCATATCAATTCCCCGACAAGTGTCCTGTCTGCGGCAGTCATGTCGTGAGCGAGGAGGGCGAGGTGGTGCGCCGCTGCACCGGCGCGCTGATCTGCCCGGCGCAGGCGGTGGAGCGGCTGAAGCATTTCGTCTCGCGGCTTGCCTTCGACATCGACGGGCTGGGCGAGAAGCAAATCCAGGAATTCTATGACGACGGCCGAATCATGCATCCGGTCGATATCTTCACGCTGGAGAAACGCGACGCGCGCGCGGCGAAAAAACTCCGGGACCGCGAGGGCTATGGCGCGACTTCCGTGCGCAACCTGTTCGCGGCGATCGACGCGCGCCGCAGGATCGAGCTCAACCGCCTGATCTTCGCGCTTGGCATCCGTCATGTCGGCGAGGGCAACGCCAAGCTGCTGGCGCGCCATTACGGCAGCATCGAGAATTTCCGCGCCGCCATGGCGGATGCAGCCGCGGCGCAAACGGAGGAGGGCAATGCCTCCGAGGCCTACGCCGACCTCAACAACATCGGCGGCGTCGGTGACATTGTCGCGGATGCGGTGGTCGAGTTCTTTGCCGAGAAGCGCAACGTCAAGGCGCTGAACGATCTGCTCGGCGAAATCGAGGTGCTGCCGATGGAGCAGGCCCGCAAGGATTCCGCCGTCGCCGGCAAAACCGTGGTGTTTACCGGCTCGCTGGAGAAATTCACCCGTGACGAGGCCAAGGCATCGGCGGAGCGGATGGGCGCGAAGGTCTCGGGCTCGGTGTCGAAGAAGACCGATCTCGTGGTCGCCGGCCCCGGTGCCGGCTCGAAACTCAAGGACGCCGAGAAACACGGCGTCAAGGTCATTTCAGAAGACGACTGGCTGAGGCTGATCGAGGGGTGAAAGGCTCCGGCTGCGCATATTTGGCAACATGCGCGGGCTTGACCCGCGTATCCGTCGATCTTTGCAGAAGATTATGAATGGCCGGTCAAGCCCTGCATGACGAATGAAGGGATGCGCGTATTCTTACAACAGCCCCGTTTCCTCTTCCTCGGCCTGCTCGATCATCGTTTCGGTTGCGACCGTCGAATTGTGCGGCACGAGGAAGATCATGCTCGCGGCGCAGGCGGCCGAGAGCACAAGCAGGGCGATGTTGAGCGGTAACGGCGTTGCAAAATGGCCACCGAGCCAGGCGCCGAATTGCGAACACAGCGCGCCGAACCCCATTTGCAGGAAGCCCATTGCGCCGGATGCGGTGCCTGCGGCGGAAGGGCGGATGCTGAGCGCGCCCGCGGCCGAGTTCGACATCACGAAGGCGTTGGCGAACATGATGAGCATATGCGTGATGAACAGCCAGGGCGGCACCTGGTTGAGCCCGGTCACGCCCCAGACCACGTTGAGGGCGGCCCCCGCGATCTGCAAGGCGAGGCCGAACCGGATCAGGCGGTCGAGGGTGTGATGTGGAGCGAAGCGCGCGCAGAACAGGTTGCCGATCAGATAGGCGACGCCCGACGTCGCGAACCATGCGCCATATTCGATGCTGGAACGGCCCATCTGCGTTACCACCACATATGGGCCGGCGCCCGCGAAGACGAAGATGATCGCCGACGCCAGCACTTGGCACAGCATGTAGCCGACGAAGGCGCGGCTCCCCAGCAGGATTCGTGCGTCGCGGATAAATCCGCTGTCGGCGGCGGCATCGGTATGCCGACGCGTTTCCGGCAACGCGATTGCGATACCGGCGGCGATCAGGATAGCGGCGGCGGTGATGACGTAGAAGATCGCGCGCCAGCCGAAATTATGTTCCAGCAGGCCGCCAGCCAGCGGACTGAGCAACTGGCCGATCATCAGCGCGGCGACCACGAGGCTGATCATGGAACTGATCCGCTCGCGCGGATAGAGGTCGCGGATGATCGCACGCGCGATCACCATGCCGCCTGCGCCGCCGAGCGCCTGAAAGAACCGCGCCACGATCAGTTGCGGCAGGGTGCTCGCGAAAATGCAACCGATGCTGGCCGCGATCATCAGGCCGATGCCGCCGAGCAGGATCGGTCTGCGGCCGTAACGGTCCGACAGCGGTCCCATCACGATCTGCGAGAACGCGAGCCCGACCATGTAGAGCGAGACGGTCATCTGCGCGATGGAGATGTCGCTATCGAATGCGGTCGCGAGATCGGGCAGCGTCGGGACCAGTATATAAAGCGAGACCGGGGCGAGCCCGGTCATCAGGACCAGCAGCAGCAACACCGTGCGCGACGGCGCTCCCAGTGGCGGTGTCGCAGCAATGCTGGATGGTTTGCTGGTGAACCCGTGCATAAGCCTGATATCGATTCCCGTTCGCGCCGACGATGTGGCGCGACTGTAGCGAACTCCGCACCGGGCAATACGGCGATTTCGGAATGCGGCTATTCGCTAGTGTGGTGGTTCAGAAGTCCGCCACACTATCGCAGCGAGTCGGTGAAGCGGACTTCTGAACCTAAACCACACGAGAATCATAAACTTGCTAGTGTCCCTTTAATTCCGAAGTTCGCAT
>Ga0153956_1000798_pt1 | contig 32564 bp, 23 predicted proteins | sample TSFL040MetaG_FD_104704 | JGI IMG/M metagenome (GOLD analysis project Ga0153956, IMG submission 104704) | Attine ant fungus gardens microbial communities from Florida, USA - TSFL040 MetaG | ecosystem: Host-associated > Fungi > Mycelium > Unclassified | place: USA: Florida, Wekiwa Springs... | reverse complement strand
CTCCTGTTCCTTCAGTATCCCGATGATCTGCTCTTCGGTGAACCTGTTGCGCTTCATCTCTGGTCCTTGTTGTGGGGCCAGAGCTTACTTCAAACTGGATTAAGCCGAGGGGGCAACGTCACCGCCTTCTGTTCCTGCGCGGAAAGGCGGCGCAAAGCGGTTTGGAAACTGTCAGCGATGCAGAAGATCATGGCACAACCCTATACCGCAAAGACCTTCATCACCTCGTCGCCGAAGTGATTGATGACCTTTACCGCGAAGCGGCCCGTGTCGGGGCGCGGGAACGGGCGCGATGTGTCGCGGTAAAGGGTCGCCCAGGCGTCCTCGTCGATCTCCGCCTTCAAAGCAGTCTTGAGCGACTTGTAGGGATCGTTCGCGCCCATGAAATAGGCGTGGCGGACGAAAAAGCTTTCCTCGTCATAGTCGGTGTCGATGAACCAGGCGGCGATGTCATCCTTGCCGCCGGCGCGGACTTCGCCGGTCTTGGGGTCGAACACGTCCACGCCAAGAACCTCGACGACGATCTCGCCGTCCGCGTTGAATTCCCATTTGATGTCCGGCTCGCCGAACACGACGAACAGATTGCCCGCTCCGGTGTTCTTGAGTTCGTCGGACATGTGAAGTTCGGGATTCATCTTGGCCTTGAGGATCGGCAAAGGTCCGAGCTTGTTCAGTTCGGACGTGTGCGCTTCGAAATTGAAGCCGCAGGCGATCAGCGCGTCGAAGCGGGCATCCAGCGCCTCCCGCGCCGCGGCGGTCAGGTCGGCGCGGCTCACCGTGCCGAATTCCGGGCCGATGAAGATGGCGGCGCGTTTCTCCGTCTCGCCTTCCATGAAGCGGCCATCGGCGGCAATCCATGTTCCTGGCCACCCGGTAATCGCAGTAAAGGTGATGCGGTCGGCTTTCTTCGCCTGCTGGACACCCGAGGTTTCAAGGTGTTCCAGAATCATCGTCGTGAAGTCGTTGAGTTCGTCTGTGCCCTTGGGCAGCTTACGTTTGCGCTTGCCTTCGGCGGCATCCAGTTCGTCGATCAGCTCACTTTCGCTCGACGGCACGACGCGGTGGGGCGAAAGGCTTTCGACCGTGAACGGCCCGGCGACACGGACGCGAGATTTGTCCTCATAGGGCCGGTCGTAGAGAAGTTCCACATCGGCTTTCTTCGCAATCGACTCGTCGATCTTCTTCTGCCGCGCGATGCGTTGCTCCCACCACGCTGCATGAATGCCTTTTACGTTTGCCGACCAGCCATCCGCCACCTCGCGCGGGATTTCCCATTCTTCCCATTTCTTTCCGAGCGCCGCGTTCAACTCGCGGCGTAACGGTTCAAGCTTCGCCTGAAACTCGTCCCAGATCACGTCAATCTCTGTGTTTCGGGAGATTGAACCTAGGGTAATGTGCGGTACGCGCTCATAGACGAAGCCCTGTCGAATGTCGCCATTGATAGCGGTATCGACCGGCGGCTTTCCGGCCAACTCGCCTTCCTTGAGGCGGCCTTCCTTGCTGTCGGCAAGCAGATAGTAGGGATAGCGCGCACCCATGACCCGCGCGCGAGCGAGCGCCAGCGCGACGCGCGATGTGTCAATGGTAATCCAGCGCCGCCCCCATTGCTCGGCCACCGTCGCAGTTGTCCCAGAGCCGCACGTCGGATCAAATACTAGATCACCGGGATCAGTGGTCATCAAGATACAGCGTTCAACGATCCTTGGGGAGGTTTGCACGACATAGACTTTTCCAGTCGCTCCCCCAACATCATTCCAATAATCCCCCAATCTTGTAACAGGATAGTCGTCATGAAAGTACTTTAGACGGATTTGGTTCTTCTGGGCCACGATCCGCCCGGCGCGAGCCACTCTATTAAGATCGCTTGGAACGACTTTCCAATGCGCCAGAGTCCCCGGATGGAAAGTTCTACCTTCAAATACAAAATCACATGTGCTGGTAGAGCGGATGCCATCCGACGTTAACGGGTAGGCACCAAAATCTTCTCTTTCAATAGTGGAAAGGCTGCTGCCTTCTCCATCACGAGCGAGAAAGAGTGGACGGAATTTTGTCGAACTCCCTTTTTGTCGGGCATACCACAATACATCATCACTTGTAGCTTGCAGAAAATTACCTGACTGACTCCCGGTCTTTTGAGCCGAGATAGCACAAACAAAATTCTCTGGTCCAAACACCTCATCCATCAGCGCTCGAACGCGATGCACGTTCTCATCGCCGATCTGCACGAAAATACTGCCACTTTCCGTAAGCAAATCCCGCATCGCGGTGAGGCGGTCGCGCAGATAGGTCAGATACGAGTGGATGCCGTCCTTCCACGTATCGCGGAAGGCACGCACCTGCTCCGGCTCGCGTGAGATTTCTTCGATCTTCCCATCCTTCACGTCACGCGAGCGAGTTGACACCTGCCAGTTGGAGTTAAATTTAATTCCGTAAGGCGGGTCGAAATAGATGCACTGAACCTGTCCGCGCAGCCCCTCGCGCTCGGCGAGGCTCGCCATCACCTGCAAGCTGTCGCCAAGGATGAAGCGGTTCGACCAGTTCTGGTCGTGCTGATAGAATTCTGTCCTGGCTTCGGGGTCGATACCGTTGAAGTCATGGAACAGGTCGGCGATGTCGCTCTCGGCTTCGCGCTTTGCCTTGGTGCGGCGCGTAAGGTCGTCGATGATCGCCTTGGGGTGGACTTTCTCCTGAATGTAGAGCGGTGGCGCGCTGACAACGAGGTCCGACCAATCCTGCTGGTCCTTGCCCCGCCACGTGAGTTGAGCATCGGATATGTCGATATAGCCGGTCTCAGAGGCCTTCCTGATCTGCTCTTGCGTCAGGCGAACGCGCGCGCCTTTCCAGACAAGTTGTGGATCGAGGTCGACATCGCGCGGGCGGATTTCGCCCTGGGCAAGAGGATAGCGGCGCGGATAAACGACTGGCGCGAAGGGGGCGATCTCCTCCGCCCGCTGCGCAGCCGATTGAAGCTCGGCGGTCGGGATGTTCCTGCGCTTAGCCTCCGTGTGCGTCAGTGTTTCGACCTGCTTCGGGGAACCCGCTTTTTTCCGTGTTGCCCTTGCCACTATTCGTCCCCTTTGTTGTTCTCGTCGTTCGAGCCGCGACGTTCATCGAAAAGATCAGGTGTGTCCGGCTCCACAAAGTGAACCGTGCTTTGAAGTGCTTGAATCTCTTGATCGGTCATGGGCGCCGAAAGCTGGAAGCCGTTGTAAGAGAGGACACGAAAGACCTTCACATGCGTGGGCTTTGCCGTCCCTGCCGGATAAGCCCATTGCACGCGCATGTTGTCGCGGATCGTTGGCTTTAGGTTAGAATCGCGTTGCTCAACCCGCTGCCAGAAGCTCTCATCCTCTATCGAAAACGAAATGTCCTGATGTTTGCCGGTAGCTGCTTGCCAGTTGCGACCGTCGCGCTTCCAGTTCGGTGAATTGACAGCAATATCGACCGTTTCAAAATTCAGCTCGGTCGGCTTGATAGGATCGTCGGGAAGTTTATCGGGCAGTTGCGTGATCCGCCGCGGAAAGTCGCTACGCTTGATTGCAAATTCCGGCTTTCTGCTGAAGCCAATGCCTTTCACTTCGGGATTGTCGATGCAGCTTTTGAAGACCCGATTGCGCCCTTGAAAAGCGGCTCGAAACTTCTCCGGCGTTATGCCGATTGATTTCAGTCGCTCGGTGTCTAGTTCCAGGAAACCGATCAGGATTAGCGCGATAGCCTCGCCCTCGATTTCCTTTGAAAGGTCTTTGGCGGGCAATGCCTCGGGAACCAAATCAACGGTATCAGCAAGGACGACCTCGGAACCCTCTGCCTCCACCGCTGCTTTTGGCTTTAGGAACCTCTGGCGGACAACCGCGCCAACCTTCTCGGCCCAGGCTGCGGGTTCTTCCTTTGTGATTCCCTTGAAGAAGGCTTTCCCAATGTCCGTACCCAGGAACGCGAGAACGGAGCCGCCCACGGTCACGACAACCGCGAGAACTTCGAGCAAACTCCCTTCTTCCGGCGTCTTGACCCGAAGCTCGTATTTCAGCTTTTCGTCGAAAAGTGACTTGTTGAAATCGTCGATGATTTCCTGGGTGGCGCGCGCGGTGTCGACGAACTGCGACAGCGGGATGCTGCTGCGATCAACATCGAAGTGATAGACGATTTCGCCGGGCAGTCTCGGAAGGTCGCCGTCTGTCATGCACCCTCCGTTGCCGCGAACAGGTGAGAACTATCGCCGTTCGCTTCGAGCGCACGGTCGATCAGTGCAGCGAATTCCTTCTGCATCTCGAACACATCGTTGAATTCTTCAAATGCCCAGCGACCATACGTGCCCAGGTTGTTGACGCCCCTGATCCACTTCTGGCGCATGGTTTCGGACTTGAGTTTCACGTTCTCGCGGCGATAGCCCTTGACCTCGACGATCAGATGCAGGGGGTCATCGGGACCGAGCCCGTCGTCGATGTTGACGATAAAGTCCGGCAGATAGAAACGCGCCGTCGATCCGTCCTTGTACGGGACTTCAAGGCCAAGGCCCTGATTCTTGACGTAGGAAAGGACGCGCGGGTGATCCTCGGCAGCGCGGGCAAACTCCGCCTCCCAATCGCTGTCGCACACGATGTAGTTGATGTGGCTCTTGGTCGGATCAGTCGTGTAAAGGTCTTTGCTGGTCATGAATCCGACATGGCGGGTGGAGCCTTTCGGATTGTAGGGATCGAGAACGGCGCGGATGCGTTCTTCGTCGCCAATGGCGGCAGCGATACCGTTATAGATGCGCTCGGCAGCCTGTGCGGCAATGCTTAGGATTTGGAGCATCCAAGGACCTGTACCGCCCTTGCATTCAAGATAGCCCTCATCGATCCAGCGGCGCACGATGCGCTGGATCTGATAGAACAGGTGCAGCTTCGGCTCGCCGTCCGCGTCCCTAAAGTACGAATAGAGAAGATATTTCGCCAATTCGTAGGACACGGTGCTGGGGCGTTTGTCCTTCATTTCGGCGACGGTGAGGGTCACGCCTTCACCGACGATGCCCTCGAGCAAGGTCTGTCCCGGCCCGACCATATCGGGGGTGAGAGTGAGCTTTGAATTCGGAGTGAAGTTGGCTTGCAGCTTTTCTTCGGGCAGGTCGATGCGGTAGCCGACAACACGCGGGAAGATCATTTCGAGCGCCGCGCGCTCGCGCACAGCCGCCACGCGCGTCATCTTCTTGGGCGGCTTGACGGGGGCGACCTGGGGCTTCGCCGTGAAGTCGAACGGGATGCCCATGATGTCGGCATATTCGACGTTGAACTTCCATTCCGAAACGGGAAGTGTGTCATCTATGGGAGCGTAGGAATAGCGGCGCAGACCACGCCCGACGACTTGCTCGCACAAGAGCTGAGTGCCGAAGGCGCGAACGCCGAGAATATGGGTGACAGTGTTGGTGTCCCAGCCTTCGGTCAGCATAGAAACAGACACGACGCAGCGCACCTGCTCGCCAAGCCGCCCTTTCTTACCGACCGTGTTCATAACTTCGCGCAGCAGATCGGAATCGGACAACTCCCCGACTTCGCCCGCACCCGAGCGCTGGGCGATCTCGCGCTTGTATTGCTCGATCTCAAGAGCGGCGGCACGGCGGAAATCGTCGTCGAGCGCTTCACCCGATTCAAGCTGTTTTGAGTCGATCAGCAGCGTGTTGGGGCGAGCAAGCCGGTTACCGTGTTCATCGAAATTGCTGAACAGCGAAAGGTGGCCGTGGTGAACGGTGCGCAGTTCCTCGCTATCCTCGGCGACGGGGCGCTGCCAGCCGGAAATCCATTCATAGACCAGCTTCGACGTGGAGGTGTTGTTGCAGACGACGATGAACACCGGCGGCGTGTCGATGCCCGCCTTTATCCACTTCTCGTAAGTTTCCTGATAGTGGTTGTAGAGGGCCACAAGGGCGGTTTGCAGCTTTGCGGGAAGCGAGTTGGGGTCAAGGTCGCCCTGGCCCTTGCCGCGCCCTTTTTTCGGCATCTCGTCGCGGATATGCTCCCACAGGTCGCGGAACACCGGTACGTCCGCGTCGGGGATGTTGTCGGCGGTCGGAACGCGCGGCAGCTTCACGATGCCGCACTCGATGGCGTCCATCAGCGAGAAATCACTGATCGTCCAGGGAAAAAGTGTGCCTTCGGCGTAGCCAGAGCCGCGCAGGAAGAACGGCGTAGCGGAGAGATCGTAAACAGCACGAACGCCCAGCTTGCGCTTGAACATTTCGATGCCGCTGATCCAAAGCCGCGCGGCTTCGTTCTCAGATACGGCTTCCTTCTTGTCGTCGCCCTTGAGATCGTCGATGTCTTCGTTGTTCGGTTTTTCCCGATAGCAATGGTGGGCCTCGTCGTTAATGACGACGATGTTCTTGAGGCCCATGAGTTCTTCCGCCACGCGGCGAACCATTTGGCCTTCTGTTTCCTTAGTCGCAATCGGCTCGTGACGGCCTTGCAGTAGCGACCGCCCGACCTTGTTCACCTCCAGCACGTCCTTGAGTTGAAGCGCGTGGTAGTTGGTGATGACGATCTTGGCCTTGTTGATGTCCTCCAGCATGTCGCCGGGAACCAACTCGCGGGCGCGATAGTAGCTTTCGATGTCGCTGGGCAGCAAGACGCGCAGGCGGTCCTTGATCGTGATGCCCGGCGCAATGACCAGAAAGCCGCGTGAGAAGTGAGTGCTGGTAGGTGAGCGCACAGCGTTGACTGTCTGCCATGCGATCAGCATCGCCATTACGGTGGTCTTGCCTGCGCCGGTCGCCATCTTCATGGCAAGGCGGAGCAATTCGGGGTTGGCCTGTTCGTTCGCCCCGAGGATGTGTTCCCAGATATGGACGTATTGCTTTTTGTTTCGCGCAACTTCCGTGAGCCAGATGACGGTCTCGATAGCCTCGACCTGGCAAAAGAATGGCCTCACTCCCTGAAACTGGTGGCTGCGCCAATAGGAGAGAAGCCGTGCAGTAGCAGGCGTCACGCCCCACACGGCGGGATTCGAGCGCCGCCACTCGCCAACGTAGTTCCGAATCTCGTTGATGATGGGGGTTGGGTTGTATTCCTGATCCTCGGTCGAAAGCCCGTCGCTACCTGATAGGTCGAGGCTGGCCTGATCCTTGTTGTTATTCCTGCGCTTCTTCTTGCGCGGCTTAGGGACAGGCGTGATAAGTTCGGATTTGCGCCGCCCCTCTCGCGGTGGCTCGTTGAGCGGCTGGCCTTCGCTATCAAGTGGGTGGTGCCGAGTCGGTTCCTCGTAAGGGGAATTGAGGATGGGTTGCTCGAAGAAGGAACTGGCTGGCGTCGTCATAGATGCGCGTACTCCAACTTCGCACTGGCGACGATGATACGAGCCAGACGCCGCCCGCCTAGCTCGTGGATTAGTGATTTGGCGCTGTACTGGATCATCGTTCCCGGCTGCCCCTTTGTTGTTCTTCTACTTTACGCTTGATCCAGTTTGCGATTTCCTGCCGCTCGAATCGCCACGATCCGCCGACCTTAAAGCCAGGAAGCTCGCCCGCGAGGGCGAGCTTGTAGGCGGTCTTCTCATTGATCTTGAGAAGTTCAGCCACCTCCCGGATCGTCAGGATTTCGTTGGTCATGCATCTGCCGCGAGTCGCGCCTACAAAGTATATAGAGGATCAGAGAAAATTCGGGAAGATAGTGGTGACCACGCCCCTCTGGCAGGAGCTGGGCTGCTACAGCATCATATCGGAAGGTCGGCCTTGAAAGCGGATTTTCAAGAATGATCCAGATTATAAATCATATTGATATTTCCGCTCTGAAAGCGGAAGATGCGATATGATCCGAGTCGAACGATCAGCCCTATTATCCTACGCTATCGGCCTGCTTGCCAGCGGCCGGGGAGTCTTTTCCGCGGGCGAGGCGCAGAAGGAAATCGGCATCAGCCGGGGCGCGTTCCTCGACGCCGCCGAGCGTTTGCAGCAGCGCGGCCAACTTCTCCGGCCCCGGCGCGGCTTCTATGTCATCGTGCCGCCCCAGCACGCCACGACGGGAGCGCCGCCGCCCGAGTGGTATATCGACGCCCTCATGCGCCATGAGCAGCGGCCCTACTACGTGGGGCTGCTGACGGCGGCGGCGGTTCACGGCGCTTCCCATCAGGCCGTCATGGAGTTTCAGGTCATCACGAACAAGCTCCTGCCCGACATCGAGGCCGGACGGACGCGGATCGTCTTTTCCTATCGCAAGGACATGGCGGCTGTGTCGGCAGGGATCGAGGATCGCAAGACGCCATCGGGCTATATGAAGCTGTCCTCGCCGGAACTGACGGCGCTCGACTTGGTGCGCTATCCGCAGTCCGGCGCGGGCCTGGACAACATCGCGACGGTGCTTTCCGAGCTTACCGAACGGCTGCGACCGGAAAAGCTCGCCGCCCTGTCGGGCGCTTTCGAGAAGGCAGTCGTGCAGCGCTTCGGGCATCTACTCGGAAGGCTGGGCTATCCGCAAATCGCGGAGGCGATGTTCGTGGCGCTGTCGGCGCGCGGATCGCTACCGTGGGTCGAACTCGATCCCAAGCAGGCGGGCGATTCCGATTTGTCCCCGCCGCCGTCCGAACGCGATGCGCGCTGGCGCGTGATCGTCCGCCGGCCGCCGGAGATCGACGAATGATACCGCAGGACTATATCACCGCCTGGAGCCGCGTCGCGCCGTGGGCAAGCCAGCGGCAGGTCGAGCAAGACCTCATCATCAGCCGCGCGCTTGTCGCCATCTTCTCCGATCCGTTCCTGCGCGGCGAACTGCGCTTCCGTGGCGGCACGGCGCTTAACAAGCTGCATTTCCCCACGCCGCTGCGCTATTCAGAGGACATCGACCTCGTGCGAACGAGCGCCGGCCCGATTGGGCCAGTCCTCGATGGTGTTCGCGCCGTGCTGGAACCGTGGCTTGGCAAGGCAAAGTCCGATCCAAGCCCCGTCGCTCCCAAGCTTCGTTTTCGCGTCGATGCTGAAGGCGAGCCCGCCGACGTGCGCATCAACCTCAAGATCGAGATCAACACGCGCGAGCGGGAAGCCCACGATCCGCCCATCGAGATACCGTTCGGCATCGAAAATCCGTGGTTCACCGGCAGGACCGCAATCCCGACATTCTCGCGAGAGGAAATGCTGGCGACCAAGTTGCGGGCCTTGCTTCAGCGCAACAAGGGCCGCGACCTGTTCGACCTCGACCACGCGCTCACCGTGTTCGATGGGCTGGACACCGCCCGGGTCATCAAATGTTTCCGCCTCTATCTCGAAAAGGCGGAGATAGCGATTTCCAGGGCCGAAGCGCAGCAGCGCATGTTCCAGAAACTCGCCAATCCGACTTTCTTCACCGACATGCGCCCACTGCTTTCGACGGATCGCGCCAAAACACTGACCGACGAAACCCTCAAGACCACATTTGTCCGGGTGATGAAGGAACTGATCGACCGAATACCCGGCGACGAGTGGGCGAAAGCCGGAGAAATGCGGGAGCGGTTCGGAGTCTAAACATCCCTCCAGAGCGTTGCGCCGCGACAGCTTTTCTTCCGTTCCATTTTTGCTTGGCGCGGCGTTGCCGCGCGATGGCGGGCAGCGCTACGAAATTTGAGGTCTCGCGCCGCCCGCCATCGGTCACGCCCGATCTAGTTGCGGTTGCACTCTGTCGTTCGGGTCTGTCGGACGCTCTATCTCGAAAGCCATCTTTCCGAGTTTCATCCATGTATCGCGCGCATGTTCGCCGCCCTCGCTCTTGAGCTTTTCGGCTATCCAGATCATCGCGCCGTAGATCATGGCGCGGTCGTCGCCGGTCAGGTTGACGACGCCCGCCTTGACGACGAGACCGCCGAGTTCGATCAGATGCCGGGTGCGCTTACGGCGCTCGACCTGCCATGAGCGCATATCATGCCGCGCCCGTTGCGCCTGATGCCGATTGCGTGCTGCCCGGTTGCGCCGGAGCGCCGCCAGCGTCGCGATCAGACGCTGATGCAGATCGCCGCGACCGGCCCTGAAAGAACGCAGCGCCGCGCTTGGCCCATGCCTCCCTCTTTCCGGCATCCTTGGTTTCGGCCAACGCGACGAGCGCACCGGCTAATTCATCGGCGGTGAGGCTGTCCGCCCCGGTGGCGATCACCAGTTCGCCGAGTTGCTGCACCTTGCGGGTTTTCAGTTCCCGCGCCTTGTCCTCAAGCGCCTTCAGTTCCGCGTCATAGTCCCGTGGCCTGCGCATCATAGCCTCTCCATCGTTCCTGCAAGCTGTTGATGCGGCGATGATAGTTGCGCGGACGGCAGAACGCAGTATTGTTGCCGGGACGGTCTGGCATGGCCCGGTCCATCCCGAGATTTTTTCGAGGGAGGGCGCGCTTATACGTCGTTCCGACGTGCGCTTGGCCGTGCTGATGATGGCCGCATGGCGATCTATCATCTTCACGTCAAGGTCATTGGCCGCAAGGCCGGGTCGAGCGCGGTAGCGTCCGCCGCCTACCGTTCGGCCTCGCGGATGCGCGACGAGCGCATCGACCGCGTGCAGGACTTTTCCGCCAAGCGCTGCGTTGTCCATTCCGAGGTCATGCTGCCGGATGGTGCGCCCGAGCATCTTAGCGACCGGGAACGGCTCTGGAACGATGTCGAGGCGTTCGAGGTCAGGAAGGACGCGCAGCTTGCCCGCGAGGTGGAGTTTGCCATTCCCAGCGAGATGACACAGGCGCAGGGCATCGAACTGGCCCGCGACTTCGCCCAAGCCGAATTTGTCGATCAGGGCATGATCGCCGATCTGAATGTGCATTGGGACATAGGCGAGGACGGGATGCCGAAGCCCCATGCGCACGTCATGCTCACCATGCGCAGCGTGAACGAGGACGGCTTCGGCCCGAAGGTGCGGGACTGGAACCGCACCGAGATGGTGGAGCGCTGGCGCGAACGTTGGGCCGAACATGTCAACGAGCGCCTTGCCGAACTCGACATCGACGCCCGCATCGACCATCGCAGCCTTGAGGCGCAGGGCATCGGGCTTGAGGCGCAGAGCCAGATCGGCGCGCCTGCGCAGCGCATAGAGGGCGAAGGGATCGACGCCAACGCCAATGTTGCGGATCGGGCAGAGATGCACCGCGAGATCGCGCGGAACAATGGCGACAGGATCATCGCCGATCCTTCCATCGCGCTGGACGCGATCACGCAACAGCAATCGACCTTCACGCGGCGCGACATGGCGATGTTCGCGCATCGGCACAGCGACGGCATCGACCAGTTCAACGAGGTCATGGGCGCGATGTGCAACGCGCCCGATCTGGTCGAACTCGGCAAGGACGGTCGTGGCGAGGATCGCTTTACCACTCGCGACATGATCGAGGCCGAACAGCGCCTGCATCGTGCCGCCGAGATGATGGCCGAGCGGGAACGGCACGAGGTCAGCGACCGAGACAGAGAGGCCGCCCTTGCGCGCGCCGAACAGCGCGGCCTTGTGCTGTCCGGCGAGCAGGCCGACGCGCTGGCGCATGTCACGGACGGGCGCGATCTCGGCATCGTCGTCGGCTATGCCGGAACAGGAAAGAGCGCCATGCTCGGTGTCGCACGCGAGGCATGGGAAGCGGAAGGCTACGAGGTCCGTGGTGTTGCCCTGTCCGGCATCGCGGCGGAAAATCTCGAAAGCGGATCGGGCATTGCCTCACGCACCATCGCCAGTATGGAACACGGCTGGGGACAGGGCCGCGACATGCTCACCGCCCGCGATGTGCTTGTCATCGACGAGGCGGGCATGGTTGGCACCCGGCAGTTGGAGAGCGTATTGTCTCACGCGGCGGAAGCTGGCGCAAAGGTTGTGCTGGTCGGCGATCCGCAGCAGCTTCAATCCATTGAGGCAGGCGCGGCGTTCCGCTCCATCCATGACCGTCACGGCGGCGTGGAAATCCATGAGGTCCGCCGCCAGCGCGAAGACTGGCAACGGGATGCTACCCGCGATCTGGCGACCGGACGAACCGGCGCGGCGATCCATGCCTATGACAGTCACGGTATGGTGCATTCAGCCGAAACACGCGAACAGGCCCGCGACGATCTGATCGACCGCTGGGACCGTGACCGGCAGACAGCACCGGATGCCAGCCGCATCATCCTCACCCACACCAATGCCGAGGTGCGGGAACTCAACGAGGTTGCCCGCGACCGGATGCGGGAAGCTGGCGATCTGGGCGAGGACGTGCGCGTCACCGTCGAGCGGGGAGAACGCAGCTTTGCCGCCGGGGATCGCGTCATGTTCCTTCAAAACGAACGCGGGCTTGGCGTGAAGAACGGCACGCTCGGCACCATCGAACAGGTCAGCCCGCAATCCATGTCAGTTCGCACCGATGACGGGCGCGGCATCTCGTTCGACCTGAAAGACTATGACCGCATCGACCACGGCTATGCGGCGACCATCCACAAGGCGCAGGGCATGACCGTGGACTGGACGCATGTGCTGGCGACACCCGGACTGGACGCCCACGGCAGCTATGTCGCTCTGTCGCGTCACCGCGACGGCATGGACCTGCACTATGGCCGCAACGATTTTTCGAGTCAGGACAAGCTCATCAACACCCTGTCGCGCGACCGGGCCAAGGATATGGCGACTGACCATCAGCCCGCGCAGAGCTACGCCGAACGGCGCGGCATCACTTTGCCTGAGCGCGACGTCTCGGTTGAGCAGGCGCGCGTGCCGAGCGCCGCCATCGGCCGGATCGGCGACATCATCTTCAGCGTGCGCGAACTCCGCGACGGCGCAGAAGGGCCAGAAAGGGAGACGAGCGGCAGGGGGATCAGGCAGGAGATCGAGGCGGTAGCACAGGACGCCGGGATCGATCCAGAAGATGCCTTGCGCCACGCTCGCAGAATGGCGCTCATCCGCCATGCCCATGCCATTGGCGAGGTCTTCAACGCCGAAGATGCAGGCAAGGCAAGCCCCGCACAATGGGAAGAACTGGTCGATTCCCGTAAGGCATTTGACACGGTGCGCCCCTATGGCTGGCAGGACGCGGAAGCGGCCTATGCCAAGGACAAGAGCCTTGCCCATGATGCGGGATCGGGCAAGGTCAATCGCGCCATCCGCGCCCTGCAACTGGAAACCGAGATTCGCACCAGCCCGGAACGCCGAGCGGTTCGTTTCGTGGAACGGTTCCGGGAACTCAAGCAGACCGACGAACGGCAATATGCGGCGGGCAACTATTCCGGCTACAGGGCCGCACGGGCGGAAATGGGCAATATGGCCATGAGTCTCGAACGCGATCCGCAACTCGAATCCTTGCTTGAAGGCCGCAAGCGCGATCTCGGCATCTCATTTGAGTCAGGCATGGGCATCAGGCGCGACCTCGCCCTCACGCATGGTCTCGGCAGGGGCCGGGGTCTTGATATCGGAATATAGATCATCGTGTTGTCGTCATCTGTGCGCGATGGGACGACAACAGGCGTGAAGATTGGAACCGAAGGTTCAGAAATAGCCTTTGTTGCTTCCCAAGATAGGGCCGGACCTGAACCGGGCAGTCAAGGCTGGCGCGGAACGCGCCACCGCGAAGCGGCTGCGGCCTTGACAGCCCGGTTCATGGCCCGGCAAAGCGTGAGGAAGCAAGTAAGGCTTAATGGGAGCGCAGGCGCTCCCTTGTGGAAATGAACCACCTAGCCGCGCTTGGTTTCGGAGCAGTATGATCCGCACCGAATCAGGTTGTTACGTCGGATAAAATAGAACCTCATCCGAGATAATTGCCTGAGTAGGGATAGAGAAGCGGATTCTATCCTTTTCCTATTTACCGCCGATTGCACGCTACAGCACGACGATACGAAAAATCCTCTTGCGCGCGCGTATCGGCTTGTTCTCACTGGATCAGGGGCATCCAGAAACAAGCAGCAGGAGGCAAGGCTGCCATGCCCACACCAGACCGTATCATCCGCCTGAAAACCGTTCTCGCCCGCACCGGCCTCTCCCGGTCCACCATCTACCGCAAGATCGCCGAAGGCACCTTCCCGCCCCAGCTCAGGATCAGTATGAACGGCGCGGGCTGGCATGAATCCGACATTGACCGCTGGATCGCCGATCCCGCCGGCTGGCGGCCGCTAGTGATAACGACTGATAGGATGGACGCGAGCCTCACATAGTTCAGAGATCGTCGTCCAGTTCGTCGTCGTGGACCTCGGCAGCACGTCGCTTCGCGTCGGCGATCAGCTTCTTGGCGGATTCGCCCCTTACCCAAGCGTCGAGCATGTCAGCCCAGCACTGAAGCATGATCTTCCGCTCGGCGAGGTAGCGGTTCACGTTGTAGATGGCCGCGATCCGGTTCCGTGGCGCGTGGGCCAAGCTCATCTCGATCCAACGATCATCGAACTTGGCACGGTTCAGTCCGGTCGAGAACGTGCGGCGCAGGTCGTGAACACCGAAGCTCTGAAAGTCAGGATCCGTCTCCCGGATGCGTTCCACGACCGTGTCGATTACGCGGTTGAGCGTGGCGTTGCTGATCGGCGTATCGCCATCGTACCGGCCGGGATGCAGGTATCGGCTGGCACCGAACATGGTGCGGAACGCCGTCAGAATGTCGAGCGCCTGATCGCTCAGCGGGACGACATGGGCCTTGCGGGCCTTCATGCGCTCAGCCGGGATCGTCCAGCGCGCGACGGTGAAGTCGATTTCCTTCCATGTGGCGTCGATGAACTCCGATTTGCGAACGCCGGTCAGCAGGACAAACTTCACCGCTGAACGTAGCGTGGGAGCCGCCGCCACATGATCCAACGCCGTCAGGACCGCACGGACCTCTGACGGGGACAAGGCGCGGTCGCGCGGCTCGAAAGTGGCGATGGCGCTGGTGCGGATCGACTCGGCCGGGTTGCTCACATCCAGCCCACTTCCTTGGGCATGGCGGAACACCAGCAATACGACCTCGCGGACATGCACGGCGACGGCCGGCCCGCGCTTCTCCTTAACCTCGTCGCACAGACTTTTGAGACGCTGTGGCGTCACCTCCCTCAGCTTGAGCTTCGACAACTCTCCCGCAATGGCGCGATCATAGACGGATCGGCGCATCGCCAAAGTGCTGTCGGCGAGTTTCTCAGCTCCCGACTTGGGATCGGCTTTGTGTTTGAAATAGGCTTCTGCCCACCCGCCAAACGTAACTGCTGCGGCTGACGTGGTGCGCTTTTCCACTTTGGCTTTCGACGGGGACTCGCCCCGCTCGACCTGACGCCGCGCCCGCGCCAATAGCGCTCTCGCCTCCGCAAGCGATACCTCCATTCCGTATTCCAGCGCGTCGGGTGCCCGTGTCAGCTTGCGCGCCGCGTCGGCGCTATACCGGCCGATGGTCAAGACCTCCTGCCGTCCGTTCACCCGGTACTGATACCGGAACGAGATGACTCCGGTTGGGGTGACTGCCGCGTACATCCCGTCGCGGTCCGCCACCTTGTAGAGCTTGGCCCTCGGTTTCAGATTTTTCAGTTGTTTATCAGTGAGTTCGCTCATATATCCGCATCCGGTCGGGGGCCAACGGATACCATCAACAGGCGCTGATGGTATCGGAAGCCCGTTTCTCGACCATCCTGCGCTATGCCATCATCGATACCAACAAAGTGGCTCGGCTGGGGTGACATGCAGTGATACGGGGTAGGAAGAAAAATCCTTGTCAGTCAAAGAGTTGGTGCGATTTTCGGCACGGAGCGAGATGGTCTGAAACGACCCTAATTCACTCCCACTCGATCGTCCCCGGCGGCTTGCTGGTGATGTCGTACACGACCCTGTTGACGCCCTTCACTTCGTTGATGATGCGGGTCGCAGTCTCGCCCAGGAACTTCATGTCGAAGGCGTAGAAGTCGGCGGTCATGCCGTCGGTGGAGGTCACGGCGCGCAGGCCGACGACGTATTCGTAGGTCCGGCCGTCGCCCATCACGCCGACGGTCTTGACCGGCAGCAGCACGGCGAAGGCCTGCCAGATGGTGTCGTAGAGACCGGCCTTGCGGATCTGGTCGATATAGACCGCATCCGCCTCGCGTAGGATGTCGAGCTTTTCGCGGGTGATCTCACCGGGGCAGCGGATGGCGAGACCGGGACCAGGGAACGGGTGGCGGCCGACGAAGATGTCCGGCAGGCCGAGTTCGCGGCCGAGATCGCGCACCTCGTCCTTGAACAGTTCGCGCAGCGGCTCGACCAGCTTCATGTTCATGCGCGCCGGCAGGCCGCCGACATTGTGATGCGACTTGATGGTCACCGACGGACCGCCGGTGAACGAGACGCTCTCGATCACATCGGGATACAGCGTGCCCTGCGCCAGGAAGTCGGCGCCGCCGATCTTCTTCGCCTCTGCATCGAACACGTCGATGAACAGCCGGCCGATGGTCTTGCGCTTCACTTCGGGATCGGTGACGCCGTCGAGCTCGCCGAGAAACGTCTTCGACGCATCGACATGGACCAGCGGAATATTGTAGTGGCCGCGGAACAGGTCGACGACGGTTTTCGCCTCGTCCTTGCGCAGCATGCCGTGATCCACGAACACGCAAGTGAGCTGGTCGCCGATCGCCTCATGGATCAGCACCGCCGCCACCGCACTATCGACGCCGCCGGACAGGCCGCAGATCACCCGCCCCTTGCCGACCTGGGCGCGGATTTTCTCGACAGCCTCCTCGCGGAAGGCGCGCATGGTCCAGTCGCCGGTGAAGCCGGCGACCTTGCGCACGAAATTGCGAATGATCTTTGCGCCGTCCGGCGTATGCGCGACCTCCGGATGGAACTGCATCGCGTAAAACTTGCGGACGTCGTCGGCGATCACCGAAATCGGCGAGCCCGGCGCCCTGGCAACGCCGCGGAAACCATCCGGCAGCTTCGTCACGCGATCGCCATGGCTCATCCAGACGTCGTATTTGCCGTCCTTCTCCCACACGCCGTCGAACAGCGCGCAGTTGTCGGTAATCTCGATGGTGGCGCGGCCGAATTCGCGGTGATGCCCGGCCTCGACCGTGCCGCCGAGCTGCTGCGCCATGGTCTGCTCGCCATAGCAGATGCCGAGCACCGGCACGCCGGCGGTGAGGATCGACAGCGGCACCGAAGGTGCGTCCTTGTCGAGCACCGAGGCCGGGCCACCGGACAGGATCACGGCTTTCGGCTTCATCTCGGTAAAGGCCGCTTCCGCCTTGCTGAACGGAACGATCTCGGAATAAACGCCGTCCTCGCGCACCCGGCGCGCGATCAACTGCGTCACCTGGGAGCCGAAATCGACGATCAGAATTTTGTCATGCGCACCGGCCACAGGAGAGGTGTGGGCCGCGGACGGAAGCGAGGATGTGCTGGGGGCTGTCATAGCGAGGAATTACGCGACAGAAGCCCAACTCGCAAGGTGTCTCGGACGCAGCGCAGCACGAAGTGGTGCACTGCAAAGCCCGGACCGTTCCAAACGCCGGCGTTCGTGACGGTCCCGGCTCCGCGGAGCAGCGTTTCACGCTGCACCGCGTCCAGGACACGATTCCGTTAAATCCGAGCCCCCCTAATGGCCCGGCACCGCCTGCGCGGCGTCCGCCTTGTCATGGGTGCCGAGCCGTTCGACGAGAGTTTTGGTAGCCTCGTTCATGCCGATCAGCTCGACCGGAATACCGTGATGGCGGAATTTGAGGACCACCCGGTCCAGCGCATTGACGCTGGTGATGTCCCAGAAATGCGCCGCCGAGAGGTCGATGACGACGCCCTTGAGATCCTCCTCGCGGAAGTCGAAGGCGGTATGAAACGCCTCGGCCGTGGCGAAGAAGATTTGGCCCGTCACCTGATACGTCCTGACGGCTTCCTCGCGCCGGGATGCCACGCCGAACAGTTTCGTCACCTTATGCGCGAAGAACAGGCCGCTGAGGATGACGCCAAACAGCACGCCCTTGGCAAGATCGTGGGTGGCGACGACGACCACCACCGTGCCCAGCATCACGAAGCTGGACGAACGCGGATGGGTCAGCAGCGTACGCATCGATTTCCACTGAAAGGTATTGATCGACACCATGATCATCACGGCGACCAGCGCCGCCATCGGGATCTGCACAACGTAAGGCCCGAGCACCACGATCAGGAACAGCAGGAACGCGCCGGCCCACAGGGTCGAAAGCCGGCCGCGGCCGCCCGATGAGACATTGATGACGGACTGGCCGATCATCGCGCAGCCGGCCATGCCGCCGAGGAAACCCGACGTGATGTTGGCGACGCCCTGCCCGGCGCATTCGCGGTTCTTGTCCGATGTGGTGTCGGTCATCTCGTCGACGATCGCCGCGGTCATCAGGCTTTCCAGCAGGCCGACCATGGCGATGGCGAAGGAGGTCGGGAAGATGATCCTCAGCGTCTCCAGCGTGAACGGCACCTGCGGCAGCGCGAAGAACGGCAATTCATTGGGTAGCGCGCCCATGTCGCCGACCTTGTGGATGTCGAAGCCGAAATACATCGAGACGGCGGTGAGCAGGACAATCGTCACCAGCGGCGACGGCACGGCCTTCGTGATGTAAGGCAGACCGTAGATGATCGCGAGGCCGACAGCCGTCATCGCATAGACCGTCGTGCCGCGCCCCAGCAGCTCCGGCATCTGCGCCATGAAGATCAGGATCGCCAGCGCATTGACGAAACCGGTGACCACCGAGCGCGAGACGAACCGCATCAAGGTGCCGAGCCGCATCAGGCTGGCGACGATCTGGATCAGGCCGGTGAGGATCGTGGCGGCGAACAGGTAGTTGATGCCGTGCTCCTTGACGAGGCCGACCATCAGCAATGCGGTGGCCCCCGTCGCCGCCGAAATCATCGCCGGCCGGCCGCCGGCAAAGGCTGACACGACGGCGATGCAGAACGACGCATAGAGGCCGATCTTGGGATCGACGCCGGCGATGATCGAAAATGCGATCGCCTCCGGAATGAGCGCGAGGGCGACGACGGTGCCCGCGAGCAATTCGCGGGTGACGTTCGGAGCCCATTCGCTCCGCAGATGGACCATATCCATAGGTATTCGGAATTTCCTTGTCTCAGGCGCAGGGGGACTGGCGCGTGAGGCGCGCAAAAAGGCAGACGGCCTCAACGAAGACCGTGCGTGAAAAGCCTGATTTTGCATTGTTCGGCGGGTCGGCGGCCGAAAGAGCCACCCGGATTTTCACCGGGTCCGGTGGAGTGCGAGGAACGTAGCGGAATTGATGGTGCGGCGCAATGCGCTGTAGCCCGGATGGAGCGCAGCGCAATCCGGGGATCGGCGTTTCACTGCCTCGCCGGTCCCTGCATTACGCTGCGCTCCATGCAGGCTACGAAATGCGCTTCATCACGCTGACGAAAAACCCGTCCGTGCCCGTTCGCCGCGGCGTCATCAGCAGGCCCTCGGAGGACTGGTACACGGCCCCGGCAAAATCCTCCGCTCTGTCCCACAGCACCGACATCACCTGCTCCGGGGGGACCACCGCGAAGCCGGGTTGACGGGCAAGGAAGCCCCTCACCTGCTCGCGGTTCTCCTGCGGCAGCACCGAACAGGTGACATAGGCGATGCGGCCGCCCGGCTTGACGAACGACACGGCGCGGTCGAGCACCTCCTGCTGGTCCTTGAGCCGGACCTCCAGCGCACCCGGCCGCATCCGCCATTTGGCATCCGGATTGCGGCGCCAGGTGCCGGTGCCGGTGCATGGCGCATCGATCAGGACGAGATCGGCGGACGCGCGGATATCGGCGAGCGGGTCTTCGGTGCCCTTCGGCGCGCGGACCTCGCAATTATGGACACCGGCGCGCGACAGCCGCTGGTGGATCGGGGCTAACTGGCGCTTGTCGGCATCGGTGGCGATCAGCCGGCCCTTGCCCTGCATCGCCGCCGCCAGCGCCAGCGTCTTGCCGCCGGCGCCGGCGCAAAGATCGATCACCTGCTCGCCGGGCTTGGCACCGGCGAACAGCGCGGCAAGCTGCGAACCCTCATCCTGCACCTCGATGCCGCCCTTGATGAAATCCTCCTCGGCTTGGACCCCGGGATTGCGTGCATCGGCGCCGAGCGCGATGCGCAGCCCCAACGGCGACCACGGCGTCTCGGTCGCGCCGAGGTGCTTCAGCGAGGCCAGCGCCTTGTCCCGCTTGGCCTTCAGCGTATTGACGCGCAGGTCGAGCGGCGCGCGGCTGGCCATCGCCACCGCCTCGGCGACTCGGTCGTCACCGAACACATCGGCAAGTTGGCCATCGAGCCATTCGGGATAATCGCCGGCAACATGAGCCGGAGCGCCGTCGGCCGAACGCGAGGTGAGCGCGCTGCGCTCCGCATCGCTAAGCGGCGCCGGCGCGAACCGGTTGCCGTCGCATATCGCCGCGATAGCGGCGACATCCATTCCGCGTTCGAGCTTGAGCATGCCGAGAACGCGCGCCCGCGACGTGTCCGCCTCCATGACCCAGGCGCTCGACGCGCGCCGGCGGAGCACGTCCCAGACCAGACCGGCAATGGCCGCGCGGTCGCCGGAGCCCGCGAAGCGATGCGCGGTGCCCCATTCCTTCAGCGCCTTGGCGGCGGGAATGCGCTGGCTCTCGATGGCGTCGATCACATCGATGGCGGCGGACAGGCGGGCAGCGGGTGTCATGGCAGTCTTTCAGCAGGAGAAGCGACGCCCCCTCGCCTCACGGCAGAAACGGCATCCGCAGCGCGAAGTAGAACCACATCGCGAGCAATACAAGCGCGCTTGCGATCCAGGCTTGCTGATCGAACAGAACCTCTTGAACCGCCATCAAATTTCCCCTCGGCCCGGCCGAAACCGGCCGGAGCATCCGGGGAACCCGGCGATGCGCCCGGCCGGCAAGTCCTTGAGGCCATCGGCCTGACATCGAACAGGGCTAGACTGCCGGCTCACGGAGTGCCCCCCATGACCGCATTTCGCCTGATCCAGATCACCGACTGCCATCTTAGCCCGCGCTTTCCGCGGTTCACCGAGAACTTCCAGCGTGTCAGCGAATATATTGCGGCCGCCCGGCCGGATCTCGTGATCAATACCGGCGACCTCGCTTTCGACGGCCCCGGACATCCGGACGAACTGGCTTTCGCAAGATCGCTGCATGATGCCCTGCCTATCGCCTGCCGCTTTCTGCCGGGCAATCACGATATCGGCGACAATCCAACCTCGGTCGCGCCACCCCCGTCGCAATTGATCTCCGAGCCGAACCGACAAGCTTTCCTCGCGGCCTTCGGCCATGACCGCTGGCGTTTCAATGCGGCCGGCTGGAGCTTCATTGGGCTCAATTCATTGATCATGAATAGCGGGCTGGCCTGCGAAGAAGAACAGTTCGGCTGGCTTGCCGAGCAACTCGCCAGCCTCGATGGGCGACCGCTGGCGTTGTTCGTCCACAAGCCGCTGTATCAGAACGCCCCCGACGATCCCGAACTGGCGGCAACGTCGATCCGCTTCACGCCGCAGCCTGCGCGCGCCCGTCTCATCGCGATGCTTCGCGATGTCGATCTGCGGCTGGTCGCCTGCGGTCACGTGCATCAGCGCCGTGACTACACCTGGCGCAATACACGCCATATCTGGGCGCCTTCCAGCGGTTTTGTCATTCGCTCGGATGAGAGGCAGTCACGGGTCGGCGTCAAGGAAGTCGGGCTGGTGGAGTACCATTTCCAGCCCGACGGTTTTGAAGTCCGTCACAGCCGCGCGCCCGGCCAGAGCGACATCGATCTGTTTGAGTTGGTCGATGAGAAAGGCGAGCCGCGCGCAGCGTGATGGAGGTCCACTGCGCCTCACTCAAGCTCGCCGTCATCATCGTCAGGCTCCGCGGTGACCGGCACGGAAACCGTGGCTTCGGGCTTGCCATGTCGTCACCAGCGCGACGATGGCGAGTGGTAACAGTATCCACGGCAGCGCGATCGCGCCGGCCGCGTCCATGGCCAAACCGCCCGCCAGACCGCCGCCCGCGACGGCAAGGTTGAACACGGTGACGAAGATGGATTGCGCGACATCGGCATGTTCGCCGGCAGAATCGGCCAGCGCCGTTTGCAGCAAGGTCGGAGCGCCGCCGAAAGTAAGTCCCCAGATGATCACACCCGCCAGCACCATGATCGGGGAGCCATGGGACATCGCAAGCAGCAGCGCCGCACCGGCGAAGGCGACGAGACTGAACAGCGTGAGGCCGCGCAGGCGACGGTCCACCAGCACGCCGGTTCCCCATATGCCGACGACGGACGCAACGCCGAAGACGAGCAGGACCATATCGACCCGCAAACCCGTTTCCGCCGTGCCGAGGAACGGCGCGACATAGGTGTAGAGGATGTTGTGAGCGAGAATCCACGCGAACAGCACCAGCAGCACCGGGCGAACGCCGGGGATGGCGAAGACACGGCCGACGGACAGACGTTGGTGTTGCGCCTGTCCGGGGAAGTCGGGGACGTCCCATCGAATCCACGCGAGCAACAGCAAGGCGACGGCAGACATGATCCAGAACACGAGCCGCCAATCGGACAGACCGCCGAGCCACGCGCCCAGCGGCACGCCGAGCGACAGTGCGATGGGCTGGCCGACCCCGACGATCGCCATCGCGCGGCCCTGCAGATGGGGCGGAGCGAGACGCCGCGCATAACCCGCGACAAGGCCCCACACGACACCGGCCGCCATGCCTGCGATGAAACGGGCAATGAGCGTCAAACCATAATGCGCCGAGACGGCCGTGAGCGTGTTGAAGATCAGCAGCCCCGCAATCGCGAGAAGAAACAGCGGACGACGGTTCCAGCTTCGTGTCGCCGCGATGACAGGGATCGCCGCCACAACCGAACCGAGCGCATAGAGCGTCACGGTCTGCCCGGCCATGGCTTCGGAGATGCCGAGGCCGCGGCCGATCTGCGGCAGCAGACCGGCGGGCATGTTCTCGGTCATGATGGCGAGGAAGCCCGCCACGGTGAAGGCGAGCAATTGACCGACCGGAAGGCGATCCGGCGCAGCGCCGCCCTTGGGCGCTACGCCCTGCATGTTTTCGGAAAGGGCCATTGGATCGTCCGTCATGCGAGGAAGGAAGCGGCGATGTCCTTCTCGCCATGGCCGGCGTCGGCCGCACGCTGGAAGCGGACAAGTCCGGCCTCCGCCAGATCGGCGCGCACGCCGATTCCCTTGAGGGTGTCCACGGCCATGCTCGGCACACACAGGAAAGGCCCGACAAACCTGCCGGAGATAACGGCAGAGTTACACCTTGTCCGGCCCGACCCGGACGAGCTGCTTGCCGAAGTTCTGTCCCTTCAGCAGGCCCATGAAGGCCGCCGGCGCACTGTCCAGACCTTCGGTGACATATTCGCGGTACTTCACCTTGCCCTCGCGCACCCATCCCGACATGTCGCGCAGGAAGTCGCCGTGCATCGACGCAAAATCGCGGACGATGAAGCCGCGGAAGTTGAGCCGCTTGGTCAGGACGTTGCGCATCATCGCGCCCGCCCATTTCGGCGCCGTCGATGACGTGTCGTTGTATTGCGCGATCAGGCCGCAGACCGGAATGCGGGCGAAGAAGTTGAGCAGCGGAAACACCGCCTCGAACACGTCGCCGCCGACATTCTCGAAATACACGTCGATGCCGTTCGGACAGGCGTCCTTCAGCTTCGCCGCAAAATTCGGATCGCGGTGATCGATGCAGGCATCGAAGCCGAGTTCTTCCGTCACGTAACGGCACTTGTCGGCACCGCCGGCGATGCCGACCGCGCGTGCGCCCTTGATCTTCGCGATCTGGCCGACCGCCGAGCCGACCGCGCCCGAGGCCGCGGCCACCACCACCGTCTCGCCCGGCTGCGGATTTCCGATTGCCAGCAGTCCCGTATAGGCGGTCATGCCGGGCATGCCGAGAATGCCGACGGCGGTGGAGATCGGCGCGATCGCCGGATCGATCTTGCGCAGACCCTTGCCGTCGGAAACCGCGTGGGTCTGCCAGCCGGAATGCGCCAGTACGATATCGCCGGCGGCAAAGCCCGGATTGTTCGAGGCGATCACCTCGCACACGGTGCCGCCTTCCATCACGCCATCCACCGGCACCGGCGCGGCATAGGACGGGCCGTCATTCATGCGCCCGCGCATATAGGGATCGAGCGACAGCCAGATGGTGCGCAACAGCACCTCGCCCGCGCCCGGCGTCGGGACGGCGAACGCCTCCATGCGGAAATTGGACGGGCCGGGCTCGCCATGGGGGCGCGATGCGAGAACGACGCGCTTGGCCGATGCGGACATGAATGTTTCCTCTTGCTTTTGTTGGGATGTGAGCCGGACATGAAAACGCGGCCCGCGATGATCGCGCGCCGCGTCAGATCGGTAAACTGATAATATCAGGCGGCAATCTTGGCCAGCACGGCGTCGAAGGCCGCGGCCGCACTGTCGAGATCCTTGAACGACAGGCCGCCATCGGCGGACTGCTTCTGCGCCGCCGTCGCGGTCGGGCGGATTTCCGCGACCGGCTTGCCGCCGCTCAGCATCGACAGCGGCGCGATCACCTGAAACTCATGCGCCTCCAACGGCTGGTCCTTCAGCAGGAACACGCTGAGCGACACGATATCCTTACCGCGGCGGTAGGAGATGTAGCGATCCACGGCAACCGAACCGTCACGCTGCATGCCGCCGAGTTTGGCCGAGCCCTTGGAGTCGAGCAGCTTGTGGGCCTTGAAGCCCTTCACGCCTTCCGACTTCGCTTTGGCGGTGGCTTCGGAGAGGTCGTATTTCTCCGCCATGGCCTTGCCGACGGCGGCGATCTGATCGGCCATGTCATGCTCGAACTGCTTGGCTTCGCTGCGCGGCTGGCCGATGCGGCGCGGCTTGTCGGCGTTGCGCTTGGCGAGTTCAACCGTGCAGAGTTCGACCAGCGCGGCGACATCCCGGCGCGAGGCGTTTTCACGCAGATTCTTGAGCTGAGGCGTTTCGAGCGCGGCCACGCGCTCCTCGGTCCATTCAATGGCCATGACATCTCCAATGTGCTTGGCGAGCGGTATCGCGTTACGCGAAAACCGAACAGGTCTCAACACGCGAAGGACAAGACCCGCACGCGCATGAGGCGAATATACGTGCTTTCTGGACCATTCGTGCGGCCCAATTTAGGCAGGAATGCCTAGCGAGCGAGTTTGGTTGGAGCAGGTTTGTCCGGACGCGATGCGGCACAATGCGCCGCTTCGCAGAGCCGGGACCGTAACGGACGCCGGCGTTTGATGCGGTCCCGGCTCTGCGGAGCAACGTTTCACGTTGCACCGCGTCCGGAACACGGTTCAACCATGTTTCAGCGGCCGCCCGGATAGTTCGGGCTTTCGCGGGTGATCGTCACGTCATGGACGTGGCTTTCCCGCAGGCCGGCGCTGGTGATGCGGACGAATTCGGCCTTTTCGGAGAATTCGGCCAGCGTCTTGGCCCCCACATAACCCATGGCGGCGCGCAAACCGCCGGCGAGCTGGTGAACCACGTTCCCGACCGGCCCCTTATAGGCCACCTGCCCCTCGATGCCTTCCGGCACCAGTTTCAGGGTGTCCTTGATGTCCTGCTGGAAGTAGCGGTCGGCCGAGCCGCGGGCCATGGCCCCCACCGAGCCCATGCCGCGATACGCCTTGTAGGAACGTCCCTGCCACAGGAACACCTCGCCCGGGGTTTCGTCGGTACCGGCAAGCAGCGAGCCGACCATGGCGATATCGGCGCCGGCGGCAAGCGCCTTGGCGAGGTCGCCGGAGAACTTGATGCCGCCGTCAGCGATGACCGGGATATCGGCCTTCTTGGCCGCTTCCACCGCGTCCATGATGGCGGTGAGCTGCGGCACGCCGACGCCGGCGACGATGCGCGTGGTGCAGATCGAGCCCGGGCCGATGCCGACCTTCACGGCGTCCGCACCGGCATCGATCAGCGCCTGGGTCGCCGCCGTGGTGGCGACATTGCCGGCGATCACCTGCACGGCATTGGAGATGCGCTTGATCCGGTTCACCGCTTCCAGCACGCGGGTCGAATGACCGTGCGCGGTGTCGACGACCACGATATCCACGCCGGCATCGATCAGGCGCTCCGTGCGCTCATAGCCGCCGTCGCCGACGGTGGTGGCTGCCGCAACGCGCAGACGGCCCTGCGCATCCTTGCTGGCCAGCGGATGCGCCACCGCCTTGTCCATGTCCTTCACGGTAATCAGGCCGACGCAGCGATACTGGTCGTCCACGACCAGCAGCTTCTCGATGCGGTGCTTGTGCAGCATCCGCTTGGCTTCGTCCTGGCTGACGCCCTGCCGCACGGTGACGAGATTTTCGTGCGTCATCAATTCGGAGATTTTCTGATCCGGGTTGGTGGCGAAACGCACGTCGCGATTGGTGAGAATACCGACCAGCTTGCCCGGTACGTTCGGACCCGCGCCGGTGACCACCGGAATGCCCGAGAAACCGTGTTCGCTCATCAGCGCCAGAGCTTCCGACAGCTTCGCGTCAGGCCCGATGGTGAGCGGGTTCACCACCATGCCGGATTCATACTTTTTCACCTGGCGGACCTGTGCCGCCTGCCCTTCCGGATCGAAGTTACGGTGGATGACGCCGAGGCCGCCGGCCTGCGCCATGGCGATCGCCATCCTGGCTTCGGTGACGGTATCCATCGCCGAGGCCATGATCGGAATATTCAGCGGCACGGTGCGGGTGGCGCGCGAGCGGATATCGGCATCGGACGGCAGGATGTCCGACAGGCCCGGCTTCAGCAGCACGTCATCGAAGGTGAAAGCTTCGGTAATTCTGGGGGCAACTGCCATGGCCAACTCCGTATCAAGCGGCGGGTCGCCGCGCGTGAGAGCGAGGATGCACCGAACGGGCGGCGGTGCGTCACCGTCGCCGACTCGGACCCTCAACATAGGATTGGCGCGGGTGCTTAGCATGCTGCCCTGCGGAATCAAAGCGTTTGGCAGCCATGCACAGGGATTTTTGGGTCAGGACCGCGCCTCTTGCAAACTTCATAGACCGGTCATGCAACGACCGATGGCCGGTTCTGCGACATGATGTTAAAGCGCGCGAACAAATCCTTCAAAAAGCTGAAAAGAATTCCCGCAGAACAGGATCGGAATTGACCGCCGCATGATCGCCAAGGAACGCCTGATCCCGTTGATCGTCGCCTCCGCTTTGTTCATGGAAAACATGGACTCCACGGTGATCGCGACTTCGCTGCCCGCCATCGCCGCAGACATCGGCACCAGCCCGCTGACGCTGAAGCTGGCGATCACCTCCTACCTGCTGTCGCTCGCCGTGTTCATTCCCGCATCCGGCTGGACCGCCGACCGGTTCGGTGCGCGGTCGGTGTTCTCCGTCGCCATCGGCGTGTTCATGATCGGCTCGATCGGATGCGCGCTGTCGCAATCGATCACGCATTTCGTCATCGCGCGCATCATCCAGGGCCTCGGCGGCGCGATGATGACGCCGGTCGGCCGCCTCGTGCTGGTGCGTTCCATCGACAAGGCCCAGCTCGTCAATGCGATGGCGTGGATGTCGGTCCCCGCGCTGATCGGCCCGGTGATTGGCCCGCCGCTCGGCGGCTTCATCACCACCTATGTATCCTGGCACTGGATCTTTCTGATCAACATTCCAATCGGCCTGCTCGGCATCTTTCTCGCCCAGCGTTTCATCGACCCGATCAAATCGGACAACCCCGAACGTTTCGACTTGCTCGGCCTGATCCTCGCCGGCATCGGCGTGGCAGGCATCGCCTTCGGCCTGTCGGTAGCCGGGCTCAACCTGCTACCATGGGAAATCGTCACGGCGCTGCTGGTTGTCGGCACAATCTCGATGACGCTGTATCTCATGCATGCAAGACGCACGGCATCGCCGGTGCTCGACTTCTCGCTGATGCGCCTGGTCACGCTGCGCGCGGCCATCCTCGGCGGCTTCCTGTTCCGGCTGGGTATCGGTGCGCTGCCGTTCCTGCTGCCGCTGCTCATGCAGATCGGCTTCGGGCTGTCGCCGTTCCAGTCCGGCCTTGTCACCTTCGGCTCGGCCGTGGGCGCCATGGGCATGAAGACCCTGGCGACGCGGATCATCCGCGCCTTCGGTTTCCGCAACGTCATGACGGTGAACGCGTTGGTGAGTTCGGTTTTCCTCGCCGCCTGCGCGCTGTTCACGATCTCAACGCCGCTGACGCTGATCCTGTTGATCCTGGTCGTCGGCGGGTTCTTCCGCTCGCTCGAATTCACCGCGATCAACACGGTCGCCTTCGCGGAGGTCGAAGCCGCGCAACTCAGCCGCGCCACGACGCTCACCGCCGTCGCCCAGCAGCTCTCGATCTCCGCGGGCGTCGCCATCGGTGCGTTCAGCGTGGAAAGCACCATGGTCTGGCGCGGAATGACAGAATTGTCGGCGGGCGACTTCGCCCCCGCCTTCCTGGTCGTCTCCCTCATTTCCGTGACCTCGGCCTGGTTCTTCTGGCAGATGCCCGCCGACGCCGGCGCGGAAATCTCAGGCCGCAAGGCCGTGGAAATCGCCAGCCGCAAAGGCGAGAAGAAAGGCGCCGAACAGGCCGGCGCCAAAGCCGCCAGCGAAACGACCGAGGACACGCGGGACCAGCGGCTGGGTTAGAGCAGGTTTGAGTTTAACGGAATCGTGTCCCGGACGCGGAGCAGCGTCAGGCGAAGCGGAGCTTCGCTGCCAACGCTGCTCCGCAGAGCCGGGACCGTACCGAGCACCGACGTTTGGAGCGATCCCGGCTCAGCGAAGCGGCACTTCGCGCCGCATCGCGTCCGGGACACGCTTCCATCAAATTGGAAATGCCCTAATCAGCGACCGCGCCCGCACCGCCCGGCTCGCCGCGAAACCCCATCGCCAGTACGTAGCGCTCGGATGAATCCTTGCGGCTGGACGCCGGCTTCACATGCTTCACGGTCGCGAAGTCGCGCTTGAGCTGGGCCATCAGCGCGGCGTCCGCCCCGCTCTGAAACACTTTTGCGATAAAGGTGCCGCCCGGCTTCAGCACATCGGCGGCGAAGGCGGCAGCGTCTTCGACAAGGCCGACGATGCGAAGCTGGTCGGTCTTGCGGTGTCCGGTCGTGTTGGCCGCCATGTCGGACATCACGACGTCGGCATGACCGCCCATCATCTCCTTCAAGCGATCCGGCGCATCGGCGTCGAGGAAATTCATCTGCGTAAAGGTCACGCCGACAATTTCCGGCATCTCCAGCAGGTCGATGGCAATCACCTGCCCCTTGCCTTCCGCCGCACCGACGCGCTTCGCTGCAATCTGGCTCCAGCCCCCCGGCGCAGCACCGAGGTCGACCACGGATGCGCCCGGCTTCAGGAAACGGTGCTTGTCGTCCATTTCCATGATCTTGTAGGCCGCGCGCGAACGCAGGCCGTCTTTCTTGGCCTGCTGCACATAGGGATCGTTAAGCTGCCGCTCGAGCCAGAGCTTCGACGACAGTTTCATCCTGCCGGCGCTCTTGACCTGGACGCGCATGCGCCCGGTGGTGTCTTTAGCCATGATGCTTGTTTGCCTGAAATCGTTGCAGACGTCCTAGCACAATCGTCACCAAAAACCGAACCCTCAGCCGTCATTGTAGGGTGGGCAAAGCGCAGCGTGCCCACCGCTCTCGGCGCAGCCGCCCATGGTGGGCACGCAGCGCTTTGCCCACCCTACTGCCGCGCTCCTCGCAAGGGCGACGAGAGAATGACGACGCGTTACGCCGCCCGGATCGCCCCGTCCTCGCGCATCATCTCCACCAGCATCCCCTCGCGCAGACCGCGGTCGGCGACACGCAGGCGCGGCAGCGGGAATGCATGTCGAATGGCGTCAAGAATGGCGCAGCCACCCAGGACGAGATCGGCCCGGTCCGGCCCGATGCACTGGTTGGCCGCGCGTTCGGGGTAGCTCATGCCCATCAGCCTGACGATGGTCGCATCGAGTTCGTCATTATCCAGCCAGATGCCGTCGACACGGCGGCGGTCGTAGCGCACCAAGCCCTGATGAATGCCGGCCAGCGTCGTCACGGTTCCCGATGTGCCGAGCAGGTGCATCCCACTCAGATCACCGCCATGCTCCGCGGCGAACGGCGCGACGTGGCGGGCGACATCGGCGATCATGCGATCGTAAGAGGCGCGCGTCACGTTCTTGCCACCGAATTTCTCGGCCAGCGTCACCACGCCGAGCGGGATCGACATCCACGCCTTGATCAACGGCCGACCATCGGGATCGGCGGCATCCCACTCGATCCGCACCAGTTCCGACGAGCCGCCGCCGATGTCGAACAGGATCGCACCCTTGCCCTTCGGATCGATCAGCGGCGAACAACCGATCACGGCCAGTCCGGCTTCGGTTTCGCGATCGATGATTTCCAGCGTCACCCCCGTCGCGTCAGCCACCCGGCTCAGGAACTCGTCGGAATTCGATGCCGCACGACAAGCCTCCGTTGCAATCAGGCGCAACCGTGTTGCATCGCGGGCGCGAATTTTGTCGCGGCAGACGCTGAGCGCGGAAATGGCGCGATTGATCGCGGCATCGGAGATCATGCCCGAGGTCGAGACACCTTCGCCGAGGCGAATGATCCGCGAGAACGAATCGATCACACGAAAGCTGTCGCCGGTGGGCGCGGCAATCAGCAGGCGGCAATTGTTGGTACCGAGATCGAGCGCGGCATAGACGGCCGGATTGAACGCATCGCTTGCGCGCGCGGCCACCACACCCCCCCGTTCCGATCCCTGAACGTCGTCTATCGGCCCCAGACCGGTGCGGAGCCGCGTGTTGTCATCCATCCAACAGGTCTTTCCGCGGCGCAAAAGCCGGCATGGAAACCATTCTCACGGAAACTTTAGCAGGGCACGGGATCGACGCAACTACCGCACCCGCCCCATGCCCAATCGGACGTTGTGGCATCCGGCCAGGCATCCTATTTCAAGGCATCGCCGAGGGACCGCAAGTCTCACGGCCTCCGACAGTCAAATGGACCTTCCCCATGCAGGATTTTACCGGCACGCGCGACAATTCTATTGCGATGCAAAAATTCGGGGTCGGTCAACCAGTGCGGCGCAAGGAGGACGACACGCTGGTGCGCGGCAAGGGCCGCTATACCGACGATCTCCACCTGCCCGGCCAGCTCCATGCCTGGATCGTCCGCAGCCCCCATGCCCACGGCGTGATCCGCAAGATCGATACCGGGACGGCGAAGGCGATGCCCGGCGTGCGCGGGGTCTGGACCGGCCACGACCTCGCCGCAGCCAATTACGGCAACTTCACCTGCGGCCTGCCGCTGAAGAACCGCGACGGCTCACCGCTGCTGCAGACCAACCGCGCGGCGCTGATGACCGACAAGGTGCGCTATGTCGGCGACCCCGTGGCTTTCGTCGTCGCCGACACGCTGGCGCAGGCGCGCGATGCGGCGGAGGCCGTCGAACTCGACGTCGATGCGCTGCCGGCCGTGACCTCGGCGGAAGACGCGACCAAACCCGGCGCCCCGCAACTCTACGAGCATATCCCGAACAATGTCGCACTCGACTATCATGTCGGCGATACGGCGGCGATCGACGCGGCCTTTGCATCCGCCGCGCATGTGACGAAACTCGACATCGAGAACACCCGCGTCGCGGTCGTCTCGATGGAGCCGCGCTGCGCGCTGGCGTCGTTCGACAAGAAGACCGAGCGCTATATCCTGCAAGTTCCGACCCAAGGCGTTGCCGGCAATCGCGCAACGCTGGCACGGCATCTCAACGTGCCCGCGGACAAGGTGCGTATCCTCACCGGCAATGTCGGCGGCTCATTCGGGATGAAGAATGTCAGCTATCCCGAGTATATCTGCCTGCTGCATGCGGCGAAGGAACTCGGCAAGCCGGTGAAATGGCTGGATGAGCGGTCGTCCAGCTTCCTGTCCGACAGCCAGGGCCGTTCGCAGGACATTCACGCCGAACTCGCGCTGGACAAGGACGGCAAATTCCTCGCCGTGCGCGTGTCCGGCTACGGCAATCTCGGCGCTTATATTTCCGGCGTTTCTCCGAGCCCGCTGTCGCTCAACACCGGCAAGAACCTGCCGAGCGTCTATCGCACGCCGCTGGTCGGTGTGGACGTCAAATGCGTGCTGACCAACACCACCCTGCTGGGCGCCTATCGCGGCGCGGGACGGCCGGAGGCGAACTATTTCATGGAGCGCCTGATTGACCGCGCCGCCGACGAGATGGGGATCGACCGCCTGGCGCTGCGCAAGCGCAACTTCATCAAGCCGTCGCAACTGCCGTTCAAGGCGGCGTCCGGCGTCACCTATGACAGCGGCGACTTTCAGGGCGTATTCGAGAAGGCGCTGGCGATATCGGATCATGCCGGTTTCGCGAAGCGCAAGCGCGAGAGCCGCAAGAACGGCAAGCTGCGCGGCATCGCCGTCGGCTCCTATCTCGAAGTCACCGCCCCGCCCTCGGCCGAACTCGGTAAAATAACGTTCGAGCCGGACGGCGCCGTGACCATCACCACGGGCACGCTCGATTACGGCCAGGGCCATGCGACGCCATTCGCGCAGGTGCTGTCGGACCGGCTCGGCGTGCCGTTCGACGCCATCCGCCTGCAGCAGAACGACAGCGATCTGGTTCGGCTCGGCAACGGCACCGGCGGCTCGCGCTCGATCACCGCATCGGGCCAGGCCATCGTCGAGGCATCCGACCTCGTGATCGCCAAGGGTAAATCCGCAGCGGCGCATCTGATGGAGGCATCGGAAGCCGACATCGAATTCGCG
>Ga0153956_1000797_pt1 | contig 32578 bp, 30 predicted proteins | sample TSFL040MetaG_FD_104704 | JGI IMG/M metagenome (GOLD analysis project Ga0153956, IMG submission 104704) | Attine ant fungus gardens microbial communities from Florida, USA - TSFL040 MetaG | ecosystem: Host-associated > Fungi > Mycelium > Unclassified | place: USA: Florida, Wekiwa Springs... | reverse complement strand
TGAAGCTTCTTCAGAAGATTCAGGATCTGCGCCTGAATGGCCACATCGAGCGCGGAGACCGCTTCGTCGCACACAATCAAATCAGGCTCCGGGGCCAGCGCGCGTGCGATACACAGCCGCTGGCGTTGACCGCCGGAAAACTGATGCGGGAACAAATCCGCGGCCTGAGGCTGAAGGCCAACCTCGCCGAGCAGAGCCTTCACACGCTCGTCGCGTTCGCGCGCCGAGCCGATCTTCAAAAGATCCAGCGGCTCGCGAATCAAATCACCGGCCCGGCGGCGCGGGTCCAATGCCGAAAACGGATCCTGAAAGACGATCTGAAGCTTTCGCCGGACCTTTTGCAGCGCCTTGCCCTGCAATCCGGTGACGTCGTCGCCATCCAGCACGATCCGACCGTCCGTGATGCCGACGAGGCGCATGATCGCCTGCGCAGTCGTCGACTTGCCCGAGCCGCTCTCGCCGACGATACCGAAACTCGTTCCCCGTTTGACGGACAGGGACACGCCGTCAACGGCATGGACGAATGACGGCTTATTAAAGAAGCCGCTGCCCGCCACGGGAAATTTAACGACGAGATCGGCGACTGACAGAATGCCGTTCCGCGCCTCCACATCCGCTGTACTCATATCGACAACTCCCCTTGCCGCCAGCAGGACACCAAATGTCCTTCCTCATTGCGGCCAGCCAGCGGTGGTTGAGGCTGGTTTGCGCAAACATCCGTGGCAAACGCGCATCGCTTCAGAAACGCACATTCTGCACCACGCATGCCAAGCGATGGCACCACGCCTGGAATTTCCGGCAAGTCTTCCCACTCCCGATTGGACGCGCACCCAAGGGAGAGATGCGGCACGCAACTCAGTAAGCCCTTTGTGTAGGGATGCTGCGGCAGCCGGACGATCTCGTCCGTCGCGCCATTTTCCACGCAACGGCCCGCGTAGAGAACTGCCGTTTTGTTAGCCAGCTCGGAGACCGCGCCAAGATCGTGCGTAATCAGAATGATGGCGGTGTTCGTCTCGCTTTGTAGTCGCGCCAGCAAATCGAAAATTTGCGCCTGCACAGTCACATCGAGCGCCGTGGTCGGCTCGTCAGCGATAATGAGCTTCGGCTTGCATGCCAATGCCATTGCGATCATCACACGCTGACGCATACCTCCGGACAACTCATGAGGATAAGCAGCAACACGCTTCTCCGGAGCAGGAATCTGCACCGCCCGAAGCAACTCGACGGCTTCCCGCAAGGCATCACGCGCCGACATGCCACGGTGAAGACGAAGCACTTCAGAAAGCTGATCGCCGATCGTATAAACCGGATTAAGCGCGGACATCGGCTCCTGGAAGATCATCGACATCGAGTTGCCGCGTATCGCCCGCATCCTTTTCGGTCTGAGCTTCAGAATGTCTTCACCTTCCAGAAAGACGGAACCACTGGTTACCTGGAACCCGTCGGGAAGCAGTCTCATCAGCGCGAGGGCCGTTATGCTTTTCCCGCACCCGGATTCGCCCACCAATGCGATGGTCTGCCCCGCATCAAGATCGAATGTCAGATTCTCAAGGACAGGCACATAGGCACCGCCACCGGCTCGCATACCGACGCTTAGATTTTCGACTCGAAGTACGGGCGACATCAAACCCTCCGACGCAGGCGAGGATTGACCGCATCGTTGACGCCATCACCCAGCAAACTCATAGCCAGAACAACTAAAAAGATTGCAGCGCCGGGGAACGTCACGGCCCACCATGCATCCAATACGTAGTTACGATTTTGGCCAAGCATCAGTCCCCAACTCATGGTGTTCGGGTCGCCAAGGCCTAGAAAACTTAATCCGCCCTCAAATAGAACAGCCGTGCCCACCGCAAGAGCCGTCGACACGATGATCGGCGGGAGAGCATTGGGGAGCACGACACGTAAAATCAGATAAAGATCGCTCGCTCCGCAGGCGCGAGAGGCTTTCACAAACTCGCGCGAGCGGAGACGCATGAATTCAGCCCGCGTCAATCGCGCCGCGGACGTCCAACTGACAGCACCAATAGCCAGCGTGATGATCGACAGCTTCTGTCCGAATAGCGTGACGAGAACCATCGCAAACAAAAGCGGCGGCAATACCTGAAAGAACTCCGTCACTTTCACGAGAGCCTTGTCGATCAAACCGCCGTAAAATCCGCTCAATGCGCCAATCGTGACGCCTATGATGATCGTGATCGACGCCGCCACTGATCCAACGAGCAATGTAGCTCGCCCGCCATATAGCAAGCCCGCCAGGACATCTCGCCCAAGATAGTCTGTTCCAAACCAGGCATCAGACGACGGCTCCTGAAACGGCGCACCAGCGATGTCCATCGGGTCGATATGATAGAAGAACGGGCCTAAAAGCGCAGCTCCCAAGATCAGTAGGAGAATCGCGGCTCCCATCACGCCCGATGGGCTCTGCCAGAAATATTTCAGCGTCGTCAGAATTGGCGACGAAGGTTTTGCCACCACCTCCCGCTCCGAGGCATTTTTCGACGGCTCCAGAGTTACCGTACTCATCGGCTCACCTCCTGCACGCGCGGATCAATAAGCCGATAAAGAATATCCGTCAGAATGTTTGCCACCATCACCATCAGCGCGGAAAAGAGCAACACACCCATCAACGTCGGATAGTCACGGCGCAAAATGGAATCAAATACCAGGCGTCCAAGCCCAGGCCAGCTAAAGACGGTTTCAACGAGAACGGCACCCGCCAGAAGGTTACCGAACTGGAGTCCGACAACCGTAACGATCGGGATTAACGTGTTTCTGAGCGCGTGTTTGGTAATAACGACCCACTCAGACAATCCCTTGGCACGCGCTGTACGGATATAATCTGCTGAGAGCACATCGATCATGTTGACTCTCGCAAGGCGGCTATATTGAGCAAGAAAAACCAGCGCCAGAGTCAGACACGGAAGGACCAGGTGAATTCCGACATCGACCGCATAATCCAATCCCGTTTTTGCTTGCGATACATCGACCATTCCTCCCGAAGGAAACAGCGGCCAGACAGACGCAAAAAGCAAAAGAAGCAGCAAGCCGCTCCAGAATACAGGAGCAGCGTGTCCCACCAGAGAAATGAAGGTAACGAAGTGGCTTAACAGCCCGTTCGGCTTCCGCGCACTGATGACGCCCAGAATCGTTCCGACAATGACCGCAAGAGCCAGCGCCGATACGACCAGGTATACCGTGGCAGGAAGACGCTGTAGGATCAGATTGGACACGGGCTCATTGAAATAATACGAATATCCCAGATCCCCCCTCATAACGCTGCTCAAATAGGCCGTGAGTTGCTCCAAAAGACTCTGGTCAAGGCCATATTTCGCCCGCAGGGCAGCAAGGACCTCAGGGGACGCTCCTCCCATCTCACCGGCAATGACTTGCACGGGATCGCCGGGGGCAAGGTGAATCAGCGTGAAGTTGAGCACCAGGACTGCCAGCAGCAGTCCCAGTGAGTTCACAATACGTGATGCAAGTTGCTTGATCATATTATCACAGACGCCGGTTTATCAGTTCGACTTCCAATGAAGCTCGTCCAACGGCGACATGATTCCCCATATCGTCGTCGGAAGTCCGCCGAGACGCTTGTCGAAGGCGATATGATATGGCGTGGCATTGATGAAGAAGATCGGCACCTCCTGCGAGATGATCTTCTGGAATTGAGAATAAAGATCTTTCCGTTCTTCAACCGAGGTCGCTTTAGCAGCCCGATCCAGCAGACCATCAACTTTCGGATTGGCGTATTGGGTCATGTTCGCCCACACCACGCCCTTTCTGATATTCGAGCCAAGGTAAGTACGCCCGACACCGATGACCGGATCACCCCAATTGAAAACGTTGTCCATCGTCATGTCGAAATCGAAATTCGACACGCGTTGCGCCCATGTGGGGAAATCCGGAGTCGATCTCACCTCAAGTTCGATGCCGACGCGCTTCAGGGCCGAACGCATGTATTCCGCAATATTGCGCTGCTGTTCATCCGTACCCGGCATGTAATCGATGGTGAGGGAAAAACGCGTTCCGTTGCCGTTGGCACGATAGCCTGCCTCATCCAGCAACTTGTTCGCCTTGGCGAGATTAAAATTATATTGCTCGACGTCCTTTTCCTCGAATGGCGACCCCGGAGCGATCGGCGTATAGGCGGGTGCCGCCTTGCCTCGCATCAGCTTCTTCACGATGAAGTCGCGATTGGCGGCGTAAGCAATGGCCTGCCGCACCCGGACGTCATCCAGAGGCTTCTTCTTGGTGTTGAATTCGAGCCAGTTGAGGGCACCGATGCCTTCAAACCCCTGAGCCGTGACAAAAAGGTTGGGCGCATTCTCGAGCCGCTCGATATCGCGGATGCCATTTATGAAAGGATAGATATTGGCCTCTCCTCGCTCCATCGCCACCACTGCAGCGCCCTGATCGGTAACGGTCCGGACGATGATCTTGTCGAGGATCGGCCGATCCTTGATGAAGAAGCGATGGAATTTCTCCAAGGTATAATGATCACCTTGCTTGTACTCAATGAGCTTGAAAGGCCCGGAGCCAACCGGCTTCAAATTTGCCGGGTTCGTTTGGATATCACCGCCGACACCGTACACATGCTTCGGCAATATCGGCATCAGCGCCGGTGACATCGCCAGCAACAAGGCCGGATGAGGATGAGCAAGACGAATGATCGCGGTATAAAGGTCCGGTGTATCGACCTTTTCCACCGGTTGAAGCATCGTTTTGAACGGATGATTTGCCTTGATCAACATGATCGAAAAGGCAACGTCTTCCGACGTCACAGGCTTTCCGTCGTGGAACAAGGCATTTTTCACCAGATGGAGCGTGATCGACAAACCGTCCGGCGCCACTTCCCATGATTCAGCGAGATACGGCTTCGGATTCCACTTGTCGTCATATCTTAAAGGGCTGGCAAAAATCTGTGTCGACGCCGTCGCCGTCGCCAGCCCGGACTGAATGGCTCCATTGAAATGACGCAACTGCTGCGCAGCCTGGATGACGACAGGTTTGGATTGATCCTGAGCGGCCACTGGGCTCGCTCCGATCGAAGCAGTCAATGTCATCAAGCCAAAGCAAAGAGTATGGATAGTTCTCATCAGATCCCTCCCCGATTATCTTTTTTGGATTTTTTTCACGCCCAACAGCACGAGCTGCACTATTGAGAATATCACACGATGACAGCCTAGATGAGCCAACACCGGCGCCACGAGTTCGCCATCGGAATTCGGCGAGCGTTATCAGTGATCCTCAATGGCAAGCTCACAGAATACCCTTCGCTAAACAGGGATATAAATTGCTGTGAGCCAGCGTGAAGTTTGCGGCGGCTCACGGACAGAGCCAGATCGACGTAAGGATAGTGCCAGTCTTCGGATTGCCGCTTCTCAAGTCATGCTGCAGAGCACAATGCACATTTTATGCTCTGGCCTACCGTTCCCGACAAACGAAAGGCGCCACCTCATCGGGAGCGACGCCTTGGTCTCCGGGGCAGATTCAAGCCGATTATGCGGCCTCATCCCTCGACTGGTACCAGACGTACAGCATGCGTTGGCCCAACCGGCGAAACGGGGAAAATGGGTGCGTCGGCAATGGCGACGTGAAAATCGGCAAGTCCATATTTTCGAACCGTTGCCCTGCAACCATTTGTGCCATTCGCCGGCCGGCCTGAGTCGAATAGGAAACGCCGTTTCCACCATAGCCGATGGAATAAACCAGTTGCTTCGCTGGATCTGGTTTGACGATGCGCGGCATCATATCGTGACTGACATCGACCCATCCCCACCACGAATACTCGATGTCGATCCCCTTCAGCGGCGGGAATTTACGGTGCATTCCGTCGATCAACAATTGCAAATGGCGATGCTCGGTTGCCTCGGCACCCGTGACCGCGCTTCGGCTTCCGATCTGAAGCCGATTGTCGGGCAGCAGTCTGTAATAGAACCGCAGTGTCCGTGTGTCGGTCAAAACCTGCCGTGTCTTGAAGCAGGTTTCGGCAAGCTCCGCGGGCGTCAACGGGCGAGTGACAATCGAATTCGAAAGTATCGGCATGCATCGCCCGCGCAGCGCAGGCGTCATGTTATTGGGCGTGTATGCGCCGGTCGCGATTGCAACGGCCTTCGCCCGCACGGTCCCTTGCGGCGTTCGCAATTTAAACGAGCCGCGATCCTCCTCGATCTTCAAAACCGGGCTTGAGGTATGAATGCGAACACCGAGAGACCGGGCAAGCCTTTGATAGCCGAACGCCAGCTTCGCCGGATGCACACCAATGCCGAGCGGCTCATGAACCGCACCCACGGCCTCCTTGTCATCCAGCCAGTCGCGGCAGAGTTCATCCGCTCCGACGATTCGCGTCTTGTAGCCAAACAGCTCGTTCAGAACCTTGGATTCCGCGGAGATTTTCTCGAAATTTCTTTGACGATGCGCCAAATAGAGATGGCCGCCGTCTTGCGGTTCGCAGTCGATCCCGGGGCTAGAGCTCAGTTGCCTGAACGCCTCGAAACCTTCGGTCACCTCCGCATGCATGCGGCGCGCGACGTCCAGGCCCCACCGCTTGATCCATTGCGATCGCGTCAGCCGCCCCACCGAGTTCTGCGCCTGCCCGCCATTTCGCGTCGTGCAACCCCAGGCAACCTTGTTCGCCTCTAACACGGTCGCCTTTATCCCGTGCTCGCGGGCCAGATAAATCGCACATGCAAGCCCGGTGAAACCCGAGCCGATGATGGCAACGTCGACATCCAGGTCGGACGTGACGGCACCATCATCCTCGGGCGGGATCCCCGCCGTGGCCACCCAGTAAGTGGGAGCATAGTCACGGCCGGCTCCCGGCCCGACGGCTACCAACGGGTCGTAATGAGGGTCGTAGGGTGCTTTTGCAATTGCTGATTGAAGAGTCATTTCCAACTCGTGCTTATTTCGACTTCGGTTGAACTGGCCTGTCCTTTCGGAAAGCGCTCTTCGTGCAGATGAGATTTCCGCGGAATTCAAACAGATCTACGCCGTCCGCTTCGATCAACTGGCCATCAGACGTGGTCGCACGGAAAGTCCACTCGGATATGCCCCGGTCGCCAAAAACGGCATGCCGCCGACATTCCCAACTGACGTCGGGCATGTCCGTCCAGGTCTTTGCGAAGGCCGCCCCGACATCGTGTTGACCCGAAATTTTGCGCCCCGACGCATCCGGCCCGGCGGCTGCAAAAAATACGATGTCGTCCGTCATACAGGCCATGACCGCTTTCCGGTCATGCTCGTTGAAGGCTTTGAAAAGAAGCTCGAGTTGTTTGTGACGAATGTTGTCTGAGTCGGTCATGTCGGTCCTTCGTGCTGCCGTGTGCCGTGAAATACGCAGCGCCGCGAAAATGACCTGAAACGTGACGGGGATTTAGGGCCAGTTGCTCTGAGCTTTGCGTCCAGCCCGAACGACTATTGCGAAAGCACTGCCCCGAGACGTTTTACGCCACTCTCTATTCGATCCGTCCGGATCGAGGAGAAACCCAAACGAAAACAATTCTTTGTGGCTTCGGGATTCATCGAGAAAATACCACCAGGCTCGATCACGACGCCCTCGAGCCGCGCGCGCTCCGCCAGAGCCACCGCGTCGATATTCTTGGGACATGAAATCCAGAAATTGGTGTTGCCGGGGTCGCGCGAAATCAAACAATCGGGCAATGCAACCGGCAATAATTTTTCCAGAAACATCGCGCGCTCCAGCAATACCCGCTCGACATTGTTGAGGTGCGACCGGTAATGACCCAAACCGATAAACAGCGCCGCGATCCTTTGATTGTTGACCGGAGGGTGGCGAAGCATGAGGCGCCGAAGCGCACGCAATTCTTTGATCACCGCGCTCGGCGCGACAACGTACCCAAGCCTCAAGCCGGGGGCCAAGGTCTTGGAAAGACTCCCGATGTAGAGAACCTCTTCCTTTCTGTCCAAACTCATCAAGGACGGAAGATCATCTCCTTCCGGCAAGAGTTCTCCGCCATAATCGTCTTCGACCACGAGTACATTCGCGCGCTCCGCCCTTTCAAGAAGCGCCTTGCGCCTCGCGACAGGCATCGTGACTGCGGTCGGACACTGCTGATTGGCCGTCACATACACCAGATCAACGTCATCGATCCGCTCATCAACAACCAAACCGTGCCGATCGACAGGCAAAGGCAACACCTCCGCCGTCATCATCCTGAAGATATTGCGTGCATCCGGATAGCCGGGATCCTCCATTCCGACGCGTGTCGACGGACGCACGAATAAGCGTGCAATCAAGTACAGCGCCTGCTGGGCGCCAAGCGTAATCATGATTTCGTCAGATCGCGCGCGAATGCCGCGGCGTGGCAGAATTTGACGCTGCAACTGGTCAATCAGAGCCGGATCGTCGCCATCGATCATATCCCGCGCCCATCTGTTGATTTCATCGACGCTCAATGCCGCGCGAGCACTTTCTCTCCAATCATTCGTCGGAAACAACGTTGGATCGAATTGGCCGAAAATGAACGGGTAGGGATAGCTCTGCCAATCCTGTGGCTTGTTGATGTTCTCGACAACCGACGGACGCGTGGCGAACCGCGACGACCACTTCGTATCATCGCCACCATCCGTATTTTTGGACCTGTCAGGCTTATTGAGATGCTTCGCAAGCCCGGCCACGAAATAGCCGCTGCGTTCCCGCGACACCAAAAGGTTTTGGTCAACCAGTTGCTCGTATGCGATCACGATCGTGTTTCGTGAAACGCGAAGAAGCGTAGCCAATTCCCGGCTCGAGGGCATCTTCGCGCCCAAGGGAAGCCGCCCTTCCTCGATCGCGGTCACAATGGCTTGCCGAATCCGCAGTTGCAGAAATGAACCTTGAATATTCAAATCCGGAAACAGGGATAGCCAAAACAGCTCATCGCCATAACCCGCGCCGGGCGAAACGCGATCTTCCATATCTGTGTCTTTTGCCATCAATGACGATACGTTTTCCAAACAGGGTGTCGGCGGAGATCATACCGTTATTTGATTGAGAATGCGCCGCGGCGGAACAGTCGCAGTCACGCAAGTCCCGCAGTATAGCTGGCTGTTCGTGGCTAAGGAAAAGCGTACCTGCAGCAGGGTTCGCAGCTTTGTGCGCGAATGGCGCTCCCTACGAGAATCGAACTCGTGTTTCAGCCTTGAGAGAGACGTAACTCGGCCATCAGCGAACGTTGGCGAACGTCAATAAACATAATAAAATCAATTGCTTGGTTCGGCGACGTGCGGTAAGGTTTGGTACGATTCAAGAACGTCTTTTGAAGAAATATTGAAGAAACCAACCTCACGATCATGCCACGGTCGGCGCGCAATAGTTCACTAGAAACCAGAACCGCACGCGCTCGCTTGCCTATACGGCGCACGCCTTACTATGCGAAAATTTCGAGAGGTCTCCGGCTCGGATACTATCGCGGATCAAGCGCGGGATCATGGATCGCCAGCCACTACCGGGGTAACGGTACTTATTTCGCGGAAGCCATCGGCGTCGCGGACGACATGCTGCCAGCCGATGGCATGAAGGTATTCGACTATTGGCAAGCGCAAGATCACGCCAAGCGTTGGGCCGAGCGACAACAACAGATTGCTGAGGGCAGACTTCGCGATGGTCCCTACACCGTTGCTGATGCGGTCAAAGATTACCTTAGTGAGATAGCTGCTGAGAAATCACCGGCGGCGGTGAAGGGAGCCAAGTACGTCTTTGATGCTTGGATTCTCCCGGAGCTCGGAAGCATTCGGATCGAGAAGCTGACCACTGATCGACTCAATCGTTGGCGTAATAATATTGCGACACAGCCCAAGCGCATCCGAAGCAAAAAGACGGCGACTATACCCGCTACACGCGCGACTCCCGATGACGACGATTCGCGTCGCGCCCGCAAAGCCACCGCCAACCGCATCCTGACGATGCTCAAGGCAGCTCTTAATCGAGCGTTTCATGGCGACCGCGTTTCATCGGACAGTGCTTGGCGCAAGGTCAAATCATTTCGCAGGGTCGATGAGGCCGTCATTCGCTATTTGACTATCGCCGAGGCACAGAGGCTTGTCGGCGTCCGCCCCGCTGATTTTAGAACGTTGGTACAGGGTGCACTCCTAACCGGTTGCCGGTACTCCGAACTAGCCCGGCTGAAATGCGCCAACTTCAACGCTGACAGCGGCACGCTGGCTGTTCGTCTCAGCAAGGGTAAGGCTCGTCACGTCGTGCTGACAGATGAAGGCAAGGAAGCTTTCATTCGCTGGACGAAGGACAAAGCTTCTGCTGATCATGTGTTCTTGCGATCAGACGGAGCCGCGTGGGGTGCCTCGCACCAAAAGCGCCCACTCGATGAAGCAAGCGAACGTGCCGAACTTGTACCCGCGGTAACTTTCCATATCTTGCGCCACACCTACGGCTCACATTTAGCAATGGCTGGAGTGCCGATGGGAGTAATTGCTGCGCAATTAGGTCACGCCGACACTCGCATGACAGAAAAGCATTATGCGCATCTTGCTCCGAGCTATATTGCAAAAACTGTTCGCGACTATTTCCCAACGCTCAACCTTTCAGAAGAGCATAAGGTTGTTCCGCTGCGTAAACGTCTGGCTAATTCCAAGCAATAATGGGTGCCTGATCTGCCCCCTTTAAAGCGGTCTTCCCTGAAGTACGTTTTTCGGATGGCGGAGCCCGCAAAGGGAAACTTCTAAACCCCTCCCGACGCCGTGCATGGGTCGATCATGTGATGACCAAGCTTTGCATATCTAAGAGACGGGCACAGCCCGGCCTCTTCCGGGCCGTATTTTCAAAAATTAAACAATCAATCATTGACTATTATATCAACGGCGGATATGTTCCTCCCGAAACGGAACAGGCCATGGCAATCAGCAAACACATTGTTTCAAGAATGAACACGCGAGGGATCGGCAAGGCGATAGTGGATTTGGCCCTCGCCTACGGTCGGTGCGATAAGGACAAATACGTCCTCGACCGGCGCGAGGTGGATCGCCGGTTAGATGAAATCAATCGCGAGCGTGGCTTGCTGCTCAAAGTGCGCGATAAGGGCGGTGTCGTCGTTGTTGTCGCCGATGACAATTTGATCACAACTTATAACAAGCATTGATGAGACAGGCAGTGGATAAGCTTCCTGCAAAATTCATTTTGTCCGATTCCTTACGCAACGCGGGGCTCACGCCAGGCTCTGCTTCGCTCCCCCTATCGCTCATGTTGCTCTGGTCTCAGCGACGCGCGGCGAAACTGAATGGATTGCCGACTCTCACGGACGCTTCGGCAGAGTTTATTCTAAAAGCTCCCGACGACATCGTATTGAGCTTATGCCCAGAACTTGCCCCGCAAATTAGTCGGCAGTGGACCGGATTACGGGCCAACGACATAGAGTTAATTCGCCGCACACTGCTGGACGCGCTCGACTCTGATCTGCCTCCCGATGAAATTGCGGAAATGATCCTTGAGTATAGTGCGTCGCATGAATGGATGACAAAGGAGCCCTTGAGCCTTCTTCTCGCGACGCTCGATGCAAAAGCAGGGACAAGGATTCAATGCGCCTATTCATATGCGTGCCGAGTTGCTTGGGTTCTATCGAAGTCTTCCGATGTTGAACTCGACGTTGAAAATACAAACTTCTCCAATGTACTTTCCATTCTCGCGAAGGCTTGCAGATTTTCTTTGAGTGTTCGCGTAAGCGCAGTTGGAACGATCATAGGGTCCAAACACAAACCAGATCATGCTGTGGTCTTCCCCCCCTTGGGCCTAAGAATGAAGGTGGATTCCTTGTTGGCGTCTAATCTCGATGCCAACACTGGAGTTCACGTGACGGCTGAGATGTTCGGCGCTGTATGGGGAGCTCATTTAGGGCAGAAGCGCAACATTGCCCTCGTGAGCAACGGCTTCTTGTTTAGGACATCAAGTAACGACGCCGCATTTAAGCGAGAACTTATCCAACGACATGGCTTAGAAGCTGTCGTTTCTCTGCCAAAGGGAATCCTGCCTAAAAGCGGAGTAGCTCTGTCCGCTTTGGTGTTTCAGCGCGCGTTTGAGCATCGTCGCGAAAAAATTAGATTTGTTAACGCCAGTGAGCCGTCTTCAATTGAACCAGCCACTCTGAGCAAATTGCTCCGCGATTATACAACACACCCTCTTTGCGTCAGCACGTCAATTGAAGAAGTGGCCGCAAACGGTTTCAACATGTCGGTGGATCGATATGTCTTGGACAAGGCGACTCGCCAAAACCGCGAACTCCTCAGTAGCCAAGAAACTGTTAGGCTCTCTGATCTCGCCGACATACGACGACCTCAAGCGATTCCGCGCGAAGCAGCGAAAGAAGATGGCTTTGAGGTTCGCGAAGCGATGCTCGCCGACATCGACAATGGTCGATTGTCGCTGCCCGTAAAGCTCAGCAAGCTTTCGCAGTCAGCATCCATGAAAATTGAAAACGCGATCATCAAACCGGGAGACATCCTACTCTCAATTAAGGGCACGATTGGAAAAACCGCATTAATAACAAGTGAGGCGATTGCAAAGAGCTATCCAGTGCCCATCGTTCCGGGACAATCCTTCGTCATCGTCCGACTAAGGAAGGGCGGCTCAATTCGCGATCCAGAGGTCCTTTTCAGCTACCTACGTTCGCCGCTTGCTCTCTCCTCACTTCAAGCGATGGCAGGGGGGTCGATGATCCCAAATGTTGCAATGGGCGATCTAAAAGATTTGGCAGTCCCCATTTTATCGATGGAGACCCAACAGCAGGTATTGGAAAAATATGATGAATCTCAGGATTTACAGAAAGATATCGACGAATTGAGGGACAAAATGGCCCTAATTGAAAAAGAGATATTTGATTTATCGCTGGGTACGGGGACGAGAAAGCATGACGAACGAAGCTGACACTTGCCGGAAATTCGTTATCCCCAAACTGCAATCATCGGGGTGGGATAACGAACCCCATTCCATCGCTGAGCAGCGCACCATCACCGATGGCCGTGTCATTCCCGTAGGCAAGGGGTTCGTCCGCAAGCCGCCCAAGCGGGTGGATTATCTGTTACGATATACGCGGGACTTCCCGCTTGCCGTGGTCGAAGCCAAAGCGAGCTACAAATCTGCGACCGATGCCGTTCAGCAGGCGCGCAGCTACGCCGAAATCCTTGGCCTTAAATATGCCTATGCCACAAACGGCACCGAGATTATCGAAATCGATTATTTCACGGGAACGGAAACATCTGTTGCCGACTTCCCAAAACCCGAACAACTCTGGCGGCGTTATCAAGCTGCCAGCGGAATTAACACGTCCGAGCAGTCGGACCACCTTATCGCCCCCTACAACACCGTCGGCAGCAAACCGCCCAGATATTATCAGCAGATAGCCATTAACCGAACGGTCGAGTCCATCCTTGCCGGAAAGAAGCGCCTGCTTCTCACCATGGCAACGGGGACGGGCAAGACCATCGTTGCCTTCCAGATTTGCTGGAAGCTCTGGTCAAGCCGCTGGAATAGAACCGGAGAGCATCGCAAGCCGCGTATCCTGTTTCTGGCGGATCGCAACATTCTTGTCGATGATCCGAAGGACAAAACGTTCAGTCCCTTCGGGGATGCCCGTCACAAAATCGAATCCGGCGAGATCGTCAAAAGCCGGGAAATGTATTTCGCCATTTACCAGGCACTTGCCGAAGATGAACGCCGCGAAGGACTCTTCCGAGATTATCCGCCAGATTTCTTCGATCTCATCATCGTCGATGAATGTCATCGGGGAAGTGCACGGGACGACAGTTCGTGGCGCGTCATCCTTGAGCATTTCAAGCCCGCCTATCAGCTTGGGATGACGGCCACGCCGCTGCGCGAGGATAACCGCGACACCTACCTCTATTTCGGCAACCCTATCTACGAATATAGCCTGCGCCAGGGCATCGACGACGGCTTTCTCGCACCCTACCGCGTGCACCGCGTCATCACCCAATGGGACGCCGCTGGCTGGCGGCCAAGCACGGACGAAGTGGACCGTTTCGGCCGACCGATCCCCGACGACGAATATCAAACCAAGGACTTCGAGCGGACCATCGCCTTGCGCGCTCGGACACAAGCCATTGCTCGTCATCTGACCGACTTCCTGAAAAAGACGGACCGCTTTGCCAAGACCATCGTATTCTGCGTCGATCAGGAACATGCCTCGGAAATGCGGCGAGCACTGGCCAACCTCAATGCCGACCTTATGGCGCAGTATCCCGACTATGTGGCGCGCGTCACCGCCGACGAGGGAGCAATCGGCCGCGGATACCTATCCAAGTTTCAAGACCTTGAAACCAAAACGCCCACCATCCTCACGTCGTCACAACTGCTGACGACCGGCGTTGATGCTCCAACTTGCAAGAACGTCGTCCTGGCCCGTGTGGTGGGATCGATGAGCGAATTCAAGCAAATCATCGGGCGCGGCACGCGTCTGCGTGATGATTACGGCAAGCTCTGGTTCAACATCCTCGATTACACCGGTTCAGCGACCCGCATGTTCGCTGACCCGGACTTCGACGGCGATCCAGCCCGGATTACGGAGGAAGAGGTGAACGACGACGGCGAGACGACCGCCACGACGGAGACAATCCCCGAAGGGCAAGAGCCGGAAACGCCGGAGGACGGCGAAGGAGGCATCATCGAACCGCCTACAGGCGAACCGCGCAAATTCTATTTCGATGGAGGCCGGGTCGAAGTCGTGGCTCATCTAGTGCATGAGCTTGATCCGAACGGCAAGCAGCTTCGCGTCGTCAAATATACCGACTACGCCGCCGAAAGCGTTCGTTCGCTTGCGCCGACCTCCGCGGACCTTCGCAAGCGTTGGGCTGACGCGGACAAACGCAGCGAAATCATCGCCGCACTTACCGAGCGCGGAATCGATTTTGGTGAATTGGCCGAACAGACAGGCCAGCCCGACGCCGATCCATTCGACCTGCTTTGCCATCTGGCCTTTAATGCGCCCCTTCGCACCCGGCGCGAGCGGGCACAGCGGCTTAAATCGGAGCGGAAAGACTATTTCGAAAAATTCCCCCCCGAAGCGCAACAGGTGCTAGGTGAGCTTCTGGAAAAATATGCGGAATACGGGGACGCGCAGTTTGTCCTACCGGATGTGTTGAAGGTTCCGCCCATTTCAACCCACGGCCAGCCCGCCGAAATCATCAAGCTGTTTGGCGGCCCGGATGAACTGCGCCAAGCCGTGAATGACCTGCAAGGATTGCTCTATGGCACAAACTAAAAAGATGAACGGCGCAAACGCCGCACCGATGACGACCTCCCTAATGCTCGGAAGTCTTCTGAACTCCGCGCGCAAAATCATGCGTAAGGACAAGGGGCTGAACGGCGACCTTGATCGTCTGCCGCTTCTGACATGGATCATGTTTCTGAAATTCCTCGACGACCTTGAACAGCAGCGAGAGGAAGAAACCGCACTCTCGGGCAAGAAGTTCAAGGCCGCCATCGAAGCGCCATACCGCTGGCGCGATTGGGCTGCCAATCCGCAGGGAATCACTGGCGATGAACTGCTTTCCTTCATCAATTCCGACGAAGCCATACGCGCGGATGGCAAGAAGGGCCCCGGCCTGTTCGCTTATCTGCGCTCGCTCTCAAGCTCCAATGGCGACAACCGACGCGACGTGATCGCCACGGTGTTCAAGGGCGTCGATAATCGCATGAAAAGCGGCTATCTGCTCCGAGACATCATCAATAAGGTTGGCGGGATTCACTTCACCTCGTCGGACGAACTTCACACGCTCGGCGCACTTTACGAATCCATGCTCCGCGAAATGCGGGACGCGGCGGGCGATTCCGGTGAGTTCTACACGCCGCGCGCCGTCGTACGCTTTATGGTGGAAGTCACTGACCCTCGCCTTGACGAAACCGTGCTTGATCCAGCCAGCGGCACGGGTGGGTTTCTGGTGGAAGCGTACGGCCACCTTGAAAAACAAGTGAAGACCGTCGCCGACCGCAAGCGTCTGCAAAACGATACCATCACCGGCTGCGAACCTAAGTCCCTGCCTTATCTGCTGTGCCAGATGAACCTGCTGCTGCACGGACTGGACGCGCCGCAGATCGACCCCAACAACGCCCTGCGCTTCAAGCTCTCCGAGATCGGTGAGAAAGAGCGCGTCGATGTGATCCTTACCAACCCGCCCTTCGGAGGCGAGGAAGAAAAAGGCATTCAGGGCAACTTCCCAGAAGACCGCCAGACGGCGGAAACCGCGCTGCTGTTCCTTCAACTCATCATGCGAAAGCTCAAGCGTCAGCAAACTTCCATGGGTCGCCCTGCTCGCGCCGCTGTTGTCGTGCCCAACGGAACGCTATTCGGCGATGGCGTTTGCGCCCGCATCAAGGAGGAGCTTCTCAAGGAGTTCAACCTTCACACCATCGTGCGACTGCCAAATGGCGTGTTTGCGCCATACACCAGCATCCCGACCAACATCCTGTTTTTCGACCGCTCCGGCCCGACAAAGGCTGTTTGGTATTACGAGCAGCCCTTGCCCGAGGGCCGCAAGAATTACACCAAGACGCAACCCGTACAGTTCGACGAGTTCAGGACTTGCATGGCGTGGTGGCCGAAACGCATAGAGAACGATCAGGCTTGGAAAGTGCCGGTCAAGGAATTGCTAGATGCCAATTGTAACCTCGACCGCAAGAACCCGCGCGCCAAAGTTGATTTCGAACACCTACCGCCGGATCAACTTGCTGACGACATTCTAAAAAGGGAATTGCGTATCGCCGAATTGATGCGAGAGATCAAGGTGGCATTAGGGGCGACCGCATGAGCGTCGCGTGGCCCACAGTTCCGCTTGGCGAGGTGGCTCGGCTAGATCTCAATCGAGAGTCTATTGACCCGAGCAAGACTTACGCCATGGTCGGCGTACTAAGCTTCGCGCGCGGCCTGTTTGAACGCGAACCCATCGAGAATGGCAACACGAGTTACAAGCACTTCCTGCGATTAAAACCCGATCACATCGTAATGAGCCAATTGTTCGGCTGGGAAGGTGCGCTGGCACTTAGCAATGATCGCTTCGCGGGAAAATACCTGTCCCCCCAGTTTCCTACCTTCCTAAGCGATGAAAGAAGGCTTGATCGCAAATTCCTTGGCTGGCTCATGCGTCGCCCGAGTTTCTGGTCAGACCTCGGTACGCGGGCATCCGGGATGGGTGACCGCCGGAGAACCCTCAATCCCGATGCTTTCTTCGCCTGCCAAATCCCTCTCCCGTCGCTCGATGAGCAGCGCCGCATCGTCGCTCGCATCGAAGAACTGGCCGCAAAGGTAGAAGAGGCACGGAGACTGCGGCACAATCTACAGCGCGAAATTCTTGCCCTCCCGCGGGCCTTGCTGAGTCATCAATCATCGCATCGCAAGATACGGGTCGGGGAGTTTGTCGCCCTGCGTCCACCAAATGTCAAAGTCGATCCTTTGGAAGAGTACCACTTTGCGGGAGTATATTCCTTTGGACGCGGAGTTTTCCGAGGTCACCGAAAGCTCGGAAACGAGTTTGCATATCCCAAGTTGACGCGATTGCAGGCTGGGAACTTCGTGTATCCCAAGCTGATGGCATGGGAGGGCGCTCTGGGCATTGTTCCGCCCGAGTGTGACGGCCTCGTTGTCTCGACCGAATTTCCTGTTTTCGAGATTGACGACAAGGTTATCCTTCCCGAGGTAATTGATACCTATTTTCGTTCACCAGAAGTTTGGCCAGGATTATCGGGTCAAAGCGGCGGTACGAATGTTCGCCGCCGTCGGTTAAATCCGACCGACTTTCTGAATCTCCAGATACCTTGGCCCGACCCAGCGGTGCAAACCGCAATTAGGCAATGCGTATCTCGCGTGTCGGCGATTAGAGCCCTTCAATCCGAAACCGCCGCCGAGCTAGATGCTATGCTCCCTGCAATTCTCGACAAGGCGTTCAACGGGGAATTGTGAGGACAACATGAGCGTCACCGCCACGGAATCCGCCCCTTTGACCGAAAAGGCCGCCCTCACAGACCTCGTAATATGGGGGGAGAAACGGCACGCGTGGCAGAAAGATGCTCTTCGTCGGCTGGTCACGGGTGAAACGCTCGACGATCAGGCAATTGCAGAGCTTGCGGAGATTTGCCTTGATCCCGCGCGCACCCATACGCCGATTTCGCAATCGCATATTGTTGCTGAGACCAGCGCGGCGGCCCCGATTTCTCTGGTTTCGATAAAGGACCCCACTGCCATCAATGCGCTTGCTAGCCAGCAGGAGCTATCCTTTGAACCAGCCGGGCTGACGGTGATTTACGGCGATAACGGCTCGGGAAAGTCGGGCTATGTCCGTGTCCTGAAACACGCATGTCGGTCACGGGATGAGAAGTTCGCAATCCACAGGGATTTGGAGGACAAGACCGATACGCCGCAATCTGCCGAGATACGTTTCGCAAGGGGCGCGAACACCGAGCAATTCGATTGGACGCCTGACGGCGAGCCGCACAGCGACCTTCCATCGGTCAGCATTTTCGACTCCAGAAGCGCAAGCATCCATGTCGAAAGCACCAACGAGGTGGCCTATATCCCCCGGCCAATGCGGTTGCTGGAGGCGCTGGCCAATGCTTCCGACCGCATCAAGACAGTTCTCGACAGAAGGATCGAAACGCTCAAGGGGCAGGTTCCACTTGCGATTTCAACCCCCTCGTTGAGCAGGGAAACAGCTGCTGGCAGCTACGTCTTCGGGTTAAGCGCAAAATCCAACATCCCGCAGCTTGATAAGCTCGCCGCGTTTAGCGATCAGGAAACCGCTCGCCTCGCCACGTTGGAAACCGACTTCGCTCAAGATCCCAAGCGCGCCGTGGCGCGGCTTGAGAACCAGCGTGGCGAGGTTGAGCGCATCCAGACAATTCTCCTGGCTCTTATCAGTGCCACGAATGCGGCCGCGTTCACGGAAATCAGTACGCTGCGCAAGACCCACGGTGACGCCGTGGAAGCCGCGTCGATAGCGTCGCAGCAGCTATTCAGCGCATCGCCGTTGCCCGAGGTAGGCCAAGCCGCCTGGCAAAACTTATGGGAAGCCGCGCGAACCTATGCCGACACCGTGGCCTACCCCGGAAAAACATTTCCCTCCACCGAACCAGACTCGCTTTGCGTACTTTGCCAACAGCCCCTCAACACGGACGCAATCGCCCGCCAACAAACATTCGAATCGTTCGTCAAAAGCTCGACAAAGGCCGACGAAGCGGCAGTACGCGGGAAGCTGAACGCTGCGCTTACGCAGTTGAAAGGGCGGATGCTGCGCCTTGGCGATATTCTGAAATCCGGCAAATTCCTCGCCACCGAGATCGGTGATGCGACGCTTGCGCGGCAGGTTCGTCGGGCCTTGACCGTGGTGCTCTGGCGGCTTCGGGCGATGGTCAGGGCATATGCTGAACCCAAGCCGCTTGGCGCTGATCCACTTCAGGCACTTACGGCCCTCGCAACCGACCTAAAAACGCGCGCTGCACAGCTTTCCGCCGATACGCAAAGCGACGACTATAAGAAGCTGAAATCCGAATACCTTGAACTCAAGGAGCGCGCTGCTCTTGGGCCGCTGCTCCCGGACATCAAGGCGCACATTGCGCGCCTCAAGGAAATAGATTCGATCAACACCGCGCTGAAGGCGACTGCCAAGAAGCCGATCACCGACAAGAACAAAGAACTCTCGGATCGCATGGTGACGGACGCGCTGCGCGGGCGGTTCGCGCGTGAGATCGGAAAACTCAAACTATCCAGAATGCCGGTCGAGCTTCGCAAGGAGAAAGATCGGCAGGCCGTATCATATTTTCGCGTTGCGCTGGTGGAGAACCCGAACGCCAAGGTCGGCGAAATATTCAGCGAAGGCGAGCACCGCTGCGTCGCACTCGCCGCGTTTCTTGCCGAACTGGTCACGGCGCAGCGTTATTCCGGCATCGTCTTCGACGATCCGATGTCATCACTCGACCACATCCACAGGGGCGCGGTTGCGTCGCGGCTGGTGGAAGAAGCGGAACATCGCCAAGTCGTCGTATTCACGCACGACCTCGTGTTCCTGTACGAACTGCGCCGTGAGGCGGAGAAAACCAACCGGCCAATCGCATTTCGCAATGTCCGGCGGCAGCAGGACAAGCCCGGCTACATTGAAAACGAGTTGCCGGACAAGGCGAAGTCCGGGCTTGAGATGTGCAACGCACTGCGGTCATCGCTCAAGACGACGAAACCCAGCTTTGATAAGCTGACCGATACACAGCGCACCATCTTCTGCAAAGGCACCATTGGTCAATTGCGTGATGCTTGGGAACAGGCGATCTCCGATTATATCCGTCCCGTCCTTGAGAGGTTTGACAATAAGGTCAAGCCGACATCGATGTTCAAACTCGGAATTCTCACCGAGGACGACGTAAAGCGCGTGATGGCCGCCCAATCGAGGCTGTCCGAAGACCTTCATTCATCGGCACAGCCACTGAACCCTGAAGCTGTATCGCTTGATGACCTGCTTAATGAGGTCAAGGCGCTGGAGGAGTGGATTCAATCCATCCGTGATCGCCAAAGGAATGCAGTGAAGCCTGCTCTTAATTGATTCGATGGACGCGAGTTATGCGTGGCAACTCGGTGATGGAGCGCACGAGCACAACCCAACGGGTCCTGGAGCCACGCCGATCTGCACCGCGCGTGGCTCCTTTTATCTAGGCCCCGCTTGATCCAAATTCACTTGGCGTCGGATTACGAGCAAACAGCGCAAGTGACACGTAGTTCCGCCTCTTCAAGAACTGCAGCGCCTCGCCAGTTAAGGTGGGCGACTGTCACGGCAGTGCCGTCTAGACGTGACGCCGAGCCAAAACAAACAACCCAATGATAACGACCGCAGAGCCGATGGCCCACAAGCCATTGGCGTTAATCGTCAAGGCACAGACTGTAATGCTAAATTTTTCAGTCACGTCAAACTCCCCCATTAAAAACATGGAGAAGTCGAATCAGTGCTTCCGCACAGCCCTAGATATTCCCGATGACGGCTATAGAATGATCCCATATTTCATTTATTTGGGGGCTTCGATGTTGCAATTGCTTTTCGGATTCAAGGGCCGCTTAAACCGCGGGCAGTACGTCGTGGCACTTATCATTGGGTACGTTTTGCCTTTCGTCCTCATACTCTCGACGGAAACCTATCTCCGACAAAACGGCCTCGACATTCTTGGCCTAGCTTTGGTCGTCTTTCTATTTTGGGTCTTGTTCGCTGGCTTAGCGAAGCGGTTTCACGACATCAACAAGAGCGGATGGATGGCACTCACGATCTTCGTGCCGATCATCGGTCAATTCATTCCATTCATCATGCTGTTCTGGCCAGGCGACAAAACAGACAACGATTTCGGCTCATCCAAAACCTACATCTGATGCGCACAGGGGGCGACGCGACCTCAATAAGCTGGAAGTCGCTTCGATCCATTCCACACCACTAAATGCGGCCCCCAGATCACAGGCGAGCAAGGCAACTTCCGTCCTTAAAGTCTAGCGGTATCGATTAATAGAAATTCGAGGATTTCGCAGATGCGAAAGAGCATTAGTCTCGCTTTGAACAAGTACCCGTCAGTTCCAGATTCGCTCAAGGGTAATCTCGCCAAGAACACGCCCATTGACCAAATGGATGTCGATCCCGCCCGGCTTTTTCATCACTATTATTTGGACACTCGCGGATATGCCCCCCTAATCCTGACCCGGCGCAGTTTGAACATCTTTCCCTATTTCTTCCGTGCACTGAACTCCGAGTGTGCGGCGACGGCTTCGGGACAGGCGTGGCTTTTCGGCGGGCAACCTCAAACCAAATCGGGCAGGCGTTTTGTCGTTGGTTTTTATATGAGCATCTCAACATCACGTATTTTGCTCATATGGACGCGGTTCTCAACCGCAAGGCCCATCCAGATTTCGGAGGACACACGATCCATCGCGCGTCGAAGGGCGATGCGCCAGATTATCTTTGCGCCCGAACAACTCACACTGTTTATCTGGCGGAGGCCAAAGGGCGAACAAGCTCCATCAGCTTTGAGAGTTCAGAGTTTGAAAAATGGCGACGACAATTCAACAGCGTGATAGTTAAGGACAAGAACGGCGCGCTTTGCTCCGTAAAAGGGCATATCGTCGCAACGCGATTTGCAACGGAGGAAGATGGACCTAGAATTAAGTCCCGGCTGTTTGCTGAAGACCCAGCGTCTCCTGGCGAAATTCCAATCTCGGAATCTCCAGGACTCGGTGCGGCTGTAGTCGCATTGCATTATTCCGACATCGCCGCAAAAATTCGACAACCCATTTTGGCCACTTCACTAGCAACCGGCATTACAATGCCCGACGAAATACAATTTCCGGCAATGGTCTGGGAATTCATCGGCCCGGTTCCGGCACTATATAAAAAACGCTTTGTTGGCGGCTATTTCGGCGGCGGCGGGAGAAATTCCTCAGTCGAAATTCGACAGACGGATGAGGCTGTACTTATTTTGAATGACGATCCCTTGCGTCTTGACCTTCCTCCTGCGACTTTCTTTGGAGTAGAAGAGACGATCTTCAAAAACATTTGCGCTATTGCACGCTCAGGCGATGTACAGGCTTCTCAGCTTAATCAATTGCCAGATATCCCGTTCTTTGACAGCGGATCGAGTGTTTTACGAGATGGCTCGATCATCGCTGCTGTTCACTATTTCAGGCCCGTTGGATTGCAGGTTTATCGTTGACATCGGAGTAGGAAACGAACGGTTGCTGCCTCAACCCGATAGCTGCATAGTATTTTTGGCGTCAGAGTTTTAGTGGCACGCACTTTTGGCCTGCTGCAAACGTCGCGTTTCGGCTAGCTAGGTGCGCCGTCCCGGCCGACCGACTTCGTTCACAAACGTCGTAGTATGCGGTGTCTAGAACTTCGGCGCCGGATGACGAGCAAGCACTTTCGCTGCCTTCGCCTTTAAATTCTGCTCCAGAATCGATTTGCTGTACAAATTGAGCATGTATTTATCGGAGACATAAAACATCTCTAGAACGCTACCGTTATTCAGCTTCCAACTGTAACCTTGTCCGAGCAGTCCTCCATTGGAAGAAACGGTCGAGTCCACACCATACTGCTTGGAAATCGACTCAGAGACGTTTGCAATATTGTCCGCTGAATTGAAGAAAAGCCGCAGATACGCCAGCGGTCTTTCCGACAGCGATCCCGCAAGCATCAAATTCAACTGGCCCGTCGATGTGTTGCAGGAGAAGGAGATATCGCCTGTGTCTGGATCAGGTGCTATGGGGCTCATGGGCGCGTTTGTATTTCGACAGGTCCAACCCTTTTCCTTGACTACGTTGGTGACGGCATCGGAAGGCATTCCCGCGGACAGCCCGAGAACATCAACTTTTTGATCTGCTCGCGCGGGCGAAAGAAAAGCGACGGCGATTGTTGAAGCTACTACCAAGAGAGTTCGCATATCATGCACCTTATTGGAAACCGATTTCCCGTTCTCAAAATTGACCCGGGGAAATCAAAAGGATTGAAATAGTCAGCAACGTGATCCCGGCGGCGCGTCAACCAACGGAGGCTAGAAAGAAAAACCCGAGAATGAAGGAGGCTATCCAAGCGATGCCATAGGTCGGCTTTTGATTGAGGATACGAGCGCGTTTGAACATATAGATGGGCGCCAAAAACACTGCGAGAGCCCGAACCCCGAGCGTCATCTGCTCTTTATATCCAGCCTTCTGAAGCAGCCTCGTATCCAAGAACGCCAGTCCTGCTATGGCCGCACTGAAGAGGCTCCCTGGAAATTTCCAAAGATGGGCATTGCCGCCACCGAGAGCGATATAAGCGCCGACCGTCCTAAGATTCTGATATTCCACCATTGCCTGAATGAAGAGGCCGACGAATGGGGAGGCCGCCAGGAGCCACACATAGACGTTGCTGATCTGGCTGCTTGCGACTGGCGGTGGCAGATCAGCGGCCGACATGTAGCAGCCCAGTTCGCTATTCCGCAGCAGTTTCCACTCACTCATCCCTTTGCGCCAAACTTGCGTAGCGTCGGGATTGAGTTCTTTCCGGTCCAGCATTTGTCGGATGACCTGTTCAGAAACAGGACCTTTCCGCTCGCTACCAACAGAATAGTACCAAGGCTCTGCGCCTCCTCCAAGCGGGGGCGGTTCGCTGACAACCGTCTGCGTGGCGGCCATAGCTTCGTCAGTCATTTTCAAGCTCCATACCCATGGGTTAAAGTGTAAATATCTGATTTTTAGATAATCTGAAAATCGGATTATTGGGAAGACCCTTTCGTTTTAGGGTCTTCATGTCGAGAACGCTTTCCACCGCCCGACACGCCCGTTTGGTCAGCTTTTTGATCGAAAAGCGTAAGAAAGCTGGCCTTACTCAGACGGACGTCGCCAAGAAGCTTCGCCGCTACCAATCATTCGTAGCGAGTGTGGAAACTGGCCAGAGAAAGGTCGATGTTATCGAGCTTCTCGCATTTGCAGATGCTATTGGTTTCGACCCTCGGGAGGCCATTCGCAAATTGCTGGCCGTCGATGAAGACTAATATTCCTCCGCCAGCATGATGGTTATCACCCGTTCGGTGGCAGCGTGATCGGTCGGGTCGGGGGAATGGGCAGTCAGGCTCCGGTCGTAATAGTCGATCTTGAAGAAGACCCGCCTTTGGTCGAATTCAAAGGCTCCAAAATCGTGCTCCTGCCAAGGATCATTGGCCTCGCAGAAGTCATCGAAGGTGGTGAGGGTCTGGAGCAAGCGGCTGACGGCCTCCTCCCCTAGGCCCGCGATGCCGGGGGTCATGAAGACATGGCCTCCGTGCAGGGTCTTGCGAAACTGATCATTCAACGCGCGTAGGCATTCCGTGCCCTGCGACATGGCTGGCTCCTGATGTTGGATTTTGGGATTGATTGCGCCGAGCTGACAGTCCCGGCAGTCAGGCGCCCGGGTGAACGCGGGCGATGGTGCTGATATGCCGGACAAACTCCGGCCTTTTGGGAAAGTCCCGGTAGCGCAATTTCAAAAGATCGCCGTCACGCTCGACGATAATGCAGCTCCACCAGCCCTCGTCCGGGCTGATCATCGCCACCACCATGTCCCCGGCAGCTATGGCGATCCAATCGGAGGGGAGATTGCCGGTGGCCTTCTTGCCAAGGGACACGTCTCCCTGAGCAATCAGCTGATTGATCCTGCGGCTGCTTTCGGCTTGGGCCTTCTCGCTCTCAACCTTGTGCACCGCCTCCAGATTATCGTGGGCCTCCTTGAGCTTGTCATAGAGCGGACGGCGAATGACCGGGGTAAATCCCTTACCACTGGCGTAGATGCGGCCCAGCGGCAGCTTGGCGACAATCGAAGCCAGTTCGTCAGGGACCAGCAAGACCTGTAATCCCATATCCATCGCCGCGCTGACGAAGTCGTCCCTGATAGTGAGGTACCGGGCGCCCCGCGGCTTGCCTTCCTTGTCCAGGCCGTAGACGAGATACGGTCCCTGCATCCTATCCTTCGGCTTGGAGTCTGCTTTCTTGCTCATGTGCGTGTCCCTGGAATCAAAAAGGAGCCCGAAGGCCCCTGCGTGACATTGTCCGTTTCCATGTGCTTGACCGGCTCACGGCGCCGGGTGCTGTTCAGGCCGTTGAGGCCCGGGATTGATCAACGCCACGCCGTGGCGATGCCTAACGAAGACTCCCTGACCGGGTTCATCCCGCAACCGAAGGAAAAGGATCTCCTGCTGCCGCTGGATCACAATCGCTTCCCACCAGCCGTACTCCGCCCCCGCCGTGATCAGGACCAGATCGCCGATATCGACTGAACTCCAGTCACGCGGATGGTTCGGATAGGTCGGCAACGGTGCTGGCTCTTCAGTGTCCGGAAGTCCCTCGTCGTTGTTGAAGAAATCCAGCAGCACACCAGAAGCATCGAGATCGCGATATTGCGGGATCAGCTGCTCCGCCTCGACCAGCTTCCGGTAGAGGGTCTTGCTCAGCGCCTGAAAGATCACCTTGCCATCGCTGAACGCTCGGCCCAACGGCAACTGCATCCCGACCGCCACAAATCCCGGAGGTGGATTGACCACCACCTGATAGCCGTGGTCCTTCCCTGCGCTGATCACCTGATCCGTCGCGGTGGCAAAGCGCCCACCACGAAATTCCTTCTTCTCTTCATCCTCACCAAACACAAACAACTCGCAAATTGCCTGACTGGCTGATTGATCGGCATCGCAGGTCTCGGCGGACTTTTTTGTCGTCATGAAATGCTCCCTGAAAAAGCGAAAGCCCCCGGCAGGCGGGGGCTGATGGTCGGACCAAGGCTATGGCGTCTGATGTCAGGTGGTCTCATAGGCAAAGGCTGGTTCGGTCTCGGCGCACAACCGCGCCTGTCAATAGCATATAGGAATATATTCTCCATGTCAAGAGGCCTAAAATCAGCGGTTTTATTGGCCTTTTGGTACACTGCAGCACGGCCCGATTATGCACCCACTTTTATCTGGCCGACCAAGGCACCTGCATCACCAAGCATGATCTTCAACTGATCCAACTCCGTGTTGGTGTACGCCATAATCCCATTGACGCTATCAAGCTTCCTCTGGGCGGTTGCCAGATCGAATACCCCTTTCCGAGGAATCAGCAGCGGCATTTAGCTCCTCGCTGAGGAATGAAAGAACGTCGGCTAGAGAATCCAACGTTTTTTCGAAATCACGTTTCGCAAGCTTATCGGCAAGCTCCCGCGTTCTGACGGCTCTTATTCCGATCATCACATTCTCCGATTTAGTTTCTCGCCGATTGCGGCGATTCAATATTTTACAGGCGTAGCAAGGATGGCTTTTATTCAAGGAAACGTTAGACACTCCACAAAGCTAATAGCCATAGCTCCCTTCAAAGAAGGAGCACATCATCATAACTTGCGTTTCCGTGCTTGATCGTCTTGAAAAGGTAATCCGTCATCGTTCCATAGATGATCGGCTCCACATGAATCCGATTCAGCAGATGACTCGTATAGTGCGAATGATGTGTCTCGAAATGCACATCCAACGTCTCTCGAAGCCGTGACTGCGGACACTTAATCGCGGCCAATTCTTCATCCCGTGGCTTGGGGGCCACGACGATCCCATGAGCGTGTAGACCACCATTTGGGGCGTGAAGAATGCAGCAATCCACCTTCTTGTGTTTCCAGACAGGATAATCGGGACATACAACGCAACGAGGATGAAGAAACGTTCGAAGAGGATTTTTAGGATTTCGGACAATGTGCCGAGTTAGCTTTTTATGAGCCAACTGAATTTCCGATTTCATCACATCCCATTTTACTTCCGCACTTCCTGGAATGTTATCGAACATGAAGGAGAAGAAATATGGATCTCTAACTCCAAATCCATCTCCATCTATCCAACACCGCACCATTTCAGACCACCCCTCAATCATCTCGTCTGATACGTACTGCAGGCGATGGTGATAAGGATCATAATGTGGTTGTGCTAGGTTGTTTCTGGTAAGGTATTTCATCAGTTGCCTTCCTGAAATTTGATGTTGCTTTCCATTCAGACATGGCAAGCCATATGATCCCGCGTGTATCCGCAGTTGATCATCCGTACGGCGTATCCATTTGGAGGAGCCAATGGATAACCACCCCATCCATCCGTGTGGCAGGCGGCTTCAACATCTGAATTAGATATTTTACAGGGCTCTGCCTGAGCACGAGCAGCGCCAAACCCAATTCCAGAACTGGTTGATTGGCCCCTCGCAAATAAAAAGGCGGGCAATTGCCCGCCTTTTCTCGTTACAGCCGCCGATCATGAACAGGATGCAACCCTTAAATGGGTTTGGACCTAGTCAATCGTCATACGCAAATACTGATGGACATGCTCTACCCGCTTCATTTCTGCGTTTGAGAATTTTGCAGGTTCCGCATGAAATGCAGCCCAGATTTCCTTGTCTGAAAATACGCGAAGATCATCTTTCCAAACCGTGCTCCGGTTATAGAGGTACATTTCAGTGCCTTGCCTCCTGCGACGATAGTTCGGATTCTTGAAAGCTTGACGGATATCCTTATGCCTAAAGCCATGTTTCTTGGCGAAGGCATACAAGTGTAAAATCTTGATCCGTTCACGACCACAAAGGACACTCCTCACAAAGTCAGCGTTGGTCATGCAAGCAACCGCTTGGCCTTCACGCAGTATCACCCGAAACTTCCTTTGATCATCGGGAGATAGGCCGAGCCATTTTGAGCGCAGATGGAGATTCCAATATTCGACGAACGCATCAAGCGCACTGACCTCGGTGGTTTCGTCACGAGCGCCATCGGCATGTTGCCCGTCATCTCCAGAATCTTCATCAGGCTGCGTCGGCGGGCTACGAACAACCTTCCCTTCAGCCCGATCTCGTACAGTTCGTCTACCCGAGGCTGATTGGGCATTAGGCGATTGGGACTCGCCGACCAACTCGGCGATGACCGCGAGCTGAGCATCCAATCCGTTAGCGTCGGCAATCTTAAGTAACGCGCTCTGGTTGTTGTCCAACTTAGCAGCACGTGCGGCCTCTTTCGCCTTCCTGTCGATCCCATTGATTTTTTCTGCCCTGCGGATTGTCTTCCGTCGGGCTTCCGGAGTGCTGCCCCAAACCGACAGGCTAACGGAAAGCCGAGCCAGTTCACCAAGTGGACGTCCACGGCCCTTTTTTTGGACAACTTGTCCGGAATTATTTAGCCTTGTGATCAGGATATCGTAGTATTCGACGATCTTTTCCGCGCGGCGGAGAACCGTCAGGTTCTTCCGACAGAGGTCTTCTCCGAGCCGTACGAGTTCAGCATCAACCTTGCTGCCCTTGAATACGAAGCAGGGAATCTTGGGCCAACCCTGGCGCCTAGTCGCCTCCAGTCGCTGCGCTCCGGAAACCAAAACCATCTTTCCCATGAGCTTCCGCACGATGATAGGATACCAAAGCCCTGATGCTTCTATCGCCTCAGCAGTCATCGAGATAACATTCTCGTCCAAGTGACGTTTGCGTTTAGGCACGACGATTTCGGCCACATTAATCAGTCGATACTCCATATTAGAGCCGGGATGCTGATTCCGGTTCTTTGTTTCCTCGATATTTTTTAGCCGTTTCACGTAACGCTCCGCTTCGCCAACGTTGTTATCGGCCAATCTCTGAAACTGTTGATATGAACAGTGAATCTGACGACGATGTCCTCAGAACCCAGCAGGATGCATTCTGCGACAATGTTTGTCGTCGCAGTGGATGAGAGGCAGCGGCAATGAACCGGGTGGCTGGGTACGGGGGAGTGCTAAACCTTCCCAGTCATCGACGCGGTCACGCGTCGTTATTCACCGACCACAGGCAGGCTTCGAAGAAAGGCCATAAGATCGTCGTGAAGAATTACGGTCCGACGACGCAACTTACGCGCCTTGATCTGTCCATCCTTGATAGCCGCATACATGGTGGTGCGACCAATCTTCGAAAGAACACATGCTTCGGCAATGCTGTAAGCAAGTTGGGCCATGAACTTCTCCACGGCCCAATACTTGACATGTCAGTGATAGGGACGCCCGCGCAGACTGACGCAAAGAGAAGCAGGCAACCTCAAGGGTCACTTGGCCTTCAGGCCACCTCGGATTTCAACGAGTAGTCGCTCTGAGATCGCGGCTTCCCCGAGGGTCCTAAGTTCTAGGTTCATTTGGTAGAGCTGTTCCTTGACCTTGAGGTTTCTCCAGCCCGGTTCAGTTTGAAGACGCCGCAAATAGATCGCTTTTGCAGTTTTACTTTTGTGATCCCTGTTTGGCGTTGCCTCAACTACGTTATCGGCGGCAGGGAACGCCAACTCAAGCTCCTCTGTCTTGACCAAAGCACGGCAATACCAGACTTGGCCGGGACTAATCATCCCGACGGGACGTAACGCCATCCCCCGCACGTCGAATATGCACATGTTCGATACATCATTGGAGGCAAGTTGCCGGAGTGGGCCGCGTGGCCACACATCCCCATGTTCGTAGTCGGCAGGCAGCTCAAATTCATGACCCCACATGCTGACGTGACCGCCCGAAACGGCTGCCTGAAGTTCTGCCCATGCTTTCTCCTGAGCCATCCTGGATGTGAGGTTGGCTCGACCGATGATGGCGTCGATGGTCCGTAGGTCGGTTTCCGCAAGAGCAAAAGCCAGCTCTGAATTCCGCGTCATGATCCAGGCAATTGCAGCTTGCAACGGCGTTCGATGCTCAACCTCCTGATCCTCGATTTCGTCGTCGATCTCGTTTTCATCGCCGTCCGGATCGTAGTCTAGTCCAGCGGTCATTCGCGTCTCCGGATCAAGCTGTTGTGGTGAGTTGGTGACGGAGGGTCGAGAAGGAGGGTCATGCCACGACGAACTACAAAACGACGACGGTGCTACCGACGACCAATGATCGCGTGGCAATTCTGCTAAATCTGCATTGAAGAAATTTTGAAGAAGCTTAGGCTCAGACGAGCAACCACCAGCATAAGTACTTGATTTTATTGGCGCTCCCTAGGGGAATCGAACCCCTGTTTCAGCCTTGAGAGGGCCGCGTCCTAACCGCTAGACGAAGGGAGCGTTAGGGCAAGGCATAGCCGCCGCGGCGGCAATTCGCAAGATGCGAAAAGCCGATGGGAGACTTAAGGCTCGGTCGCGAACCGGGCCCGGCCCAGCATTTTGAAGGTTTTGGCGTCGTAAGTGCGGATTTCCGTGGTTCCGCCGATATCTAGGGTCACGGCGATCCGGTCGTCCAGCGCCGCAGTTGAGACGATCCGGCTGCCCTTGGGCACCACAATGGTGGCTTCCGCCGCCGTCTTGGTCGCACCTTCACCGCGAAACAGCTTGTAGCCGATGGCGATGAACACCGCGCCGATCCCGAGCGCCGTGGTCAGGCCCGCGATCAGCATCAGGCGCTTGAGCCGCGCCATCATGGCGGCCTGTTCAGGCGTGAGTTCGGCAGCTACATGTTCGGTCATGAACTCTTCTTCTTCACATCATCAGAATGCGGAAAACACCGGCGAGCGCCGCATTATCACAGCCGGTGCCCCAGGCAAATCGCAGCGGCTCGATCGCGTGCTCGCCGGCCAGTTCGAGGACCTGTCGCGCACCCGCCTGAAAGCCCTGATCGTAGCCGGGCATGTCAGCATCGGCGGCGCCCCGGTTCAGGACCCGGCCTATCAGGTCAAGGCGGACGAGACGATCATCGTCGAGGTTCCGCCCGCCGTCCCGGCCGAGCCGGAAGGTGAAAACATCCCGCTCGACATCGTCTACGAAGACGACGACCTCATCGTGCTCAACAAGCCCATGGGGCTGGTGGTGCATCCTGCGGCCGGACATGAGACAGGCACGCTGGTCAATGCGCTCATTGCCCATTGCGGCACAAGCCTTTCCGGCATCGGTGGCGTCAAGCGGCCGGGCATCGTGCACCGACTCGACAAGGACACCACCGGGCTGATGGTGGTGGCCAAGAACGACCGCGCCCACCAGTCGCTGACGGCGCAGTTCGCCGATCACGGCCGCACCGGCGCACTGCGGCGCGGTTACATGGCGTTCGTCTGGGGCACGCCGCCCCGGCCGCGCGGGACCATCGACCAGCCGATCGACCGCCATCCCCATGCGCGGGAAAAGATGGCGGTGCGCCAAGGCGGGCGCGAGGCCATCACCCATTGGGAGGTGCTGGAAAGTTTTGCAGGCAAGGACGGCAAACCGATCGCCGCTTTGCTCGCCTGCCAGCTCGAGACCGGACGCACGCACCAGATCCGCGTCCATCTCGGCCATGCGGGGCATCCGTTGATCGGCGACGACGTCTATGGCTCGGGCTTCCGCACCAAGGCCAATCAGTTGAGCACCCCGGCGAAAACAGCGGCGGCGGCTCTGGGCAGGCAGGCCCTCCATGCCTATCTCTTGCAGATCGAGCATCCGGCCACAGGAGAAATAATGAACTGGCAGTCGGGGCTCCCGGAGGATCTGGTTCTCCTGCAGGAAGCCCTGCGCGCGGTGCCTTGACGCAGGCTGATTGGAAAACATCTAAAGTTACAGATATTTAACTGCCGTCACGGCTTCGTGACCCTGTTTTGTTCTTCCCTTTTCACTCCCCTCAGGTGTATGCTGCACCTGCGTGACGGAGATGTCCCGGCACGGAACATTGCAGCTCCGCTGGCTTTGACAAAGCAGCAGCCTGCCTGGCCCGCCACTGTCGGGGGCCTGAACAACGGAGGGCGCTATAACATGGCCCGTACAGCCACTCTGCCGGTTCTTAACGGAGAATCCGGACTTTCCCATTATCTCGCCGAAATCCGCAAATTCCCCATGCTTGAACCGCAGGAGGAATACATGCTCGCCAAGCGTTGGCGCGAGCATGACGACCGGGATGCGGCGCATCGCCTCGTCACCAGCCATCTGCGGCTCGTGGCCAAGATCGCCATGGGCTATCGCGGCTACGGCCTGCCGATCTCCGAGGTCGTCTCGGAAGGCAATGTCGGCCTGATGCAGGCGGTGAAGCGGTTCGAGCCCGAGAAGGGCTTCCGCCTCGCGACCTACGCGATGTGGTGGATCAAGGCCGCGATCCAGGAGTACATCCTGCGCTCGTGGTCGCTCGTGAAGATGGGCACCACCGCCAACCAGAAGAAGCTGTTCTTCAACC